>Ga0172362_10000251_pt1 | contig 41744 bp, 34 predicted proteins | sample LakKivs1_kivu2a2_FD_114534 | JGI IMG/M metagenome (GOLD analysis project Ga0172362, IMG submission 114534) | Sediment microbial communities from Lake Kivu, Rwanda - Sediment s1_kivu2a2 | ecosystem: Environmental > Aquatic > Freshwater > Lake > Sediment | place: Rwanda: Western Province, Lake... | reverse complement strand
GCTGATGTATGTCAGCCTTTCAGGCTGAAGAAACCCGCGGAACCCCATTCAGAGCCACGATGTGTGTGGCCAGCCGCAGGGAATGCCAGGGCCCGCTGTAGCAGCAATGCTGCTACAGTCTCGATTTGCGGGGCGATCTCCGAAAGGGGGTCTCCAGACCCGTCCAAGGGCTCGTTCGTGGCTCCTGCGCCGAAAATCACGTCGAGCGGCCGGGATTTCAGGCGCCGGTGAAGCGAGCCGGAGGCGGTTCGATGCCGAGCCGGGCGCGAAACGGGATTTTGCGGGGCGATCTCCGGCCGGGGGTGTCCGGGGTCGTCCGAGGCGTCGTTCGTGGCTCTGGCGCCGAAAATCCCGTCGAGCGGCCAGGATTTCAGGCGCCGGCCGGGCGAGGCCCACCTGCTGGCGCGGGGTGGCGGCGCCGGCGGAACCCGGCCGTGCACCGGCTTGCCGCACTGCGCCGATCATTCGGCGTGGTTCAGCCGGTGGCAACACTCGCCCCCGCGGGGGTGGGGCTCCTGTCGGCCCGTCGGGGCTTCCCGTTCACAAGACCTTTGGCGCTGGCGGCCGTGAGGGGCCGCGGACACCAGACCGCCGCGCGGCGACGGGGTGTTGTGGTCTGCCGGGGACGGGGCTAGACTTGGGGCGAAGGGACCTGGCATGACGAGGCCTGAGTTGCTCAAGGAGATTCGGCGGCGGCTGGAGGCCGTCCACGGCGAGCGCCTGCGGGGCGTCATTCTGTACGGTTCGGAGGCCCGCGGCGACGCCCGGCCAGACAGCGACATCGACGTGCTGGTCGTTCTTGCCGACCCGGTGGAGCTTTCGGCCGACCTGGCCAGGAACCTGAGCGCCCTCTACCCTCTGTCGCTGGAGTTGGGTCGCCGCATCAGCCCCTTGCCCGCTTCGGAGTCCCAGTACGACACGTATGATTGCCCTCTCTACCGGAACGTGCACAGGGAAGGGGTCGCCGCGTGAAGGACTTCGGCGCCGCGGAATGGCGCAGGGCGCACAAGACCCTTGCCTCAGCGAAGCTGCTGGCGGGCTCCGATCCTGATTCCGCCGCGTCGAGGGCCTACTACGCCGCTTTGCATGGCTTGCGCGCGGTGTTCGCGCTGCGGGAGAGGACGTTCACCAAGCACACGGCGATCCGCGCTGCGCTTCATGCCGACCTCGTGAGGACCGGGCTTCTGCCGCCCGCGTGCGGAGGAAACTACGACTACCTGCTCGACGCACGCGCTGTCGCAGATTACGGGGGCGTTCCGCCCGTACTCGCGGCCGACGGCGCCGCTGCCATAGCGAAGGCCGAGCGGTTCCTCGCCGCCCTGGGGGGCATCTGTCCCGACCTCCCCCGGTAGTTCGCGCTCCCTGTCGCCCGGTCGGTCACGAGACAAACAGCTTGTTGGTGGCGAAGTGGGGGTCGCAGGTGAGGTTGACGCCGAGGGCGCGCAAGGGCTTTTCGTCGCCGGGCGGGGGGATGTGGGTCAGGTGCATCTCGCAGCCGGCCAGATGCTTGAGTTGCTCCATCGCCAGCCGCGCTGTGGGGTTGGTCGTGGAGGAGATGCTGAGGGCGATGAGCGTTTCCTCCAGGTCGAGGCTGATTGTGTCGCGGCTGAGGATGTCGGTCTTCAGTTCGCCGATGGAGGCGATGACGTTGGGGCTGAGCAGGTGGAGTCGCGCGGGGATGCCGGCCAGTTGCTTGACGGCGTTGAGCACCAGCGATGGTGCGGCGTGCATGAGGGGGCTGTTGCGTCCGGTGACGACGGACGCGTCGGGAAGCTGCATGGCGGCGCCGCAGAAGACGCCCTTGTGGCCCTTGTCGGCCTGGCGTTGGGCGGCCTCGGCGGCCTGCCGGGCGGCGGCGACGCCGGGGCGGTCTTCCGGGCGCAGGTCGAACTCCTCCAGGAGGGCCTCGACGCGGCGGAGCGTGTCGGCGTCGGCCAGACCCATCGCCACCTCGCAGGCGTAGCGGAAGTAGCGGCGGAGGATTTCCTGCCGGGCCGCCTGGCGGGCGGCGGCGTCGTCGAGGATGGCGAACCCCGCGCGGTTGACGCCCATGTCCGTCGGCGAGTTGTACAGGCTCGCGCCGGTGATCCGCTTGAGGATCCGCCGCAGCAGCGGGAAGGCCTCCACGTCGCGGTTGTAGTTGACGGCCGTCTGCCCGTAGGCCTCCAGGTGGAACGGGTCGATCATGTTGACGTCGTGCAGGTCGGCGGTGGCGGCCTCGTAGGCGGCGTTGACGGGGTGGCGCAGCGGCAGGTTCCAGATGGGAAAGGTCTCGAACTTGGCGTAGCCGGCGCTGGTGCCGCGCTTGTGCTCGTGGTGGACCTGCGTCAGGCAGGTGGCCATCTTGCCGCTGTTGGGCCCCGGCGCGGTGACCACCACCAGCGGGCGGGAAGTCTCGACGAACGGCTGCGCGCCGTAGCCGGCGTCGCTGACGATCCGGTCGACGTCGGCGGGGTAGCCGGCGATGGGGCTGTGGGTGTAGACGCGGACGCCGCGGCGCTGGAGTTTGTTGCGGAACGCCGCGGCGGCGGGCTGGCCCTCGAAGCGCGTGATGACGACCGCGGCGATCTCCAGGCCCCAGTCGCGCAGGTCGTCGATGAGCTTGAAGGCGTCGCTGTCGTAGGTGATGCCGAAGTCCGCGCGCATCTTCTGGCGCTCTATGTCGCCGGCGAATATGCACAGGATGATGTCGGCGGAGTCCTTGAGCTTCTGGAGCAGGCGCATCTTGACGTTGGGGTCGAAGCCCGGCAGCACCCGCGCCGCGTGATAGTCGAACAGCAGCTTGCCCCCGAACTCCAGGTACAGCTTGTTGTCGAACTGCCGCACGCGCTGCAGGATCGCCTCCGTCTGCTCGGCGAGGTACTTGTCGTTGTCGAACGCCTGCGCGCGCCCGGCCGCGGGTGCGGAGGCGCCTGTCTCCGTCTGCGTCATTGTCCGGATTTCCTTTTCCCTGGGGCCCGGCCGCGCGGTCCGCGGCGCGCCCGCGGGAACCATAGCAGACCCGCCCTCCGGCGGGAAGAGCCAGCCACCGGGTCGGGCACACTCGTTGACGGGCCTTGCGGGGAAGCATAGCATATTGGCCGACGGCGACCCGTGCGGGTCGGGACCGCGCGTGCACGTCCGCCCAGCAGCGGAAGGAGCAGCCATGGCCGAGCGTTCGATCAGCCCCTACGGCGAGAAGTTTGAGATTCCCTCGAAGGCCGAGTACGCCGCGGAGATGGAGCGGCTGGAGGCCCTGGCCGCCGCCGCCCGCGCCGCCGGCCAGGAGGTCGTCGTCGTGATGGGCGTGGGGTTCGTGGGGGCGGTGATGGCGGCCATCGTGGCCGACACGGTGCACAGGACCGGCAGGCGGAAGGGCCAGCCGAGCAAGTTCGTCATCGGCTGCCAGCGTCCCAGCACGCGGAGCTACTGGAAGATTCCGCTGCTGAATCGGGGCCAGTCGCCCGTGAAGGCGGAGGACCCGGAGGTGGACCCGATGATCGCCCGCTGCGTGCTGGAGAAGAAGACGCTGACGGCGACGTTCAACAGCGACTGCCTTTCGCTGGCCGACGTGGTGGTGGTGGACGTGCAGTGCGACTACAGCAAGCACGAGCTGGGCAACATGCGGACCGGCGAGGCGGAGATGAGCGCCCTGGAGGCGACGATGCGGACCATCGGCCAGAAGATCCCGCCGAAGTGCCTCGTGCTCATCGAGACGACGGTGGCGCCGGGGACGACGGAGTTCGTGGCCTGGCCGATCATGAAGAAGGCCTTCGCCTCGCGCGGGCTGCGCGGCGTGCCGCTGCTGGCGCACAGTTTCGAGCGCGTGATGCCGGGGCGCCAGTACGTCAGCAGCATCCGCGACTTCTGGCGGGTGTGCAGCGGCTGCACGCCCGCGGCCCGCAAGCGCGTCGAGACGTTCCTCCGCCAGGTGCTCAACACCGAGCAGTTCCCGCTGACGGTGATGGACCGCCCGATCGAGTCGGAGACGACCAAGATCGTCGAGAACAGCTACCGCGCGACGACGCTGGCGTTCCTGAACGAGTGGAGCCTGTTCGCCGAGCGCAACGGCGTGGACCTGATCAAGGTCATCAACGCCATCCGGATGCGCCCGACGCACAGCAACATGATCTTCCCCGGGCCGGGCATCGGCGGCTACTGCCTGCCGAAGGACGGCGGGCTGGGCTACTGGGCCTACAAGCACATCCTGGGCTTCGAGGACGGCGACGGCGTCTTCAAGATGTCCACGACGGCGATCGACGTCAACGACACGCGCGGGCTGCACGTGGCCGAGCTGACGCGCGACGCCCTGCGGAACATGGGGCGCTACATCGCCGGCGCGGACGTGCTGATCTGCGGGGCGTCCTACCGCCAGGACGTGGGCGACACCCGCTACAGCGGCAGCGAGATGGTCGTCCGCAAGCTGACGGAGATGGGCGCCGAGATGCGCGTCCACGACCCCTACGTCGACCACTGGTACGAGCTGGAAAGCCAGGACGACTACCCCGCCCCAGGCCACTCCTGGAGCCGCTTCTTCCGCAACCAGGAGGCGCTGAAGGACATCCGCGTCCAGAAGGACCTCCCGGCCGCGCTGAAAGGCGCCGAGGCCGCCATCCTCGCCGTCCCCCACGCGCCGTACCTGCAGCTCGAGCCGGACAACGTGGTCAAGTGGGCCGGCGCGCCGCTGGCCGTGGTCGACTGCTTCGGCATCCTGCCGGACGACAAGATCCGCCGCTACTGCGAGCTGGGCTGCGAGGTGAAGGCCCTCGGCCGCGGACACATCCAACGCATCAAGGAAGAGGTGCGCAAGGCGAAGAAGTGACCCGGCCGGGCGCTCGCCCATGCTACACTGGCCCGCGAATGGACGATTTGCCTGACATGCTGCCGGAGATCGTGCGCCGCCTGGCGGCCGAGCTCGACCCGGCGGGAATCTACCTGTTTGGCTCATGGGCCGAAGGCCAGGGGCGCGAGGACAGCGACCTGGACCTGCTCGTGGTGGTCCGCCGTGGCGACGGCCCCGTCCGGGAGCTTGCACGCCGCGGCAGGAAGAGCCTGTGGGGCCTGGCCGTGCCGGTGGATCTGGTGGTCTGCACGCAGGACGACATGGACAAGTGGGCGCCGGTCGGGTGCAATCTCCTGCATACCGTCGCCAAGAAGGGACGGCTCGTCTATGGAGCCGCGGGCTGAACTCGCCGCAAGCTGGCTGGCCAGGGCAGCCGATGACCTTCGCCTCGCCGAGCTGGCCTTGTCCGCCGACCTGCCCGTGGTCTGGGCTTCGGCGTTTCATGCGCAGCAGGCGGCGGAGAAAGCCTTGAAGGCTCTCCTGACCATTCACCAGATCGAGTACCGCAAGAGCCATAGCATCGATTATCTGGCCGAGATCTGCCTCGAGGCCGAACCGGGCTTGGAGCAGTTACGCGAGGCAGCCACGCGGCTTACAGACTTCGCCGTGGGCCCGCGCTATCCCCTTCCCGAAGGCGACCCGACCAGAGACGAGGCCGAGGAGGCCCTGGCCATCGCCCGCCGGGTGTATGACTTCGTCCAGCGGCGCATCCAGGGGTTGCCCGGTGAGAAGTGACCCCGTGCGGGTAGAGTGCCTCGGCCGCGGGCACACCCAACGCATCAAGAAAGAGGTGCGCAAGGCGAAGAAGTAGGTGCGGGGAGAATCCCACGGAGATCGTGGTCGTGACAGTGTACGTCTACTACGTCTGACGCGGAGCGACAGCCATGAGAATAACCTACGACGCCGAGGTGGATGCGCTCTACGTCCGGTTTGCCGACACGACAGTCACAACGCAGGAAGTCGCCGAGGGGATTGCCGTGGAGTACGCGGCCGACGGGTCCATAGCCGGAATCGAAGTCCTCGACGCGGGTAAGCGGTTCAAGGACCCCAATGCCCTTCGGCGAGTGGTGCTCGAGGAGATCGGACTGGCCAACCCGGCGGGGGCATGACGGGAAGCGCGATAGCCCGACCGCGCCGAAGCCCCGCCCCGGCCGAGGTCGTAAGGTGGGCCGGCGCGCCGCTGTTCGTCCCGCCCGACTGCAGAACCGGCTTGCTTTTGGGGGTACTACCGGTTATACTCCTGGTATGAAGTCAGGCGATACCAGTGATTATACCGATGGTAGGAATATGGCCCACGTGAAGACGGCAATCTCCCTCGACGAAAAGCTCTTCTGGCGAGCCAACGAGCTGGCCGCGGAGATGCACGTGTCGCGCAGCAGGCTCGTCGCCCTGGCGCTGGAGAAGCTGGTCAAGGCCCACGACGAGGAGGAGCTCGTCCGGCGCATCAGGGAGGCGTATGCCGACTACCCCACCGAGGAGGACAAGGCGTTCCTTGACCTGGCGGCCGCGAGTGCCGCCGAGTTGACGAAGGACGACAGATGGTAGTTTCTCAGGGGGATGTATTCTGGGCGGTGCTGCCGGAGCCCTTCGGGGGGCAGAGCAAGCCGCGTCCCGTTGTGGTGGTGCAGAGCGATATGTATAACCGCGCCGGGATCAACTCGGTTGTCGTCTGCCACTTCACGACCACCCCCGGCCGGGAGTTCTCTCCGGGCAACGTTGTGGTGGGCAAGGGTGAAGCCAACCTGCCGTCGCGCAGCATCGTGAACGTGACACAGGTGGCCACTGTAACCAGGGCGCAGCTTGTGGAGAAGATCGGCACGCTCTCATCCGGGCGGCTGGCGGAGGTGCTGGCCGGCGTGTGCCTGGTGCTGGGGGTTGAGGGAAGCAGCAAGTGATGCCTCGCGAGGTGGTCGCGCGCGCCGTGGAGTTTTGGCGCCCGGCGGCGGGCGCGCCGATCGCCGCCCGACCGGGGAGGAGATGACTGGACCGAAGCCCCGCCGCGCGGGGCGAGGGGTTAAACCGAGAGACGAAATGTCTCTCGTGGCCTGGAGAACATCGACGGTGGCGTCGATCGCGGCGGTTCTGCTGGCGGCCGCGGCGGCCTGCCCGGCCCAGGAGGGTGATTCCCTGGGCGATCCCAACGCCACTCCCGCCCGCCCGCCGACGCTCATGCTGCCCAACGTCGAGCGTGAGATCGACGACATGCTGGGCAAGGCCCGCGCGGCCATCCGCGACAAGCAGTACGACAAGGCCATCGAGATCCTCCAGGGGCTGATCGGTTCGGACCGCAGGGGGTTCTATCCGATGGGCGACGACGAGCGGCGGTGCGGCTCGGTGGCCGAGGCCGCCCGGCGCGTGCTGGCCACCATGCCGCCGGAGGGAATGGACCTCCACGCCCGCCTCTACGACCCGCCGGCGCGGAAGCTGCTGGCGGAGGCCCAGTCGGCCGGCGACGAGCAGCGACTTCGCCACGTGGCCGAGGAGTACTTCCAGACGCCTTCGGGCCTGCGGGCGCTGGAGCTGCTGGCGCAGCGGGCGTTCGAGGCCGGGGCGCACCTGGAGGCCGCGTCGGCATGGCAGCGCGTGTATCGCAATGCGGCGCCCGGCAAGGCCGACAGCCCCGCCCGGCAGGCGGCCCGCGCGATGCTGCTGGTGAAGGCGGGCGCTGCCTACCACCTTGCCGGTGCGGCCAGGCAGGCGGCAGCCACGTGCGACCTGCTGCTGAAGAACCACCCCGACGCCCGCGGCGTGGTGGCCGGCCGCGAGGTGCCGCTGGTGCGCTTCCTGGCCGAGGCGCTGACGGCCCCCGCGGGCGCCGCGGCCACGTCCCGACCGGCGCAGAGCGACTGGCCCTGTCCGGGCGGGGCGCCCGACGGGGCGGGCGTGATGGGCGACTGCAACGTGGAGCTTGCCCCGCTGTCGGCCGCGACGGCGGCGCAGCGCCAGGCGCGCAGCCGCGAACTGATGGGCCTGCGCGGGCAGGAGGGCCCGGTTCCGGCCTGGAGCGGCCCGATGGGCGCCGCCGTCGAGGGCGGCGCGGTGGTCGTGAGCATTGACCGCCCCGGCCTGCCCGTCCAGAAGATGCGCCTCGGCTCGCTGGTCTGCCCGCTGGTGGTCGGCAACACCGTCATCTGCCGCTGGGACGACGAGCTGCAGGCCGCCTCGCTCGACACGGGCCGGCCTCTGTGGCGCATCGGCGACCTGCCGCTGTACCGTCGCGACAGCGACAGCCAACGGCGGGCCAACCGCTTTCTGCCGCTGGAGGGCGACATGGGGCGGCTGACGCTTTCGGCCGGGGGCGGCAGGCTCTACACCGTCTGCCGTTTCCAGCCGATCGACCCGGCCACGTACCGCAAGTTCGCCGCGGAGGACCCGAGCAACAGTTCGCTCCTGGCGGCGGTGGAGCTGCCAAAGGTCGCGCCGGACGCTTCGGCGGCTGGCCCAGGCAGGGCGCCGCAACCGAAGGTCGTCTGGGAAATCGGCTGCGGGCGCGGCGCCAACGACGCCCTGAAGGGCGCCAAGTACCTGGCCGCTCCGACGTACCACGACGGGCGGCTCCACGCCCTGGCCCGCCTGGGCAACCGCTACTGCCTGTTCTGCCTGGACGCGGCGACGGGGACGGAGGTCTGGCACACGCCGGTCGGGCCGGTGCCCATCGCCATCGGCGACACGCAGGCCTGGCAGGCCGCCTACGTGAACGAGATGCTCTCGGAGCGCGGCAGCCCGCCGTCGCTGGACGATCGCCGCCTCTACGTGGCCACCAACGCCGGGCTGGTGGCCGCGTTCGACCTGGCCGACGGCAAGCCGCAGTGGTCCTACCAGTACGACAGCCGCGTCTGCGGCCCGGTCAGCGACACACACGTGCTGGCGCTGTACGAGGAGGCGTTCCGCCTGCTGCTGGCCCGCCGGCCGGTGGCGCCCCAGAACCCCGTGGTGCTGCTTGGCGGGCGGGTGATCTGCCTGCCCGCCGACGCCAACTCCGTGCTGGCCCTCAACGCCGCCAGCGGCGAGCTGCTCTGGCAGGCCGATCGCGGGCAGGCGCAACACCTGACCGCCATCGACGACCAGCGGGTGCTGCTGAGCGGCCCGGACCTGACGGTCCTCCGCGCCTCCGACGGCAAGGAGCTGAAGCGCGTGCGCGGCGAGGTGTGGGGCCGCCCGGCCGTCACGCCCGCGGCTGTGCTGGCCTCCGTGCCCGGCGGCGTGCTGCGGATGGACCTGGCGAGCTATGCGGTGACCAACCTGCCGCTGCTGGGTGGGCGGGGCGTGCTGGGCAGGCTGGTGAGCGCGGGCGGGCGGCTGGTGGCCGCCAACGCCGCCGACCTGAGCATCTATCCCAACTACGAGCAGGCCCTGGCGTCGCTGGAGCAGCAGTTGGCGGCCGCCAAGGCCCCGACCGAGCGGGCGGAGCTGCACATCAGCCGTGGGCTGCTGGCGCTGCGGTCGGGGCGGCTGGAGCAGGCGGCCGGGGACTTCGAGGCCGCCGGGCGCGACGCGGCGACTGCGCGCGACGCCGACCGTGCCCGCCGGGCGCGCGAGCTGCTCGGCGCGGCCCTGCTGGGGCGACTGGGCGAGGCCAAGGAGACCGAGGCGGCGCCGCTGCTGTCGCGGCTGCGACAGTGGGCGGCCGCCCCCGGCGAAAAGGCCCGCCTCCTGCTGGCCTCGGCGGCGTGCGAGGAGCGCTTCGGTCGGCCGGCCAAGGCCGTCGAACTGCTCCAGGACCTGGCCGAGAAGTTCGCGGGCGCGGAGCTGTCGGAAGGGCCGCCGGAAGCGGCCGGGGGAACTACCGAATCGCAGCCCGTCCCGGCGGACGATCTGGCGCAGCGTGAGATCGGCCGACTCATCGGCAAACACGGGCAGTCCGTCTACGCGGCGCAGGACGCCAGGTTCGCCCAGGCATCGGCCAGGGCCAAGCCCGCAAGCGACGCCGATGCGCTCCTGGCCGCCTGCGAGCGCTGGCCCCACGCCGCCGGCGCGGGCGCGGCGCTTCTGGCCGCGGGGGAGATGCTCTTCGTCCGGGCGACGGCCAAGTCGCCGCCGGACGTGCCGCTCGCCGCCCGCGCCGCCCGGGCGCTGGGCGAGGCGCAGAACCGCGCCGACGCCAAGCTTCGCACGAGCGTGCGGCTGGCGCAGGCCGTCGTCGATGCGCGCTTCCGCCCGTGGCTGCTGGGCGCGGCCTACGGCGACCTGGCCGCCCTGCCGCCGACCACGGCCGTCCGCTTTGCCGGCGTCGAGACGGCGTTGGGCAGGCTTCTGGCCGCAGGCCCGGCGGCCCAGCGCCCGGCCAGCGACCCGTTCTGCTGGGCCGCGCCGCCGCTGCGCCGGCGGGCCGCGGCGCCGCCGCTGGGACAGGCGGCCCGCCTGCTGCGCGATGCCGACGGCCGCACCCTGCATCTGGGCCAGCGCGTCTTCCTCGTCACCGGCGGCGAGGTGACATGCTGGGACGCGGGGCTTGACGACCCGGCGGCCGCGAAGGTCTGGTCGGCCCCCTTCGCCGCCCGGGGGGCCGTGGGGCACCTCAGCGCCGACGGCTCGCGCCTGGCGCTGGCGGCGGGGACGAGCGTTGCGGTGTTGAGCTCGGCCACGGGGGAGGTGACGTGGCAGCCGCCGCGGCACGAGTGGCCGGCCGACCGCCAGGCGGCTGTGCGGGCCGACGGCGACTGGCTGGTGGTGCTGTCGGCGGGGCGGCTGTGGTGCGTGGACATCCGCGGCGGGCGGGTGGCGTGGGCCGACCAGTGGCGCGACGTGGATACCGCCACGCTGCGTGCGGCGGGGGAGGCGCTGGGGGGGCTGGACCGCAACGGCGGGGCGACCTGCCGCGACATGCGCAGCGGCGGCGTGCTGATGGCCCTGCGGCCCAGCCGGCGCGGCGTGCAGGCGGATCTGTCGCCCGACGGCCTGGCCGTGGTATTGGACGGCAACGCCCTGGAGGTCTACGACCCGCGCCGCGACGGCGGGACGCTGATCGCCAAGGCCGCCGTCGGCGAGCGGAACTGGTCGCTGCTGTCGGTCAGCCGGCGGTACGTCGTGCTCGGCTGCGGCGAAGGCGCAGGCACGGTGGCCATCTGCGACATGGCCGACCCGTCGCGCCCCGTGCAGGCGGCCCTGGGCGGCAAGGGCGATTCGCCGCGCCTGCCCGCGCAGGCCGAAACCGACGCGAAGCGTGTTTACGTACTGTGGGCGCGGCGCGGGTGGGAGGCGGCGTCCGGCGGCGGACAGCGCCTGGACGGGCCCGCCCTCACCGCCCTGTCGCTGGCCGGCGGCAAGGCGCTGTGGACGGCTGAACTGGCAAGCCCGGGCGACGGCGCCTGGACGGTGCGCCTTGTGCCGTGCGGCGGCGTGCTGGCCGTCGCCCTTGGCGGGCTGGTCGGCAGCGGCGCGAGCAGGCAACTGCTCGTGGGCGCCGACAGCGGCGCGGTCTGCGACGCCGCTTCCGCCGCTGCCGTGACGGCAGGGCATCTCCCGCCGGCCGTGCTGAACGGGCGGGTCGTGCTGGAAGGGCGCGACGGCGTCGTGGTGCTGAGGAGCAGGCCATGAGAGCGAAGGTGGCATTGGCGGCGATAGCCCTGGCCGGCGCCGCGGCGCGGGCGGCGGGGCCGCCTCCGCAGTCCGACCTGGTCACGCCCGAGATCCGCTCGGCCATCGAGGTCGGCCTGGGCTACCTCGTCAAGATGCAGCAGCCCGACGGCAGCTTCCCGGCCAAGTGGGACTCCAAGGCCTATCCGGCCGCGATGACGAGCCTGTCGGGCCTGGCGCTGCTGGCCAGCGGCTCGACGCCCGAGGAGGGCCAGTACGCCGAGAGCATCAAGAAGGCGATGGTCTATCTGCTGGAGGTGGGCGAGGCGCATCCGGACGGCCTGATCGCCGGCCCGCGCGAGCAGCGCTGCACCTACGGGCACGGCTTCGCCATGACGTTCCTGGCGCAGTGCTACGGCATGGAGCCGACGCCGCAATACGAGCAGCGGATCAAGCGGGCCCTGCACCGGGCGATCAGCCTGGTCGCCCGCGGGCAGAGCCGCCTGGGCGGCTGGCTTTACAGCCCCATGGGCGCCGGCGACGAGGGCAGCACCACCGCCTCCGTCCTCCAGGGCCTCCGCGCCTGCCGCAACGTCGGGCTGAAAGTGCCCAAGACCACCATCGACAAGGCCGTGGAGTACCTGCGCCACTGCCAGAACCCCGACGGGGGGATCTGCTACTCCGCCGCCCACCGCGGAAGCAGCCGGCCGACCATCTCCGCCGCGGCCGTCACGTGCTTCTACTCCGCCGGCGTCTACGACCGCGTCACCGGCGGCGAGCAGGACGCCGAGAGCCTGATGGTCGAGAAGCTCTGGCGCTACCTGAAGGTCGCCACCAGGAACGTCGAGGACATCGAGGGGTTCTACTTCTACCACAACTTCTACCTCGCCCAGGCCATGTACCAGCGCAGCGGGGCGGAGTGGGAGACCTACTACAAGCAGATCGCGCGCGAGCTGCTCAAGCGCCGCAGCGCGAACGGGACCTGGACGGGCGACGACATCGGGCCGGTGTACGCCACGGCCATCGGATGCTTCATCCTCCAGCTCCCCTACAACTACCTGCCGATCGTGCAGAGATGAACCGCGAGTCGCTCGCGGTTCGCAGGACCCTGACGGGTGCGGAGAGGCGACATGAGCGAAGAGACCGTCGCACAGCAATCCGACTCGGACGTTGCCTCCCTGCAGCGCCTCGGCGAGGCCTACGCCACGCTGCGGGGCGAGCTGTCGCGCGTCATCGTCGGCCAGGACGAGGTCGTCGAGCAGCTCATCCTCTGCCTGCTCACCGGCTCGCACGCGATCCTGGAGGGCGTGCCCGGCCTGGCCAAGACGCTGCTGGTCAGCACGCTGGCCCGCTGCCTGGACCTGCGGTTCAACCGCATCCAGTTCACCCCCGACCTGATGCCCTGCGACATCACCGGCACGGAGGTCATCCAGGAAAACCGCAGCACGGGCGAGCGGACGTTCCGCTTCCTGCCCGGGCCGGTGTTCGCCCACGTGGTGCTGGCCGACGAGGTCAACCGCACGCCGCCCAAGACGCAGGCCGCCCTGCTGGAGGCGATGCAGGAGCACCAGGTCTCCATCGGCGGGCGGCGCCACCCCATGCTCGAGCCGTTCTTCGTGCTGGCCACGCAGAACCCCATCGAGCAGGAAGGCACCTACCCCCTGCCCGAGGCCCAGCAGGACCGCTTCATGTTCAAGATCGTCGTCCGCTACCCGCACTGGGACGAGGAGCTGGAGGTGGTCCGGCGGACGACGGGCCCGCCCGGCGAGGAGGTGCGGGCCGTGCTCGACGGGCCGACCATCCTGCGCCTCCAGCGGCTGGTGCGGCGCGTCCCCGCGGCCGAGCACGTCGTGAGCTACGCCATGAAGCTGGTGCGCGCGACGCGCGTGCAGGAAGGCTCCGTGCCGGAGTTCGTTCACGACGCGGTCCGCTGGGGCGCCGGGCCGCGCGCCTGCCAGTACCTGCTGCTGGGCGGCAAGGCGCGGGCCATCCTGCAGGGGCGCTACCACGTGGCCACGCAGGACGTGATCGCCGTCGCCCCGCCCGTCCTGCGCCACCGGATCATCACGAACTTCAAGGCCGACGCCGAGGGCGTGACGGCCGACAGCGTGGTGCGGCAGCTCCTGGAGGCGATGCCGCCGCACCGGGGAAAGATCGCGACGGACAAACGGTTGAGCTGGGCGCTGAAGTGATTGCGGATTGCGGATTGCGGATTGCGGATTGCGGATTTGGGGAGCCAAGGCAGTTGGCCAGACGTGCTCTCTGCCCTGGCTCTGCAAATCCGCAATCGACAATCCGCAATCCGCAATCGCCGCCCCGAGGGGCGTTGAGACATGGCCCGAACCAACGGTAACACCACTGAGGTTCTTCAGAACTACCTGGACCCGAAGGTCCTGGCGCGCATCCACCGGCTGGACGTGCGGACGCGGCTGGTGGTGGAGGGCTTCCTGGCCGGGATGCACCGCAGCCCCTACCAGGGCCTCAGCGTGGAGTTCCGCCAGCACCGCGAGTACGCCCCCGGCGACGACACGCGGCACATCGACTGGAAGGTCTACTCCCGCACCGACCGCTACTACATCAAACAGTACGAGGAGGAGACCAATCTCCGCTGCACGTTCCTGGTCGACGTGTCGGAGTCGATGAAGTACGCCGGGCGCGGCGGCTGGAAAGAGGGCCTGAGCAAGTACCACTACGCCGCGTGCCTGGCCTCGTCGATGGCGATGCTGCTGCTTCGCCAGCAGGACGCCGCCGCCCTGACCACCTTCGACGAGGACATCGTCGCCTCCGTGCCTCCCTCGGCCAACCCCAACGCCATCAAGACCATCGTCCACACCCTCGACGCCGCCTCCCGGCGACTGGTCGCCAAGACGGGCCTGGAGAACGTCTGCTCCCGAGCGGCCGAGCAGCTCAGCCGCCGGGGGATGGTCTGCCTCATCAGCGACCTGCTGAGCGACGACGACGAGGGGCTGATCCGCGGGCTGAGCCGCCTGGCCCACCGCGGCCACGACGTGATCGTCCTGCACGTGCTCGACGAGGAGGAGCTGACGTTCCCCTTCGACGGCAACGTGCGGTTCATCGGCCTGGAGGCCGCCGGCGAGCTGATCGCCCAGCCGCGCGCCCTCCGCGACGGCTACCTGGAGTCGCTCCAGCGGTTCCTGACGTTCCTCAAGCGGCGCTGCACGGCCAACCGGATCGGCTACGTGACGTTCAGCACGGCCGACCATCTGGGCGGGGCGCTGGCGTACTTCCTCAGCCGGCGCGAGGAGTTCGGGCGCAAGGGAGCCAACAAGCGGCGGTGATGCGGATGACGGCGACAGGGCGGACACCACGGCGCGCCCCATTGCGGATTGCGGATTGCGGACCCGCAATCGCCCTGCCGCAAAGGAGCAGCGCATGACGTGGATTGCTCCTGTCGCGATTGCCGGCGGGGCGCTGGCCGCCGGACCGATCATCATTCACCTGCTGTTCCGCCTGCGCCACAGGGTGATCTACTTCGCGGCCATGCGGTTCCTGCTGGACAGCCTCCGCCGCAGCCGCCAGAGGCTCCAGCTCGAGGAGCTGCTGCTGATCGCGCTGCGGGTGCTGGCGTGCCTGCTGCTGGGCTTCGGCCTGGCGAACATCCGGGCCGAGTCGCGGGGCACCGCCGGGCCGGCCGCCCACGTCTTCGTGCTGGACGACAGCCTCTCGACGGGCCAGCAGGTGGCCGACGCCACGGTGCTGTCGAAGGCGGCGGCGGGAATCGCCGAGGTCCTCGCCTCCGCGCGCGGCGACGACCGCGTGGCGATCCTGTCCGGCTCGCGCCCCGGCGGCGGCGACGTGCGCGGCACGCTCAAGCCCGTCAGCGAGGTGCGCGGGGAGGAGCTGACGGCCCGGCTGAAGGCCCTGCGCCCCACCGACCTGCCCGCCCGCCTGCCGGAGGCGCTGGAGCTGGCACGACGCCTCCTGCCGCCGCGCACCGAAATGGACAGCCGCGTCTACCTCGTCAGCGACTTCCGCAAGGCCGACTTCGCCGCGCCCGGCCGGCCCGAACAGCTCCGCAAGGCCTTCGCCGCCCTGGCCGACCAGGGCGCCGAGATCGTGCTGCTGGACTACGGCCTGCCCTGCTCCAACAACCTGACGGTGGAGAAGCTGGAGACCGACCGCAAGCTGCTGGCCGCGGGCGTCGCGTCGCGCTTCGGGGTGCTGGTGCGCAACAACGGAACCAGCGCCGTGAACGACGCCCGCCTGTCGGTGCGGGCGGGGAAGGTCAAGCTGCCCGTGGTGGCGCTGCCCGCCGTCGCGCCGGGCGAGACGACCACCGGCAGCTTCGAGTACGCCTTCCCGCGTGCGGGCGCCGCGGCCGTCACCGTCGCCCTGCCCGCCGACGGCCTGGCCGGCGACAACGAGCTTTCGCTGGCCGCCAACGTCCGCGAGGCGATGCGCATCCTCATCGTCGACGGCAGTGCCAACATTGCGGCCCCCGACAGCGCCTCGTTCTGCCTGGCCGCGGCCCTGGACCCGTCCGGCTCGACGGCGTTCGCCCAGCAGGTGGAGGTGATCGGCCCCGGCGCGATGCCGCGCACGGGCCTGGACCGCTACGACGTGATCTTCCTGACCGACGTGCGCGAGTTTCCCTCCGCGCGCGACGCCAACGGGGCCGCCGTCTGGCCTCACGTGCGGGCGCTGGAGCAGTTCGTCGGCGCCGCCGGCGGGCTGGGCGTGTTCCTGGGGCCCTCGATCAACCTGGACTTCTACAACGGCCCGATGTACCGGCGCGGGGCGGGGCTGATGCCGCTGCGTCTGGCCGGGCCGGTGCCCGACCGAATCGACCCCAACCAGTTCCGCCGCCTGCGCCCCGACAGCATCGCGCCGGGCACGATGCTGCGCATCTTCACCGGGCGCGGCGAGCGCTTCGCCGGGCTGGTGCGATTCTACGCCCACGTGCCGGTCGAGCAGGCGCCCGCGACGGCACCGGCGGCCCCCCCGGCGGCGCTGCCGGAGATCCTCGCCCGGTTCGACGACGCGAAGGGCAGCCCGGCCGCGGCGCGGCGGGCGCTGGGGCGCGGGCAGGTCATCGCCTTCTTCACCTCCGCCGACACGAAGTGGACCAACTGGCCGAAGGGAATGAGCTTCCTGCCGGTGGTCAACGACATGGCCTGGCAACTCGCGCGGGCCGACCGCCAGCTCTACCACGACCTGGCGGGGCGGCGGATCGCCTACGCCGTGCCCGCCGGGCCGGTCGAACTGACCGGCGTGACGCTCAAGACGCCCGCCTGGCCCGAAGAGGACCTCCAGTCGCTGCGACCGCAGATCGTCGGCGGGCGCAGGACGCTCACCTACGCCGCGGCCGTCCACGCCGGCGCCTACGAGATGGAACTGAGCTTCGCCGACCGCTCCCGCCGCACCGTGCTGTTCAGCAGGCAGGTTGACCCCGCCGAGGGCGACCTGGCCCGCGCGACGGACAAGGACATCGCCGCCGCCGTCAACACGCCCCACACCTGGCGGCCCAATCTCGCCCTCGGCGGGCCGGTGCTGGAGCGCCAGACGGTCCGCCGGCCGTACTGGGCCGTCTTCCTGGCCGCCATGCTGCTGGTGCTGACGGCGGAGAACTTCCTGGCCCGGCGCTTCGGGCACCAGGCGACGCACGGCCTGGGCGCCAGGAGGCCCCGGCCATGAGGGGCCTGATGCAGCTCTTGCTGGGCTTCTCGCACGACGACCTGGCGGGCGTCGAGGGCTGGTCGCTGCGCCTGACCGGCGTGCCGGAGAACCTCTGGGTGCTGCTGGGGATCCTGGCCGCCTTCGGCGTCATGGGCTGGCTGGCCGTGCGAAACTACCGCCGCGAGGGCAGAACCCACCACGGCATCAAGGCCCTTCTGGCCGGCCTGCGCCTGGCTGCCTTGGCGCTGCTGCTGCTGCTGGCGCTCCAGCCGGCGCTGGTGTCGCGGCTGGTGAAGGTGCGTCACACGGCCGTCGCCGTCCTGCTCGACGACACCATGTCGATGCGCTGGGCGGACCGCTACGGCGCGGACAGCGCGCCGGGCCTGGCGGCCGCATTCGGCGTTCCCGCCGAGCGCCTCACCGGCGCCGACCGCCTCAGCCGCACCGACCTGCTGCGGCGCGTGCTGCCGCGCGAGGGCGGGGCGCTGGGCCGCCTGGCCGGCGACCACCCGCTTCTGCTGTACCGCTTCGGGGCGCCCGGCGCCGAGGAGGGCACCTACACCGCCCCGCTGGGCGCGGTGGAGCTGCCCGCACCGCCCGGCGCGACCGCCGCCGCCGAGACCATCCGCAAGGCCGCCGCCGACCTGGCCGCGGGCGGGCATCAGACCAGCCTCGGCCGGGCCGTCCGCGAAGTGCTCAACAAGCTGGAGGGCCGGGCGCTGGCCGCCGTCGTAGTCGTCTCCGACGGGCAGAACACCGGCGAGGCGGACGCGGCGGGGCGCGTGGCGGCCGCGGCGGAGATGGCCCGCAGCCGCGGCGTGGGCGTCTACTGCGTCGGCGTGGGCGACCCCAAGGCGCCCAAGAACGTCCTGGTCGCCCAGCTCCAGGGCCCCGGCGAGGTGCGCAAGGGCGGCTCGGCACAGTTCACCGCCATGCTCACCAGCCGCGGCTACGCCGACCAGACCGTCAAGGTCGAGCTGCTGTACGCCCGCGCCGGCAGCAGCGACTGGCAGGTCGCCGCCACGGCCGAGGGCGTCCGCCTCGCCGGCGCCGCCGGCGACGAACAGGGCGGCGCGCTTCAGGAGGTGCCCCTGACGGCCGAGGCCCCCGACGTGGGCGCCTACGTCTACAAGGCCGTCGTGCGCCCGCTGGCGGACGAGCTGATCACGACGGACAACGAGGCGGCCTGCCGCGTGCGCGTCAGCGACGAGAAGGTCGCCGTGCTGCTGGTCAGCGGCGACGCGGGCTGGGAATACCAGTACCTGCGCGACTACCTGCTGCGCCACCCGGAGCACTACAAGATCAGCGTCTGGCAGCAGAACGCCGACCCCAACTTCAACCAGGACGCCTCCACCGGCATGAAGCGATCCAGCCTGCCGATCACCCGCGACGAGCTGTTCGCCTACGACGTGGTGATCCTGTACGACCCGTGGTACGACGGACAGTTCGACTCGGCGTTCCTGACGCTGCTGGAGAAGTTCGTCGCCGGCCACCACGGCGGGCTGTGCTACATCGCCGGCAACAAGTTCACCTCCGCCAACCTGGCCCCCGGCGGGCCCCTGGCCGGCCTGGCCGAGCTGCTGCCCGTCGTCCTGCGGACCGACGGGGAGGGCCTGGACGCCACGCTCGGCCCGCCGCGCGAGGCCTGGCCCGTGCGCCTCACGTCCGACGGCGCCGACCACCCGCTGACCATGCTGGCCACGCGCCTGGACGACTCGCGCCAGATCTGGCAGAAGCTGCCGGGCATCTACCGCAGCCAGCCGGTCAGCCGGCTCAAGACCGCCGCGACCGCCCTGGCCTTCAGCGGCGACCCGTCGCGCCAGACGCTGCAGGCCCAGGGCGAGCCGGTCATCGCCGTGCAGTACTACGGCAAGGGGCGCGTGCTGTACCTGGGCGCCGACAGCACCTGGCGCTGGCGCGCCCTGGACGACGGCAGGCACTACGTCCGGTTCTGGGGCAACGCGCTGGACTTCCTGGCCGCCGGGCGGCTGGAGAAGAAACGCATCCTCATCACCACGCCCGGGGAGGCCTTCGACGCCGGCGGCGAGATCCGCGTGCGCGTCGAGGCCTACAACCGCGACTTTACGCCCATGGAAGGCAAGAGCTTCACCGTGCGCGTCGCGCCCGAGGGCGGCGCCCAGCCGGGACGCACCGTCGAGCTGCCCGCCGTCAGGCCCGGCACGTTCGAGGGCACCGTCCTGGCCGAACGCACCGGCAGCTTCGAGCTGACGCCCGTGGCCGGACCCGACGGGCGCAGCGACTGGCTGCCGGAAGACGTGGCCGTGCGGCGCATCGAGGTCCGCCTGCCCGCCGAGGAGCTGCGCCGCCCCGAGGCCAACTTCCAGACGCTCCGCGCCCTGGCCGGACAGGCCGACCGCTTCTGCCGGCTCGACCAGATCGACCGCCTGGCCGAGATGATCCCGCCGGGGCGCCTCAAGGCCGTCGAGGAGGTCCGCCGACCGCTGTGGAGCACCATCCTGGCGCTCCTGGCCGTCGGGGTGCTCCTGCTGGCCGAGTGGACCGTGCGAAAAGTGTTCAACATGATGTGAGACGGGCGAGCGTTTCCCCGTGGATGAGGGAAACGACACCGGGGCGACACGCCCCGGCTCCATCTGTTTGCCTGAAGGGCATCTTCCCGCTTGGGCAGACAGATGGAGCCGGCCCGTGTCGGGCCGGTGCCGTTCCCGCCGAACAGTGAAATGACGCGAATCGAACAACCAGTGATCGATCCGTTCGTCGAGCGGAAGCTGGCGGGCCTGCGGGCGGCGCTGCGCGCCGTGGTGGCCCTCCGCGGCGCCGCCTGGGTGCTCGTCGCGCTGGCGGCCACGGTCGCGGCCACGCTGATCGTCGACTACGGGCTGCACCGCCTGACGCTGAAGCACATGACCGTCGCCCAGCGCCTGGTGCCGCTGGGGCTTTGCCTGGCGGGCGTGGCCGAGGCCGCCTGGCGGCTGCTGCTGGCGCCCCTGCTGGCGCCGCTGGCCGGCGAGGAGCTGGCGCTGGTGGTGGAGCGGGCGCATCCGGAGCTGGGCGACCGGCTGATCAGCGCGCTGCAGTTCCGGCGGGGCGACGGGGGCGCACGCGGCACCAGCGGGGAGCTGGCCGCCCGGGTGGCCGTGCAGCTCAACGAGCAGGCCCGCGCGCTGCGCTTCGCCGACGCGGTGGACGGGCGCCCCGCGCGGCGCCACGCGCTGCTGGCGCTGGCCGCGGCGGGGGTTGTGGCGCTGCTGTGGCTTCTCATGCCCGCCCTGATGCGCTCGTGGTTCCGCCGCAACGTGCTGCTGGCCGACGTGCCGTACCCCAAGCGCACCGAGCTGTGGGTGGAGCACGCCGGGCGCCTCCGCGTCGTGCGCGGCGGGACGCTTGACGTCGTCGTCCGGGCCGATCCCAACCTGGCCGTGCCCGACGCCGTGACGTTCCACATGCGCTTCGCGTCGGCCGGGGCGCTGGAGGAGGACGTGCCGCCCGCGCCCGACGAGCCGGCGAAGTTCGCCAAGCGCTTCAAGGGCGTCAACGAGCCGTTCACGTTCCACGTGACGGGCAACGACGCGCGGAGCGAGGAGCTTTCGGTGGACGTGGCCGAGCCGCCGCAGCTTGCCGACGTGGCCTTCCAGGTCGCCCCGCCCGACTACACCCGCCTGCCGCCGGTCGGCGTCGCCCGCGCCCAGGGCACCCTCCAGGTGCCCGAGCAGAGCTGGGTGACGGTGACCGCCGCCGCCACCAAGCCCCTCCGGGCCGCGCGGATGTTCCTCGACGGCGCCGAGGCCGGCACCTGCCGCGTGACGGGCCCCGACTCCCCGCCCGCCGCCTCGGCCGTGTGGGGCCGCTTCCAGCTCCTGCCCGCCAAGCCCTTCCGCCCGAGCATGGCGCTGTGGTTCGAGCTGACCGACAGCGAGGGCTTCGTCAACCCGCGGGCGGCGCAGTACAACATCGCCGTCGTGCCCGACAAGCCCCCGGTGCTGCAGATCGAGACGGCCGGCGTGGGCGGGCAGGTCACCGGTAAGGCCCGCATCCCGCTGCGCGTCTCGGCGAGGGACGACTACGGCCTGGGGGCCGTGGAGCTGGTCTGGTCGATCCAGAGCCTGGGCGGCAAGGGCCATCGCCAGCTCGTGCGCGACTTCGAGGGGCGCGAGAAATCCCCGCCCGCGCTGGAGCACGTCTTCGACCTGCTGCGGCGCGACCCCAACGCCCCCGACGGCGCGCCGGAGCTCGACCGCGGCGAGACGCTCCACCTCCAGGCCGAGGCGCGCGACGCGCTGCCTCCCCCGGCCGGGCCCAACCGCGCCGTGTCCAACCTCATCACGCTCAAGGTCGTCAGCGAGGAGGAGCTGCTGGTGGCCCTGCTGGACAGCCAGCGGGCGCTGCGCGACCAGTTCGAGCGGGCCATCGAGCTGCAGAAGGACGTGCAGCTCAAGACCGGATCGGCCGCCGAGAGGGCCGTCCAGGCGGGCGGGCTTAACGAGGCGCGCCGCATGACCGCCTCCGTCGGCGACCAGCAGCAGCAGGTGCTCGACCTGGTGGGCGAGGTGGCCGGCCGGCTGGCGGGGATCCTGGAGCGCATGCGGAACAACCGCGTCGCGGCGGAGGCCGACATGCAGCGCCTGGACCGGCGCATCATCGCGCCGCTGAAGGCCCTGACCGGCGGGGCGATGCGCGAGGCGATTGCCGGCCTGGTGGCCGCACGCGACGTTTCCCAGCCGCTGCCGCTGGCGGCCGAACTGCGCCGCCTGGCGGGCCTGGAAGGCCAGGTCCTGCGCCAGCTCGAGGCGGTGCTGGCCGAGATGGTCAAGGTCGAAAGTGCCCAGGAGGTGGAGCGGCGGCTGCGGATGGTGATCAAGATTTCCAGGGACGTGCGCGACGCGGCGAAGGGCGTGCCCGCCACGCGCCCCGCGACCGCGCCGGCGCCGGAATGATCCATGCCAGGCGCAAGATTTCACATGCTGAAGGCTGAATGGGCAGCTTGCTTCTCGGCGCTGTTGTGTCTCGCCGCCGCCCCCGCGCGCGGCCCGGGCGAGGCGACCGTCACCACGCTGGACACGCGCAGCGTCTCCGGCACCGTGACAGCGATCTCCGCCGACGCGGTGGTCGTCCGCCCCGCCGCCGGCGGCGCCAGAAAGCTCGCCCTCGGCGACGTGCGGAGCATCGTCTTCGCTGACCGCCCGGCGGCGGAGGCGATGGCCCAGCCCGGCCGGGCCGTCCTGCTGGCCGAGGACGGCAGCGCGCTGGCGCTGCGCAGCCCGGCCGTGCGCGACGGCAAGGTGCGGGCGGCGACCGCCTGCGCCGGCGACGTGGCGGTGGGCCTGGACGCCGTGGCCCGCCTGCTGCTGCCGCGCCCCCACCAGACGCCGGCCGAGGTGGACCGCCAGGTGGAGTTGCTGAAGCTGGCCCGCGGGTCGGCCGACGTGCTGCTGGTGGGGGCGGGCGGGCAGTGGACGGCCGTGCGCGGCGTGCTCGATTCGCTGGGCGGCGGGCGGGCGCGGCTGACGTACGAGGACGTCGAGACGGCCATGGACGCCAACACCGTCGCGGCGCTGGTGCCGGCCCGCGTGGGCAAGGCGCCGGCGGCGGCGGAACCGGCCGGGCACGTCCGCTGCACCGACGGCAGCCGCGTGGCGTTCGCCTCGCTGTCGCTGGCGGGCGGGCGGGTGACGGCGGAGTCGGCCTCGCTGGGCCGGCTGAACATCGACGCCGCAAGCGTGGCGCGGATCGATTTCCGCAGCGCACGCCTGACGTACCTGAGCGACCTGGCCCCGGCCGAGGCGCGCCAGACGCCGTTCTTCGACGAGCAGGTGCCCTGGCAGCGCGACGGGCGAGCGGGCGGCGGCGGGCCGCTGCGCCTGGGCGGCAGGGGCTACGAGAAGGGCCTGGGCCTCCACGCCCGCTGCGAGCTGAGCTGGGAGCTCGGCGGGGCGTACCGCAGCTTCACGGCCGTGGCGGGCATCGACGATTCCGTGCGGGCCGGGGCGGCGGTGCTGACGGTGACGGTGGACGGCAAGGCAGCGGTCAAGGCCGTCCGCCTGGACCGCCGCGAGCCGCCGCAGACGATCCGCATCGACGTGACGGGCGTGCGGCGTTTGACGGTGCTGGCCGACTTCGCCCCCGGCACGTTCGGCAGCGGCGCCCGCGTGGACCTCTGCGAGGCGGCGGTGAGCAAATGAGAGAAACGATGAAGGGCAACCCCGACGTGGAGGCGCATTGTCGATTGTCGATTGTCGATTGTCGATTGGGGGAGCCAAGGCAGTTTGCGCGCCTCGCCTGCGATTTGCGGCGGGACAAATCGACAATCGAAAATCACCAATCGACAATTCCCCCATCGGCTCTGGCCCTCCTGCTTGTTCTGCTGCTCGCGGCCCCCGCGGCCAACGGGCAGGTCAAGCACCCCTACATCCTCTGGTCCAAGGACGAGATCGTCCCGATCCGCAAGCGGGTCCTCGCCGAGCCGTGGGCCAAGAAACGCTTCCAGGAGATGTTCGTCGACGCCAACGACCCGGCCAGGCGCTCCACGGTCGACAACCTCCTGCTGTACATGCTCGTCGGCGACAAGAGCATCATCCCGGCCGAGAAGAAGCCCATGGATGACTTCGTCGTCGCCCATCCCAGCGTCAGGGACCAGACCGACTGGCGCTGGCACCACATGGACCGCTGGCTGCACGCCATCCGCTACGACGTGCTGCACGACGAGCTGACGCCGAGCGAGCGGAAGGGCCTGGAGTACGCCCTGCGCGAGAACGCCCTGTGGGCGGTGAAGGAGGAGCGGATCCGCTGGTGGGACGGCAACCCGCGGATGGCCAGCGGCAGCTTCTGCGCGCTGGCGCTGGGCGACAAGCGGCTGATCCGCGGCGTCTTCGAATGCACCGGCGGGCTGAAGGACTTCCTCGACAGCCTCACCGACGGCTACTACCCGCGCGGCGCGGGCAACCCCTCCTATCGCACGCTCGGCCAGCTCCTGATCTGGTGCCGGGCGGTGCGGCGGCTGGGAATGAACGACATCGGCTTCGGCTACGTCGGCAAGGATGGCGGGACCGTCCGCAAGCTGCTGGAGGGGCTGCTGCGCTTCGGCGACGGGCGCGTCGACATCCCCGGCGGGATGCCCTTCTACGGGCGCACCGCGGCCGTGCACACCTGGAGCGCCGACCACGTCGGCTACTCCATGCCCACGCACCGCGGCCTGGAGGACCTCTTTGCCGCGCCGATCGTGTCGGGCTGGCTGCCGGACGGCATGGGGGGCTGTCCGGCCTGGAGCGCGGCGTGCCCGAAGGCCTTCGACATGTTCGAGAACGGCGGCGCTCGCCTGCTGCCGCCGGGCATCCTGGAGCTGGCGCACGCCGAGTGGCCCGACGCGGGGTTCGACTACTTCCTCGCCCGCATGCGGGAGCCCAGCCAGGACCGCTACTACCCCACGCTGCACTGGGGGCTGGAGCCGATCGACCCGAAGGCCGTCAAGACGCCCGCGGGCAACAGGTCCGCGGTGCTGAGCGGCTGCGGCCTGGCCGTGCTGCGGGCCGAGGAGACGCCGGCGTTCTGGGAATCGCCCGCCCCGACGGTGGCGTTGAACTTCGGCTCCGGCGGGCGCGGCGCCGTCGGCGGGCAGTTCGCCCTGCTGGGCTTCAGCGCGTTCAACCGGCCGCTGTACCGCTTTGTGCGATCGGCCGGGCCGCTGTCGCCCGAACACGCCTGGTCCACCAGCGCCCGCAGCCACAGCACCGTCGCCGTCGACAACATGGTGCTGGGGCGCGTCGTCGAGCAGGGGCTGTACGTGATGCGCCCCGTTTGGCCGGGCAGCGTCGCCCGCGTGCCCGCGCGCCACGCCTTCGACGAGCTGGTGAAGTTCGTGGGCATCCGCGCCAAGCCGCACGCCGAGCAGCTCACCGACGCCAACGGCACGGTGACGGGCACCGCGATGCGGCAGGTCTACCCCGGCGTGGACTTCGAACGCTGCCTGATGCTCACGCGGCAGTACCTCTTCGACGTTTTCGCCGTGCGGGGCGACAAGCCCCACACGTATCACTGGCTCGTCCACGCCTTCGGCGCCGGCCGCCCGGACGACCCCGCCCGCTGGCAGAGCACCGAGGAGCTGAACGACACGCTGGGCGACGTGCGCAAGCCCAGCATCTGGAACTTCGAGGACCAGAGGCGCCTCGACGCCGGCCAGGCGGCCTGGGCAATCACCGCGCTGCAGACGCCCGCGCGGAGCGAGCCGAACTCCGGGCGCCTCGGCAGGGCGTGGTACGACCGCAAGGTCGGCGTGCGCCTGACGATGCTCGGCGGGCAGCCCACCGTCGCCTACTACGCCCGCACCCCCGGCACGACGGGCAAGATCAGCATCGACCGAGTCGGGCCGCTCCGGACCGACAAGTTCGCCCTGCCGGCGCGCAGCCGGGACTACGACTCGGCCGACAAAGAGATCACCGAGGTCAAGATCCTCCCGCGCGGCAAGAAGGCGCCGCCGAAGGAGCCGGCCGAACAGAAGCCCCAGGCGCCGCAGTACCGCATCCGCACCGGCCCGGCCGACGAGACCGGCGGCGTGTCGGTCATCGCCGCGCGGCAGTGCGCCAACACCGTCTTCGCCGTCGTGCATGAGCCGTTCGTCGGCGGCAAGTGGAAGATCAACGAGATTCGCCGCATCGCCGGCGACGACGGCGCCCTGGCCGTCGCGGTCGTCGGCGAGCAGGGCAGCGGCGTGGACGACCGGCTGCTGCTGCGCCTGGGCGACGAGGCGGGCAAGCCCGTCAGGCTGGCCGGCGACGGCGAGGCGTTCACCTTTGCCGACCGGGCGTTCGTCCGCGTCGCGCCCGACGCGGTGCGGGCCTGCGGCGACCTGCGGGCCATGCGGCTGAAGGTCGGCGGCTCGCCCAGGCTCATCCTCAACGGCAAGCAGCAAGAGGCCAGCGTCGCAAACGGCGTGATGGCCTTCGGACAGGAGTAGATCGTTGGCAATTGCGGATTGCGGATTGCGGACTGCGGATTGCGGGGCCTCGGTTGCCGCGCCTTCCGACAAGGGCTGGCCACTTCAGTGGCCGGTTCTTGGTGCCCTAGCGCTGGGCGCAATTGCGCTGGCAGCGGGCGCCGCCCCGGCGCAGCAACCTTCGCTTCTCGAACTCCGCCTGATCGGCGGCGCCGGCCATGCCGAGAACGTCGCCGACGACCCCAATATCGACATGCACCTGGACCTGGCCTGCTCCGGCGCGCCCGCGGCGCTGAAGTTCGACGACCGCTTCCGTGCGGCCGCGCCGCTGTTCAACTACGCCCGGCACCGCGGCGTGATCGACAAGGCCGACGCCGCCGGCGACCGCATCCGCCTGAGCGTGAAGCTCACGATCGCCGACGACCCCTGCACGCCGGGCGGCACGGCGGCGTACGACATCGACCTGCGCCGCGTGGCCGGCCCCGGCGGCAAGCCGCCCGCGGCCGTGCGCTTCGCCGGCACGTTCAGCGGCTCGTTCCTGGAGCGCGGCGTGGCCGGGCGGGCCGAGGCGCAACTGGCCGCGCCGGCGGCAAAACCCGTCGCCGGCTTCGTGCCGCTGAAGCCCGGCGAGCATCCCCGGCTGATCTTCCGCCCCGCCGACCTGCCCGCCCTCCGCAAGCGCATGGAGACACCCGTCGGCAAGGCGATCGCCGAGATGCTGCTGACGCGCTCGCCCCTGCGCAGCGCCCGGCAGGTGGACGACCGCCGGGCAAGCTGGATGGCCGCCAACTGGGGCGCGATCTGGCAGCTCACGGGCGACAAGGAGGCGGCCGAAAAGGCCCGCCGCGTCCTGGTCGACGAGGTCGTCAAGAAGCCCATGCCGTTCGACCGCGCCGACATCCACCACGCCCCGCGACTGCTGGGGGCCGCTCTGGCCTACGACCTGTGCTACGACGCCTGGCCGCCCGCCCTCCGCGCGCTGGTCGCCGAGTTCCTCCATCGCGAAATGCTCGACCTGCACCGCGGCATCAACGAGGGACTGGCCATCAACGCCATAAACCCCGCCCCGTGGGGATACCGCAACGCCATGCGCGCCGGCGCCGTCGGCTGCGCCGCAATCGCCCTGCTCGGCGAGAAGGACCCCGCCAGCAACGAGCTGGCCGCCGCGGCGCCAATCGCCGACACCGCCGAACGCGACGTGATTAGCTACCTGCGCCGCGGCCTGGCCGACACCGGCTGGGGACTGGAAGGCGACTTCTACAAGGCCTTCGCCCTGTCCAACGGCGTGCTGCCGTTCCTCCAGGCCGACCGCGTCGCCCGCGGCCGCGACCTCGGCGAAGTCAACCCCATGCTCCTGGCCGGGTACGTCCTCCAGGCTCCGCCAGGCCGCGGCGAAGACGGGCTGGAGTTCGGCATTTCCAGCATCTCCGTGCAGGCCTCCGGCCGCTGGCCGATGGGGCTGGGCTCGCTGCCCGCCTCGCTGAAGCCCGCCATGCGGTGGTGCTTCGACCGCGCGGTCGGCCTGGAAGGCAAGGGGCACTTCGACTGCACGTATCCCTACCAGGCGGCCTACGCGCTGGCGGACTACCCGTTCGACTCGTCGCCGGCCCACCCGCGCGACGCCCTGCCCCTGCTGGCACGCGACGAGCCGCGCGGGCAGATCGTCTTCCGCTCGTCGTGGGGCGGCCCGGCCGGCGACGACGCCAACGGCTTCGTCACGGCTGTGCACCTGCGCGGCGGGCTGCTGCGCGGCATGACCGTCGAGCGCGCCGGCGGGGCGTTCGACGTGACGATCGCCGGGCTGGGCCGGCAGTGGGCGGCCGGGACGTTCGGCCCGCCGGAGCGCAACGCCTGGCTCGGCTCGGCGCTGACGCATTTCGCCCAGCCGCGGGCGGGCCAGCTCGTGCTCGCCGCCGACGCCAGCAGGGCGTACCTGCTCGACCCGACCTACCGGCGCCGCGGCCAGCGCCCGTCGAAGCTGCCGACCAGCCTGCCCGGGGCGGTGGAGTTCCTCCGCGTGCCGGGCAGCTTCCAGGACACCGGAATCCGCAGCCTGCGGCACCTGGCCGTGGACTACAGCGGCGCGTGCGGCAGCCCGGCACTGCTGGCCTTCGTGGACATCTGCCAGAATGCCGCCGGCGAGCCGTGGCAGCTTCCGATCCCCAACATCCGCTGGCGCGGCAGCCGCTTCACCGCCGAAAGCGACGAGGCGCCGGGCCTGAGCCTGACGGGCATCGTGGCCGCCCCCGCCGCCGTGCGCCCCCGCCGCGAGGGAATCGGCGGAGCCAACGATTACTTCGTCGTGTTCACGATTCAGCGCGGCCCGGCTCCGCAGTTCGACTCTGCCGGCACCGGCCTCCAGGCCGCCGTCACCGTCCGCCCGCCCGCCGGCGCCTCCGCCGCCGGCCCGGCCCCCGGCCAGGCCCCCGGCCAAACCGTCCGCTTCGACGGCAAGACCATCGTCCTCGAGCGGTAGTTCGCGTTGCACGCCGCCCGCCGGAGCTGCATTCGCCTCCTCGTTTACTCCGCCCGCTGCAACGCCTGTTCTTTACGGCAGCGAAGTGTCCGGTCCTTCGAGATAGCCTTCTCGCCTGTCACCCCAAACGAACAGGCTCTCGTGCTCATGGCGTACAAGGACGGGAGCGCTTCGTCGCCGACGTTTGGGGGCACAGGGACCGTAGCTCGGCCGGAAGAGGTACCAGACAGCCGTTTCAGGCAAGGTGATCGTGCATGTCCCTCCCTTCTGGCGTCGGGCCTGCGTCAAGGCCGCCAAGTGGAAGCGGGGTATCGCAGGGCCAGTGGCCTGCGCTCTCGCCCCTTCGATGTGCTCCTTTGCCGCCTGCTCGGTCACGCCCCGCTTCTCGGCCCACACGGCCAGCGGCCAGAGCCGAAGCTGTCCCGGACCGACGATCTCCACCACACAGCAGGTGTCCGCCGGATCGAGCCAGTGCGCCGGGGTCGGCTGCGAGACCTCCAACCGTCTATCGGTTTCCACTGTGGCCAAGAACTCTCTCATCGAATTTTCCCCAGCCACTTTCTACCAGAATCTGCCATCGGCGTCAAGAAGCTCATGCTGCCTACTGCTTTAGATACCATGCTTTGCGCACCGACACGGCCGCAAGCAGTTGGGGGGGGTGCATGAGCAGGGGCGATACCTAGCGGTTCCCCGTGATATTTCTCTTGACTTGCCGATCTGGCGGCTAAGAATACGGACGGCGGCAACAGTGGCCTGCCGAGAGGTCAGACTATGCGGCGCGGTGGAGAGCTCGTTCTCGAGTTGACGGGGCGGTGCCCGCTGTCGTGTCTGCACTGCTCGTCCTGCTCGGGGCCGGCCTCCCGCGCTGCGCTGGGGAGAGACGTCGCCGCGGCCCTCATCCACCAAGCTCGTGGGTCGGGCTTCGAGAAGATCAGCTTCGGCGGGGGAGAGCCTACCGTTTCCGCTGACCTGCTTGGGGTCCTTCAGGTTGTTCGGGATGAGGGGCTCGCGGCCGAGATCTTCACGTGCGGCGTCGCCGAGTCGGGCGGGCGATTGCGGCCTCTTCCTGATCGGCTTGTTCAGGCACTGGCCGCGATGCCGCACCTGCGGGTCATATTCAGCCTGCACGGAGCGAGCCAGCGCGATCACGAGGCCGTTGCCCAAGCGAGCGGAAGCTTCGACTGCCTCGCCGCATCGGTGCGCGGGTGCGTGGAGGCCGGCATCCGTTGCGAGGCAAACTTCGTCCCTCTTCGCCTTAACGTGCACTCCTTCCCCGGTGTCATCGGGTTGTGCGAACGCATGGGGCTGCACCGCCTCAGTGTTCTTCGGTTCGTTCCCCAGGGGCGCGGTGCCGTCAACCGCCAGGAGTTGGAGCTTTCGCCCGAAGAGGAACGGGAATTCGTGCGCGCCCTCTCGCAAGCGCGAAAGGACAGCCGCGTCGACGTGCGGACGGGCTCCCCTTACAATGGCATCGTGCCGGGCAACGCCGTTCCCTGCCGCGCTGGCGCCAACAAGCTCGTCGTCCAGCCGGATGGCAACGTTCTGCCCTGTGAGGTGTTCAAGCACAACGCTCGGCGCAGTTGGGGCTTGTCTGTCTATGGGCTTTCTCTGTCCGGGATTCTGGCATCTCCCCAGGTCGTGGCATTGAGAAGGGCCCTCCTGAGCGCGGGATGCCTTGAGTGCCCCGTGCATTGCGCGCCTGCTCGGATCCGCTGCGGGGAAAGGGAAGGCGACCATGCGCGCGAGGCAAGCGCCGTCCTGGTTGGGTAAACCCATCAATGACGAGGTCCTCTGCAGCAACATGCGCGCCAAGAAGGACTTGGGCTTCTTGCGACCGCACACGGTTGAGGCCTTCCATGCTCTCGGAGACGGCCTGGCAAACAAGAGGGACTTCCTTCTGAGCCTGTGGCCGAAGGTCCTCACCGATGCGATCCTCTTCCTTAAGAAACACGACAAGCGTGAGTTCCGTCCCGGTTCCGGGATTGATCCCGACAGTTTATTTGACCAGACTTCCTTGGGCGTCGACGAGCTCCGAGACCTTTTGAGGGCCTTCTCCGATTTCGAGCCGATGCTGTACGGCGCTTCCGCGGAACGGTACCGGGACCATGTGGGCCATCCTTTCCGCGTCTGGATGCTCGGGCACCTTATCCTGGAGGATTGTCTTGGAGGAAACCTGCTCGCGGATGACGCCCTACACGGCGCAATCTCTCGCACCGAGCGAGCGTGCATGTGGGCCATCGCGGCCCTCTGCCATGACCTCGGATATCCCCTGGAGGGCGTCGAGTTCATCAACAAAAGGGCGCGAACCGCTCTTCCTCCTCCTGGCCTCCGGGCACTTGGGGACCTTCGCTTTGGCTTCTCCCAACAGATGGTCCCTTTCCACGACACAGTCATCCGGCTGATCGCCTCGCGGCCGGTTCGACAGGGCAGCGGGCGGTTCCTGACGCACCTGCAGAACAAGTACTACCTCAAGTTCCTGAAGTCTTTCGACCTGCTTGGCCATGGGCTTATCAGTTCCCTTCTCGTCGCCAAGGCTCTTGTCTACTTCCTCGAGGCCGATTTCTCCCATGACAGGTTGCGTCCGCTCAAAAAGCAGGATGCCAGGCAGTACTTGGTTCGGCGCGAGATTCTGCGCGCCATGGCGTCCCATACTTGCCGCGACATATACCACTTGCGCTTCGACACCCTCTCATTCCTCCTCTACCTGGTCGACGAAATGCAGACGTGGGGCAGGCCCACGCTCACCGAGGCGATGAGTGCGCGCGCTTTTCCCGCAGCGGAGCAAGAGCCGACGCTCCACGCCTTCGGCGGAAAGGCGCTGCGGTTAAGCATCGCGGTGCCCGGCGAGGAGTGGCCCAAGGACAAGGACGGTGGCTGGATTCGCAAGAAGCTGAATGGCTTCCACCAGGTGCTGCGCCTTGCCATGGATACACCCTCCGCCAAGGACCTGCGTGTGGACTTGAGGTTTGTGCGAGCGGGCCGCCCGGCCCAACATGCCAGCTTCCTGCTCAGAAACGGCAGGATCAGCAAGGAACCAAGCGATTGGTACCAAGATGGGCAGGAAGACTGAAGCAGGCGTGCATCTTGTCCGCCCGGTGGTTCATCCCGAAGTACGGCTCTTGTGCAGGAGGCCCTATCTGGGTCACGCGAGAGGCTGCCCGAACTGGGGCAGACGGCCGACCTGCCCCCCGGCAGCTCCGCTGATCACCGAGTCGTTGGACCTGTCCCGTGCTGTCTTCTGTGTCTACAACGCGTTCGACCTTGCAGCCCACGTCCGCCGAATGCGAGCCCTTCACCCCGAGTGGAGCGAGCGGCAGCTTCATTGTTGCCTCTACTGGCAAGCAGGCGCCAGGAAACAACTTCAGTGCCGGATGCACGAGTTCCTTCTGACTCACCCTGGCTTGGTGCCTGTCTACGTTCCCGAAGCCTGCGGGGTCGACGTGACCGCCACTATGGCATCGCTGGGCGTCACGCTGGAGTGGCCGCCCATGCACCTGGCGTACCAGGTGGCCCTGGCCGGAACGCCGCACGGGGGCCGCCGGCAAGGTTGACTGTGCGACGGTCTCGGTTGCTTCGCCAGGCTCCGCCTCGTTGCGGTCCTCGCCTCCGCCGCCTATCCTGTGTGTCATGCGCGGGTCATCGGCCAAGAAGCTGACGCACGGCCGGCGGGAGACGCTGGACGGCGCGGGCGTGATGCTGGACGTGGCGGACGCGGCGGGGCGACTGGACCTGGCGGCCGTGTTCGGCAACCGCCGTCCGGTGGAGGTGGAGATCGGCAGCGGGAAGGGCACGTTCCTGCTTGCGCGGGCGGCGGCGCGGCCGGAGGCGAACTTCCTCGGTATCGAGTACGCCCGCGGCTATTGCCTGTACGCCGCCGACCGCATCCGCCGCGCCGGACTGGGCAACGCGCGCATGATCTGCGCCGACGCGGGGCGCTTCCTGGCCGAGCACCTGGCCGACGCTTCGGTCTGGCGGCTGCACGTGTACTTCCCCGACCCCTGGCCGAAGCGCCGCCATCGCCGCCGCCGGCTGATCGGGCTGCCCTTCGCCGAGCAGGCCCATCGCGTGCTGCGGCCGGGCGGGCTGCTCGTCGTCGTCACCGACCACCGCGGCTACTTCGAGCAGATCCGCCGCCTGCTGGCGGGCGCGGCGGGCTTCGCGGCCGTGCCGCTGCCGCCCATGAGCGACAAGTCCGGCGAGATCGTCGGGACGAACTTTGAGCGGAAGTACATCGCGCAGGGCCGGCCGTTCCACGCCATCGCGCGGATGCGGCTGGGCTGAGCGGGCCCGCCGGGCCGCGGCTACCCGTCGCTCTCCAGGCGCTCCAGCGTCTGTCAGCGGCGGCGTGGAAATGCGGTGAATCCGCCGGTTTGAAAATGCGCTGCCCGATGTCTCGCGGCAGGCATGGCGTTTGCTCGCGACCTCGATCGTCGGCAACCATCGTGATGTCCTGCAAGCCGTGATTGCCAAAGGGCCGCGGCCTCAGGCGGGGGGCAGCGGCAGCTTCCGAAGAAGACCTGGGAAGGGGCGAAGAAGACCCTCCTGACCTCTCTTTTGGAAGAAGACCCAAGAGAAGAAGACGCATTTTCAGAGCGCCCGTCTTGCCACACTTTCAGAACGCCGCTGACAGCGTCGAGACGGCGCCCCTTCGCCCGGCCAGGATGAGCACGTCGCCGACGGCGAGTGAGGCTCAATCCGCCGGGGCCATGCCAAGATCAAAGCGCGGATGTCCGGACGGCTACGGGTAGTAGAAAGAGAACATCAGCCGTAGTCACCCATAGGTCGTGTGGGCTTGTCGGAAACGTTCGCAACGGCGCGTAACACGCCAGCCTACACGAACTTACAATCACGCCGCCCCGCCCCGCCGGGTGGACAAGCTGTCGGAATCGCTGTGAGGCGCTGTCGGAGAAACGCCGCATCGGCCGGGCGGCCTGCCCGTGCGGCCGCGCACAAGCCCGCGCCTGCGCCGAAACGCCGCTTCGCCCGACAGGATATCCAGATTCCCCCGCCGCGTGCTGTTGAAAGCCCCGCAAGCCCCGGTGCCGCTACGTCGCGCCCTGGATCTCCTGCGTCAGCCGGTCAATCGTCGCCTGAAGCTGCACGTCGTAAGTGCATTGTGCCTGGATCGCCCGGTCGGCGTGCAGCACCGTCGAGTGGTCGCGCCCGCCGAAGTAGCCGCCGATCTCCTCCAGGCTGTGCCGCGTCAGGTGCCGCGCCAGAAACATGCACACCTGCCGCGGAAACGCGATCGACCGGCTGCGCTTCTTCGACTGCAAGTCCGCCAGCCGCACGCTGTACCGCGCGGTGACCACCTTCAGAATGTCCTCGATGGTGATCTCGCGCGCCGCCGGCTTGGCCGCGCCGCCGATGGCCTCCTCCGCCAGCTCGATGGTCATGGTCCGGTCGCTGACGGCCGCCAGCATGTGCACCTTCGCGATTGCCCCTTCCAGCTCGCGCGTGTTGGAGTCGATGCTGCCGGCGATGAAGCAGACCACGTCCTCCGGCAGGTCGATGCCGCGCAGGCGGGCCTTCTTCCGCACGATCGCCACGCGCGTCTCGTAGCACGGGCGGTCGATCCGCGCCACCAGGCCCCAGTTGAACCGGCTGATCAGCCGCTCCTCCAGGTGCGGGATGTCACCCGGCCCGCGGTCGGACGACAGGATGATCTGCTTCTGCGCCTGATAGAGCGTGTTGAACGTGTGGAAGAACTCCTCCTGCGTCTGCTCGTGGTCCGAGAGGAACTGGATGTCGTCAATGGCCAGCAGGTCGGCGTGGCGGTAGCGGTAGCGGAAGTCGTGGAGCTGCCCGCGCTCGACGGCCTCGATGAAGTCGTTGACGAACTGCTCGCAGGTCAGCACGCACAGGTTGACCCCCGGCTCGTCGGTGACGATCTTGCGGCACGTCGCCTGGAGCAGGTGCGTCTTGCCCAGCCCGGCGCTGCCGTGCAGGAACAGCGGGTTGTACGTCCGGCCGGGCGACTCGCTGACGGCCTGGCAGGCGGCGTGCGCCAGGCGGTTGCACGGGCCGGTCACGAACGCGTCGAACGTGTAGTCGTCGTTCAGCAGCGGGCGGTCGTCGGGGGCGATGACGTCGACGGCCCCGGCCGGCGCGCCCGCGGGCGACGCGCCCTCCGTCTGGGCCTTGGTCAGGAAGCATATGCCCACCAGCCGCCCCGTGGCCGCCTGGGCGGCCTCGGTGAACAGCCCCGTCGCGTGTCGGCGGCAGTACTCCAGCTCCCGCCGCCCGGGCACCTGTATCTCCAGCAGCCCGTACTCCAGCGACAGCGGCTCCAGCTCGGTGAACCACGGGCGAATGAGGCTGCCCCCGTTGGCCACGACCTGCTCGATCATGCGCGGCCACAGGGACCGATCGACCGTCGCCATGTGCCCACACCCTCGACGCGCAGCGAGCGCGAAAAAGCCAAGCGTCAACCGAAACGCAAGGAACCGTCGAGACGAAACGGCAATCGCAGCGTCCGCCCTCCGTGGCGGCAGGTCCATCCGACAGGCGTCAGTGCCTCGACGCCGGGACTCTAGCGAGCCTCGCCCGGCGTGTCAAAAAAAATCCGAAAGAAACGCGCCGCCCGCCACCCGCCGCGCACCGTCCGCCCGCCTGTCCGCTCCAGCCAGCAGCGAGCGAACCGCCTCGGCCAGGCACGCCACGGGCACCTTGACGGGGCCGGGGCGAGCCAGGTCGGCGCTGCGCCCCATCCCCCCGCCAACGAGGATGTCGAAGGCATCCTCCTTCCGCCCGTCGACGGCCACGAGGCGGCCGAGAAGCCCCACGTCCGCCACGGCGTGCTGGGCGCAGCCGTTCGGGCAGCCGGAAATGCAGATGGCCAGCCCGCGCACGGGCAGATCGGCCAGGGCGGCGCGGAGGCGGTCGGCCGCGGCGGGGGCATCCACCAGCCCGCGCGCGCACCAACGCCTCCCGGGGCAGGCGACGACGGCGTGTTGCGGGCGTGCGGCCGCGGCAAGAACAGGATGCCCGCGCAGGTCGTCCCGCCCCGCCGCCCCGCCGCGCGCAAACACGACGAGGCGATGGCAGTTGGCGATCCGCACGGCCAGGTCGCCCCGCGCGGCCAGCTCGCCGATCGCCGCGGCCTGGTCCGGCCAGAGGTCGCCGTTGGCGAAGGTCAGCACGGCCTGCCGCCGCCAGCACTCGGCGGGCGCGTCCAGGGCGACGGCGGGCCACGGACGCTCCTGCTCCGCCTGCTCCAGGGCGCCGCGGAGCATGGCGGCGAAGGCCTCGTCGCCGAGGCGCTGCCGCACGTGCCGCAGACGCGCGCGCGTCCGGTTGCTCCGGTCGCCCTCGGCGGCGAAGACGCGCACGGCCGCAACGGCAAGCGGCACGGCACGACTCCCCGCAAGCCAGTCGAACAGGACGATACCCGTGGCTGCCCGCGGGCCCAGCGAGCCGCCCGCCACGACGCGGAAGCCCCACCGCCCGTCGAGCCGCCTGGCGGCCAGGCCGAGGTCGTTGATCCACGGCTGCCCGCAGTCGTCGCCGCAGGCCAGGGCGATCTTGAACTTCCGCGGCAGGGCGAAGAGGCCCTCCTGCGCTTCCAGCGCGCGGCGGATCGTCCAGGCCACCTCAATCAGCTCCGGCCGGCCGGGCAGCAGCCCCGCGCAGGGGCAGACCGTGATGTTGCGCAGCGTGTCGCCGCAGGCGCCCAGGCCCGTCAGGCCCAGTTCGGCCAGGGCGTGCTGGGCGCGCGGCACGGCCGCGGGCGACAGGTCGTGCAGCTCGATGTCCTGGCGCGTGGTCAGGTGCAGCGGCGCGCGCGGGCTGTAGCGACGCGCCAGATCGCCCAGGCCGGTCCATTGGTCGCGGGTCAGCCGCCCGCCGAGGACCTTGATCCGCTGCATCCAGAGGCCGGGCTGGCGCTGGGGATACAGGCCGGCCAGGCGCTGGGCCCTCGGCTCGACGGGGAGGGAGTCCCACGGGAACCTCGCGCTGTCGTGCATGTCATGCTCCTGCGACGTTTCAGGGCGGCTGGCGGGAGTCATATCTGGTACTCCGGCGGCTGCTTGCGCCCGAAGCGCACCTTCAGCCAGACGCGCTCGTGGACGTAGAAGGCACCCAGCTTGACCAGCGTGTCGGCGATGCCGATGGAGGCGGCCAGGTCGGCGCGCCCGGTGAGCGCCCAGGCGACGGCGACGGTCATGACCAGCCCGCCGGCACGCCAGGTGGCGGCTTTGAGGATGCTGCGGGCGTGGGTTTCCATGGCGCTGCTTCCGCCGGCGGGGCGGCGCGGTCAGGACCCCACGGCGGCGACCCAGCCGAACTGGAGGTAGCACGCCCTGGCTTCCGGGCCGGCGAGGAACTCCATGAATCGCTCCGCCCACTCGGGATCACGTGCGGTGGTCAGCAGGGCCACACTTGTGCCGCGGAGGACCTGCTGGTCGGCGGGCAGTTCCACGACTTCGATGCGCCCGGGGGCCAGGTGCGCAAAGGCCGTCCAGCCGAACGCGGCGTCCACCTTGCCCTCGGCCACCGCCTCGACGATGGCGATGCAGCCGTTGGCGTGGAACGCGATGTTCCGGCGGACCCGCTCCAGCAGTCCCAGCCTGGCCGTCAGGTCCTCCCACAGACCCTTGAGGCAGTCGATGACCGACACGCCCACGCGCACGCCGTCGGCGGCCAAGTCGCGCACCGAGCGGATGGCCCTTGGGTTGCCCGCGGGCACGATGATCGCCGACCGGCGACAGGCGATCGTGCGGCGCCGGCCGCGCCGCACGATGCCCCGCACCTCGCCGTCGTCGAGCAGGTACTCGGCCCCGCCGATGGCCAGGTCGTAGATGCCGGCGTCGGCGATCTCCAGCAGGAAGTCGTCGCCGCCGGTGGTGCCGACGGCCTCCTCGGCCGCCGGGCGAGCACAGTGCCGGCTGCACACGCTGATCTCCACGGCGGCGCCGGTGCGGCGCCGGTAAAGCTCGGCGGCCCGGCGCAGCGGCTCGGCGCAGGCGCGGGCCGAAAAAATCTGGATGGCGGGCCTATCGTCCCGTGCTGAGGCGTTGTCTGACATCTGCCTTCCCTTGCCCTGGCTGGTGTTGTTGCTCCTCGCGGCCGGCAGAGCCGTTCCGGGCCAGGGGACACGGCGCCCTTGCCGACAGCAGCATCATCCTCAATCCCACGATGAGCAGGAAGACCGCGAAGACCTTCCGGAGAGTGGCGGCGGGCAGGACGTGGGCCAGGCGCGTTCCCAGCACCGACCCGCCCATCGCGGCCGCGGCGATGAGCGCCACGGCGGCCCACGGCACCTGCAAGTCGCCGCTGCGCCAGTACAGCAGGGCGCCCAGCAGCGCCATGGGGACCATCGCGGCCAGTGCGGCGCCCTGGGCCGACTTCTGCGGGAACCCCATCACCACCACCATGGCCGGCACGAGAAGGGTGCCGCTGCCCAGACCCAGCGTGCCGCTCAGCAGGCCCGCGCCCAGCCCCAGCAGCAGCCCCCACCAGATGTTCGTCGCCTCTGCCATGCCCTGTTCCTCTCCGGCCGCGCGTCGGCGGCGGGCGCGGTTCAGATGCCCGCCCCGCCAAGCAGCTTCAGCGGGCGCGTGTGGATGCCGCATTCCCCGCCGCACTTGCTCGTGCCTGTCCATCGCCCCGCGCGCTCGTTGGGGTCGGTGGTGATCCGCGTGCACGGGGCGCAGCCCAGCGACCGGTAGCCCTCGGCGTACAGCGGGTTGACATCGACCTTGTGGAGAGCCAGGTACTGCCAGATCTCCCGCTCGTGCCAGACCAGGATCGGGTTGAGCTTAAGCAGACCCTCGTCGCGCCGTTCCCGCTCGCGGAAGTCCACGCGCGTCCGCCCCTCGGTGCACCGCAGGCCCGTCACCCAGCACGTCACGCCCATCTCCTCGATCGCGCGCCGGGTGGGGATGACCTTCAGCAGCTCGCAGCAGCGGTCCGGGTCCGTCTCGTAAAGGCGATCGGGGACCTCCACGTTGTTGTCAAACACGCGCAGCTCCGGGTACCGCCGGACCTGCTGCCGCATGAACCGCTTCGTCTCCGGCGGCTTGTGCCGCGTCGTGACGATGAACCCGCGGATGTCCGGACTGACGCGCTTGGCCATGTCCCAGACGGCCACGGAGTCCTTGCCCAGACTGTTGGCCACCACCAGGCCGTCGCCGTGCTCGCGCCAGGCTTCCTCGATCAGCGACAGTGACCGGTCGAGCTTGTCCTTGAAGTTCAGGTTGTCCACCAGCCACGCCACGTCTTCCTCGACAGCCACCACGTCCCGCGTCATCTCGTCGTTCTCCTTGTGTCGGGGCAGCGCCCCGTTTCCTGCGACCGCCGCTCGCCGGCCGACCGCACGACGCTCCGGCGTCGACGCGGCATAAGCCGTACGCCATTTCCACATTCACTCAACAGCCGACCGGCACCGTCACCGCCGAAGCGCGGCACGACGCGAACCCCTCCCCGCCGACGTGCATGTGCGCCCCGGCTGCACGGATGCGCTCCACCATCCGCTCCAGGCGGGCATCGGCCCGGCGCAGGCGCCGGTCGGCTTCGCCGGCCGCGACGCCCGCCGCCACGGCACCGCAGACCTCGTGGCGGACCACCCGGCGGTCGGGGAAACTCCACGTGCAGTCCGCCACGAACTGCGACACCACGCGGTGCTCGCCGATCAGCGTCCGCAGCCGGGGCAGTACCTCCACCGTCACCGGGACCCGCGCCCTGGCGCGGTCCAGGCAGTCGTCCAGCGTCACCGGATGGCCCAACAGCATGTATCGAAGGCTTCTCATGCGGCCTTGCCCTTGTCCGCGAAGCGTGGCCGGCCCACAGCCTGCCGGGCGGGCCGGACGCCTAGATGCAGTAGTTCAGCACGCGGCGGACCGAACGCTCCTCATCCACCAGGTCCGCCAGGGTGGTCGAGTCGTACACCTCCGCCACGGCGGCCATCGCCTTCTCCCACAGGGCGATGAACGCGCAGTGCCCCTCCAGCGGGCATTCGCCGCTGCCGGGGGCCGCCAGGCACTTCACCGGCGCCAACGGGCCATCCACAAAGCGGATGACCTCGCCGACCGACAGGACGATGGGCGCCACGGCCAGCATGTACCCGCCCTGCACGCCGCGGCGGCTCTCGACGTAGCCGGCGTGCTTCAGTTCGCCCAGAATCAACTCCAGGAACCGCGGGGGGATCGCCTGCGCCGCGGCGATGTCGCCCACCCGCACGGGTCCCTGCCCGTGCTGCTTGGCCAACTGGAAAAGTGCCCGCAAGGCGTATTGACATTTCTGCGACAAGTTCATAGTCTGTCTCCTAAAGACAAGCGAACCGATAGACACAATACTCTTTTAACGCAAGGCTGTCAAGCGATTCCTAAGTTTTTCGATGAGATTTTTCAACAGGCACCGGTCGTGGCGCCTAAAATGCTGTGAGAGAAGCATTTATGCGTGGGAAGCATCCTGAAGAAATTTCCGGAATTGGCGACGTCCCTGCATCCGCGGCGCCTCCGTCGCCCGCGAAGCTCCGCAGATGCGAGGCAATCCTCCGGGAGTTGCGGCGCGTTGTCGTGGCCTTCTCCGGCGGCGTGGACAGCACGTTCCTGCTGGCTTTCTCCGCCCGTGTGCTCGGTCCGGACAACGTTCTGGCCGCAATCGGCGTGTCGGGCAGCCTGCCGGCGCGAGAGAGGCAAGCAGCCGCGAAACTGGCCGCGCAGCTCGGCGTGGAGCTGGTGGAAGTCGCCACAGGCGAGGAAGCGAACCCGCGCTACGCCGCGAATCCGCGAAACCGCTGCTACTACTGCAAGCGGGAGCTGTTCGCCGAGCTTGGCGCGCTGGCGACGGCGCGACGCTTTGCCGCCGTCCTCAGCGGTGCCAATGCCGACGACGCCGGCGACTTCCGACCCGGCCTGGCCGCCGGAGCCGAGCTGGGCGTCCGCAATCCGCTGATGGAAGCCGGCCTGACCAAGGCCGAGGTCCGCGCCGCGTCGCGGGCGATGGGGCTGGACACGTGGGACAAACCCGCCATGGCCTGCCTGGCCAGCCGGATACCCTATGGCACGCCCGTCACGCCGCAGCGCCTGGCGCGGGTCGAGAAGGGCGAGGACCTGCTGAGGGACCTGGGCTTCCCCCAGTGCCGCCTTCGCGACCACGCCCAGGTCGCCCGGATCGAGGTGCCGGCCGAGGCGCTGGGCAGGGCGCTGGCCGAGCGGCGGACGATCATCGAGGCCCTGAAGGCCCTCGGCTACGTCTACGTGACGCTCGACCTGCTGGGCTTCCGCAGCGGCTCGATGAACGAGGTGGCGGCCGGGGGCGCCGCGCGTTCCGGCCGACGTTCCACATGACGACGCGGCGTGTTGCGGGCGTGCGGCCGCAGCAAGAACAGGATGCCCGCGCAGGTCGTCCCGCCCCGCCGCGCGCAAACACGACGAGGCGATGGCAGTTGGCGATCCGCACGGCCGCGGGCGGGCAGGTCGTGACCGGCCGTTCCCCGCCCCCGGCTCCCGACACCCTTACCTCTGCGCCCTCCGCGTTCTCTGCGATTAGCTTTTCCCGGCGCCCGGATGGGCGCACCGCACACGGCCGGACGGCCGGTGCTTCCCGACGACGGCAGCGCGCAGCTCGGCCGCGGATGCGGCCGGTTTGCGACGGCGTTTCGGCCATACCGCTGCCGCTTGACAACCGAAGATGCGACTTTCGGGCGCCCCCGCGTCCCGCCGCGTGCGGGCCGGGGGTGCCCCCGCGCCGGCCGTGCGCGCTTGCTCGTACTCGTACTCCTACTCGTACTCGGCAGTTTCTTCGCGCTCCGCCATTGAGCATTTTGGCATGGTTCAAGTCCACTGGACGGCGGGTAACAGCCGTGTTCTTCGCCCGGAAGGGGCGGTAAGGATTTAGCCGGGGGCGTAAGCCCCCGGTGGATAAGCATTTAGATAAAGAGCCCCGACGGGGCGACAGGAGTTCCCCAGCGCGGGCGAGTGTTACCTTGGGCTGAACCACGCCAGCATTATTCATTCTGCATTTTTCATTGGCCGCGCCCGCAGCTACCAGCTACCAGCGGCCAGCGGCCAGCTACCAGCCAGCCCGACCCTACCCCCGTGATCGTGATCCTACTCGTGATCGGCTGTGTCCCGCTCCCAGCGGTCAGCCGTCAGCTATCAGCCGTCAGCGGCCAGCCGTCAGCGGGCAACTTTCGGCTCGCGGGCATGGCATACCGGCTACCGGGTACCGGAAAACCGGCGACCATGCCGGGCAACCGCGGAGGAGCGAAGGGCGCGGAGAGGGGGACCGTGGCGGCCGCCGGCCACTAATCACTAATCGTAACCGTTCAGGCCCCTACGTGGCCTGAGGAATGAGCGACGGAGCAGGCCCGTGACCGTGGAAGGCCAGCAACGCCTCCTGCAAGAACCGCCAAGCCGACCGCCCCTGCTTGCGGCACGTGC
>Ga0172362_10000250_pt1 | contig 41911 bp, 56 predicted proteins | sample LakKivs1_kivu2a2_FD_114534 | JGI IMG/M metagenome (GOLD analysis project Ga0172362, IMG submission 114534) | Sediment microbial communities from Lake Kivu, Rwanda - Sediment s1_kivu2a2 | ecosystem: Environmental > Aquatic > Freshwater > Lake > Sediment | place: Rwanda: Western Province, Lake... | reverse complement strand
ATTATTCCCGCTTTCTCCAACCTACGTAAGTTGTAGTAGACTTTCTGTTCATGAAGACCTAATCTCCTTGCCAAGTCCATAGCACATAAAGGTTTCAGACTCAAATCTTTTATCAACTCGAGTGCAGTTTTATTCGCTAATATACCCAAAGAAGTAGGTGTATCGATGAGTAAAGATTTGTACACAACTTTGTTTTTTCCCGTGTCTTTTATGAAGTATTCCATATTATCCCGGGTATTAATTATAGAATGAAAAATTATTTATAATTTGATTATTACTGGTTTAAATATTTTTGTATCGGTTTCTATACATTTTGTCAATTATTGATGCAAATCCTATAAAGGCCTAAAACATTGATTTTAGCCTGCTTTTTTATAGTTGTTATTCCAATTTAAAAGTCCGAGGGTGAAGACGAATCTCGAGGAGGTGTTCCATCATAACGCGTCCTTTCACCCTCTTGTAGTTATCGTGAGTTTCATGAAAGAAGATAATGACTACACAAAATGTCCATTTTGTAATCAAATAGCCAGACGAAAAGATTTGGATAGCGGCGTACATGTTTGTTGGGGACCGAAGGATAATTCACATAAAACTCTTGGGGTTTGGGAGGATTAAGAGAGGGAAAACAATATGGATGGATCATGGACACCACCTAAGAAAGAAATAAGTTATGTTGTCTGCCAGTCATGCAAAGATTTAGTTAAGAAAGAAGAGATAGTCAAGAATAGTTTGAAGATTTGTTGGAAGTGCGCTCAGGTTTAGCTTATTTTATTAATTATTTTTCTAATGATGCTGCTACTCAGTATATCGATGTAGCCTTTTTTATCTAAGTATGCCAGTATGATGAAGCCTATAACTCCAATCATTAGAGTTAGTTCCAAACCAACACCAATAAATGACAATACTTCCTTAGCAGAAAATCCTATTAATGCGAGTATCAAACATCTGGGAAATGCCCCTATTACTGTGGCAAAGAGATAATTTCTGAATTTTAATTTAGTTATACCTGACATATAACTTATCAAATCAAAGGGAATTATAGGAACAATCCTTGTAAAAAGAATTGCTTTAGTACCTTTCCTCTCGACCCAACCATCTATACGGTTAATCCATTTGTCCCCTATAAGTTTGGTTATAACTGGTTTACCGCCGATCCTAGCAATGTAGAATGCGAGTATTGCTCCTATTATCGTACCTAAACCACCAAAAATAACTATATCTATGATTTTAATACCAATAGCTCCAGAAAAAACTATTAAAGCTTCAGAAGGTATGGGAGCAATTATAGTTTGAATAATCATAACTATTAGCAAACCAAGTTGCCCGTATGACTGTATCATTGTATTCAGTAAAGCCTCGAACAAATTATCAACCTCTCAAAATATTTTATTCCTATTTATTAATATTATAGCCCCGAGCGGATTCGAACCGCTGTCGCGAGGTCCAGAGCCTTATACATCGAGTTTCGTATGCTTGACCACTACACTCCGCGAAGAATTATCTTCTCCACGGGGCTATATCGGGGCTATAGATTTAATATACGAATTTAATAGTTTATTTTTTTGACTAACAAAATTAACTTTCTGTGAGAATAATTTTACTTGATTTTTACCGTTTAAATATAAACCATACAATTCATTTCCATTCTTCCTTTTCCATACATATTTTCTTGGGTTAAAACCTAATCTTTTCAAGACAGTTTCTATTTCCTTAACGAATTCTTTTGTCGCAGAATCGAAGCCAATACGAGGATAGCCTTTATGTAAAGTAAACTTACCATCTGTGGAAAAAACCCCACAAAGGAAAGAAGCAAGTAAGTCATTCGATTCTTTGATTATTTTCGGGATTTTTAACTTACCAAATTTATAACCATCTGGAAACCCAAAAATTTTATTCAAAACTTCGTATACTATTCTGCTACTAAAATATGCTTCATAATATGTTTTGCGAAAACGTATACTAACATTTAAATTGAAAATATTTTTTACTAAGTGGGAGAAAACATCAATTACGCTTCTATCATCTTCGACTAACCCAATCTTCCAGTTTCCTTTTATCAAAGCTTTTTGTCTACTAGTCATCCAACCATCGCCCCATAAAAGCCCTAAAAGAAGTGCGATATCTTTTGAAATATTAAAGTTTGGTATCCTATGGTGAGAACCTTTTATATAAAAACCTTCTTCTGAAGTTTTCAACTTTACCCCCACATATTCGACATCTAATCTCATGATAAATTATTTTGTTTTCACGATTTTTAAATCTATCTATACACCACCGGGCTATACCAAATCAAAAAAGTTATACTTTAAGTGTAGTATTTATTTAACTTCTCATTCCTTTCTGTGTTATCGCAAAAGTCGTTTCAGAAGCATAGAGTGGTATAATATAACCTTTTTGAAGCAAAGATTTGGTTACAGAATCGACAACACTCTTGGGACTATGCGGATTGCCTTTAATGTCTCCCTTCACATGTTCGATTAGTTCACTTTTTCTAGCTACCAATTTTTCGTTCATCATCTTCATTATCTTTTTCTCTATTTCTTCATACATGTACAACTAACTCTTTTCTCAATCTTTGTGCTTCTGCTATGTTTGAAAGTTTTTCCACGATTTTTAATGCGAATTCGATAGCAGTTCCCGGACCTTGAGATGTTACTATGTTGCCATCCACTACTACTGGCCCATTCCTTGGATAAGCAAGTATTTTTTCATTTCCTGGATATATAGTTGCTTTTTTATTGTCTAGCAAACCTGCTTTTGCTAGTACTTCAGGGGCTCCGCAGATAGCACCGATTAGTTTATTTTGACTGTTAAAGGTTTTAAGTATTTCCATTACTTTTGCACTCCTCTCTAAATTCTGACATCCAAGAGAACCACCCGGCAGTATTATCGCATCATAATCGTTTGGTGTTATTTGATTCAATGTCCTATCGACGATTACTTTAACCCCACTTCTACTCTGAATTACTGAGCCAACGATACCGACTGTATCAACATTAATCTTGGCTCTTCTCAATACATCTAAAATGCTAAAAGCCTCTATATCTTCAAAACCGTTTGCCAACGGGATCATAACTCTCATTTATTTTCCCTCCACCTGTTATTAGCATTATTAGTTTTTTTAGAATTTATTGACATCTGTTTAACAAAATAAAAATATAAAAGTTGTTACACTATATTTTAACATTCAAAATTAAGTGATATTATGATTGTTGGGTTCGGTATAAAATCAATTTCTGCTGAAAGAAAAAATATTCCGAGAGGTAGGATAGACATAAATTCGATCCCAAAGATAGTCTCTGTTAGCTGGCCTGATATGAAGGTTTTTACTGAGAAAAAACCCTTAAATATAGAATTTGAATTTACTACAAAGTATGAACCCGATGTTGCTGAAATAAAAATTCGCGGTTATGTTTTGTACTTAGATAAAAAAAATAAGGATTTAATTAAAAAATGGGAAAAATCCAAAGTTTTCCCAAGAGAAGTAGATATGGAAGTCAAGAATTTTCTATTCAGGAAATGTTTAACACTTGGTGTTAATCTATCAGAAAATATGCAGTTGCCTCCTCCTTTAATTTTCCCAAGAGTTGTACAAAAAAAAGAGGGAGATTTGAGGTACATAGGGTAGAAAATGCTAAAGCAAATCATAGTCATAAGAAATGACTTGAGTATGTCTGAAGGTAAAAAATGTGCTCAAACGGCTCACGCTTCTTTAGGCGTTTACAAAAAATCTGATAAAAAAATAATTAAAAAATGGGAATTGGAAGGGCAAAAAAAAGTTGTTCTAAGAATTGATTCAAAAAAAGAGATACTAGATTTGCACAAAAAGTTAAAAAAAGAGAAAATACCCTGTTTTTTGGTTGAAGATGCTGGATTGACAGAGTTAGAACCTGGAACGATAACGGCCTTAGGTATAGGTCCAGAAAAAGAAGAAATATTAGATAAGATCACTGGAAAGTTAAAGCTACTTTAGTTTATACTTTAAACTTTTATTCCCTTTTTTCTCTATCAAGGTCCATTTCATTTTTTTGCCGAGAACTGCATTTAAAATTCCTGCCATTATACCAAAGGAGACATAAAAACCTACTGTGACTGACGATACTAATACTGATTTAATCATATCTAATTTATTTTCTTTTGAAAGAGCTACTATTGCAGCAAAAATGAAACCGCCATTAACGAAAAACAACCAAGCTGTTTCTTTGAAAAATTTCACAAAATTTATAGATTCTGGATTTCCTGTTATGAAAGATACGATACCAAATAGAGTGAAAATAATTAAAAACGGCGCTGAAAAGTATCCAAGAAGTGTTAGTAGCAAAGTTGATTTCTGAAATACTGAGAGCGACTTTCCAAAGAGTAACCATTTGTAATGCTGAAAGAAAGCTTTTACATTACCATAAGCCCATCTTTTTTGCTGTTTATAGTAACCTTTTAGGGTGTAAGGAACTTCGCTAGGAACTTCAAAATCTGATATGTAAACAGTTTTATAGCCATTCTTTAGCAACCTTACAGAAAACTCAACATCTTCAGTTAAACTTCCAGATTGCCATCCACCTAATTTCACTAGAAGATCCTTTCTCACTGCCTCTGCAGAACCAAATAAGAGTGATACCCCATTCTTATGGTTAATTACCGCTATTATGTTCTGATAAACCATGAGAACGGCGGAAGCTAATTTCGAAATTCGATTTTGCTTTACGTTCAAATACTTCCATTTTGCTTGAATGCATCCAACTCTTTCATCTTCGAGAAAAGGTGGGATAATTTTTTTCAGGAAATTTTTAGGAGGCACAAAATCAGAATCAAAAACTACTATGATATCTCCTCTAGAATACTTCAACATATTATTTAGGTTTCCTGGTTTAAAACCGATGTTAGAACTTCTTCTCGTAATTTTTATTCTGTTTTTATATTTTTTAGCAAAATCGTCTATTAATCTGGATACATTAATGTTATTACTATCGTCACCGATGATGATTTCCATTTTATCTTTTGGGTAATCAAAATCTAAACATTTTTCTGCACATCTTATGGCGATAGGTTCATTATAAGTGGGGATTTGAACGGTGACCATCGGCCAATTTAAAACCCCCTTATACTTCCTCTTCTCTGGTTTTAAAAATATCCCAGAAAGAGCCAGCAAATAAAAATAAATAGAGAAAAATATCATGGGAAGCAAAAGTACTTGAAACACAGGAAATGTAATATTGTGTATACTATCTAGTATTCCACGCATTACGGGAGCGTATTCTTGATATATTAAAATTAAATTTTCAATTATTGCCATAATATAAACATTTTGACTTTAAATTAAAAAGTTTATTTTGTCCACCAATTTCTTGCTTTAGATATGAACCATTCAATATTACTTAAACTTTGTATTATCATTATGAAAATCCAATATGGAAAGAAAAATACGAAAACAAAAATATCTTTAATAGTAAACCTCTCCTTTGACCATTTAATTGAATACAAATATATTGCATAAGTAAGTGTTACAACTAATAAATTAAGTATGTACAAGAGTTTTACTTGAAAATTTCCTATAATCATCTGGTAAGCTAAGTTCACAACACCGAAAACAGAAAACCAATAGAAAAAATATTTTAAGACTTCAAAAGAAATGATGTTACCATTGATATAATAAAAACTATAATAGCCTACCAGTATTTGTAAGAATAGAAGAATGCCCATAATCAAAGCATGAAAATACCAATAAGAAAGTAGTGGTAAACTATAAAAGCCAGGACCAAAATACTTTTTATTGAAGAAAAGATTGGGATGTTTCTTCATAACCTGTATGCATCCTCTACACCATCTAGATCTTTGTTTAACTAGATCTTTTAGATTTTCTGGTACAAAAGTATAAGCAACAGCTTCTGGGACATAACGAACTTTGTAACCATTTTTTATAAGATTAAGAGTCAGATCTATATCTTCTGAATAAAGTTTGGAACTGAATTCTTTAGTTAAATATTTTCTTCTTATGGCACTGAAAGTTCCAGATGCACATATTACTCCGTCTATCCTGTCACACAAACTTTTGTATAACGAATAATAAAGATATTCTACTCGTTGGAACCATGTAAGAATTTTTTTATTGTTAGCTACTTTAATTGTTCCTGTTGTTGCTGCGACTTTTTTGTCCTTAAAGGGAATGAGTAATTTTGCTAGGGAATCTTTTTCGATTTCTGTATCGCCATCTAAAGTTACAATGATGCCATACTTTGCTAATTTCAAACCCCTGTTTAAAGCCTTAGATTTTCCAATATGATTTGTTCTGATTGATTTTATCAATTTCTTTTTCTTGAATTCTTCCATGATTTTAGGGGTATTATCAGTAGATCCATCATCTATTACTATGATTTCATTCTTTCCTTTGTAACTAGATTCTAGAATTGAATTTATAGTTTTTCTAAGATACTTTCCTTCGTTGTGAGCAGGAATAATTATCGAGATGTCGGGTTTATAATTCCCTTTTATTTTTTTAGGTTTAAACGCTAAAATTACATATTGTGATATTATAACTACGAGAAGAAAAATAGTTGGTATTAGAGCTACTGTTTCAATTGTATTGAGCATGTTTAATAAATCATAAATAACCTACTTAAATATTCACTTATTAAAATTTTAAACAGAAGAAGTTTTATCGTTTAGAGACAAAATTATATTATGAATTTTAGATTATGGAATTATTTTTTACTAACTATCGTAATCCTATTGTATGTTGTATTTATATTCATTAGGCCATACGAAGATGATGAATCTCGCTATATACTTTCTGGGGAAGCAATATTAAAAGGAAAACTTAATCCAGTCATAATTGTTTATAAAGGTCACTACTCTAATCCTTTCCAATATATCATGGGTAGTCCCCTCGCACCAATAATATATGGTTTGGGTTACATAATAGGAGGTATTTTTTTATCCAGGTTTTTTGCCATGATTTTCATTGTTTTGTCTTTAATTCTCGTTTACAAATTAACCTATAAAATAAACGGAAACCCGATAATATCTTTAATTTTTGCCGGATTTTCATCTTGCACAATCTTATTGGCAAGTGATTCACTTTTAGATTCAGTCTCGCTTTTTTTCTTCATTTTCTCTTTATTTTTAATAAACAAAAGAATATGGTTTTTTGGAGGTATTTCGGCTGGCTTGACTATTGTTACAAAGTTTTTTGCATCTGTCCCTATATTTTTTATTCTAGTTTACCTTTTGATAAAGAAAAGAGACGCATTGAAATTCTTATTTGGTTTAGTCGTAGTCTTGTTACCTTTTGCAATTATGTATGGTCAATTAATAAAAACGATATTGAATTTTTTCATTGTTGAGAAGATAAACGTTATCGGACTCGGAAATCTAAAAAGCCTATTGGTTTATTTAACATACTTTCTTCCAATTGCTTCTATAATCTGCCTACTCAAGTTAAAAGATTCAACAATCAAAAAATATTTCATTTTTTTTATACCAGCGATAGTAGTAATCTCCTTTCATCTTCTTACAACGAATTATCTTTCATTATATCGCCAACTTTCTTTTGCTGAATTTCCTGCATCAATTCTTGTGGGAAGAATATTAATTAAACTCAATAAAAGAATTCTGTTATTAATTGCCGCAGTTTTTTTAATTATAAACTTAAATGTAGCATTAGCTTTTGTTTTCAATTATCCTTCTTATAACTCCATCAAGGACAAATTGAGTGATGTAAATGGTAGGATACTTGCGTTAAACCCACATGCATTCATGCTTATAAAAGGTTTGGATATTTATGCAACAGAAAATAATGTATTCAGTTATTATTATTTTGATTATGAATATAATACGAGCACGCATGATGTTAACTCGGGTATAGAAGATTATGAAACAGCGCTAATTGACAATTTCTTCGATTATGCCTTAATTTCTTCTTATTCACCTTCTGAATATACGAGGTATATACAGATTGAGAATTCAGTGAGGAAACTTTATTGCCCATATTTTAAACAAAATAAACCAAATGGTATTGATATTTATAAAAAATGTTAGAGAATTCAATGATTTCGATTTTTTATAAACTATCTTAAAAATATTAATGTATTACTATAATATGAATATTTAGAACATTAAAAGATGATCTAATGAAAAGAAGAAAATTGATTATTCTCGCTGGTGCTCTTACCTTAACACTCTACTTTCTTGGAATATTGACTGGTTATTTTGTTCAAGTAAAAGTTCTGTCAAGAACGGAAGGGGAATTAGAAAAAGTCCGAGAAGAATTCTATGATTACAAAATGAATGTTGAAAACATTCAACTTGAACAATTGTACTTGACAACCCATCAAGGGGAATTAAGCTGCAAAATCTTGGTTTCTACTATCGATGAGATGCATAATAATTTAGCATATTTCTGGTCTAAATTACCGTCAAAATTAGAAGTTTACGAGAAGTACAGTGAGGTTCAACCAGAATATCTTAAATTAAAAAGAGATTATACCTTGCTCTCTATAAGGACATGGTTACTTTCTTTGGATGTGAAGAAAAAATGTAGCGGAGAAATCATACCTGCTCTCTATTTCTACTCTGGAGAATGTGATGATTGCATCAACCAAAGTTATGTTCTTGACGAAATCAAAAAGGAAAACCCAAACTTTTCTGCATTTATAGTAGATTTTAATCTGGATGAACCAATAGTAAAGATTATCAAAAATGTTTACAATGTCACGGAAGTCCCATCTTTCATAATAAATGATAAATTATATTCTGGATACCAAAGCTTATCACAAATGAAAAAAATAATTCAATCATAATTTAGTTGAAGTGTTAACATTGTTGAAGCCAAAGTTATTTCTCGCTATAATAATTCTCGCAGATATTCTACCTATCATCTATTTTTTGGGAATGAATCGGATTTTATGGTGGGATGAGGTTGTTTATCTTTCACTAGGAAATTCTATACTAAAAGGAAGATACGAAATTATTCCTAATAGAGATGCTTTCAGGCCAATTTTTTTTCCATTTCTAATTGCTTTAAGTTTATTGATTGATGGAGAGGTTTTAGTTAGAATTTTAATTGCTACTTTCAGCATTTTTAGCATTATTTCAACATACTATATGGGTAAAAAACTGTTCGATGTTAAAACTGGTTTAATAGCGGCACTAGTCATGTTAAGTTTTCCTTTGTTTATTTTTCACAGTAATAAAATTCTGGCTGAGATGATATTTCTTACTTTAACTCCTTTGGCTGTAACAACATTTTATTTGGGAATCGAGAAGGACAAAAAGTTTCTTTTACTATCAGCTTTTTTAACTGGCATGTTTATTTTAACAAAATATTTTGGTTTTTTTCTTCTGTTAATTTATTTTCTTTATGTTTTGTTCAAAAAAGAATTCCAAATTTTCAAGAAGAGAAAATTTTATCTTGCCCTAATCATCTTTTTTCTTACACTAACCCCATGGTTTATAATAAATACAATCTATTACAAAAACCCTATCGGTGGAATATTTGAAAACGCAGAAATCTATCTACCCTTACCAAAAAACCGTCCTTTTTATTTTTTCTTTATTGATTCTTGGGAAATTTTTGGAATGTCAACAATATTTATTCCCGTGGGAATTTTTTACGCCCTTAAAGAAAGAAAAAATAATAGTCTACTAATTTTGATCTATGCTTTAATACCATTTTTATTTTTTTCTTTGATGGGCCACAAAGAACCAAGATATCTAGTATCTTTCTTTCCTTCATTCGCTTGTCTTATAGGATCTGCGATACAAAAGATACCAAAAAAGATTAGGACTTTCACATACGGATTTCTACTTATTTCATTAATACTCGGTTTTTATCTTGGATTTAAAAATATTGCCGAAGAAGAAGTTAATCTGAATGTTCTAAGAGAAGGATCATTGTACGTTAAGAATGCAACTCGTGCGAATGAATATGTGATGTCCGAATCATATCCCTACTTAAGTTATTATGCAGATAGGGTTACTATAAGACCACCAAAAGATAAAGGAGAACTCTACAGATTATTGGATAATTACAACATAAGTTACATATTAGTTGATATGAGTGAACCTGGAAACCCGAATTATCTTCTTACTGAATTAAAAACAGTAAAATTCAAAGAAATGAAATCATTCACTAATCAAAACAATAGAACAGTTACAATATACAAAAAATTATAATCAGAATTCAAAAGAAAAAGAAAAGAAAAAAAGAACGGCAATATTCTTTTTAACGGCTTAACTTCTAAAGCGGTGTTATACCAGCTGTAGTTGCGCTTGTTATCGCTATGGCAGTAGCTGTGCTATCCTTTAGCAATGTATCATACTTCTGTAGCACTGAACAGGCCGTCTTAGTTTGTGCTTTTTCTGTACCAGCAACGACTATAACGGTTTGTCCTGTCTTGAAAGCGTCCTCGATTAACCAGATATATCCCTTGCCTGTCTCCCATCCTGCTCCTGGCGTTCCACCCGCACAAGTATACTTGGCGTCTAACTTGCCGTCAGTCACCAATTTTTGTACAAGACTGTTAGCACAGGAACCTCCAACCAATATTAGGTTGTAGTCGACAGTTGCGGGGTCTTGGATATCTGTATCAACTAAAGATACAGACCAGGTTATTGGTACTGCTTGTTTGACAGTTCCTGCTGTTGCTCCAGATGTGCTTGTTGTTGCTCCTTCTGCTAGGAAGTATATATCTCCATATAGTTGTGTATCTGGGTATGTGATTGTTACGGATCCTTCATTCTTGCTGTAATACTTGGCTCTTGCACCCCATGCATCTATAGCTTCAGAAGTGTAGGTATCACTTCCATAAGTTATAAATGCTACATTTCCGCTGAAAGAAGCTGTTGTATGTGTAGTATCAGCGAAATTGGATGCTGTCATACTTGCAACATGGACTGTCTTAGATGTCGTTCCTGTTTCGTCTATTCCAATGTATATTGCGTAATACTTGTTGTCTGCTCTCTTTTCTTCTAGTATCATGATACCGCTGAAGTAATCCTTCAATGCAGTTGGTACTACTCTTACGTCATTGGGAGCAGATGCTCCTATTGCGTCATAAGTGTAGTTTATTGGTTGTCCTGATCCTCCTGCCAAGAACGTTGTGGCACTCACATTGTGTACCGCTTGTGAAACCTTAGTAGTTCCTTGGTATGGTACAATTACAGTACTGGCATTTGGAACATAGCTGTAGTTGTTGACAAAGATTATGTATTCTCCGTTCTTTGCCTTAATCTGTGGGAACATTGTGTAGTAACCTGCTGTACCAAAATTCCTCCCTGTATCAGTAGATAGAGAGTTTGTATCATCCCAAGTTACCATGACATAACTGTCTGCTTTTGCAGTAGCATTACAGACTTGTACATAATAACTCTGGGATCCTATTTGCATGCTGACGTTTGCACCAGCACTACCACTACATGAGTTTGCAACGAGTTCAGTCGATGCAAATGTGTGCTCATACAGTGCACCAGTCATTACATCCTGGAATCTCAATACGTCAGTTGTCTTTATCTCTCCTGCTGGTAGGTTTGATACCTGTAACAAATGTGTATCATCTGCTTTATCGACTATTAGATAATGCTTGTAGTAGACTCTATCTCCTTCTCTCACTATGTAACTGTACGAGTTACTGTCCATCAACCTTGCAGTAACTGCACTACTCGATGTAGTGTTGTCGTATGCAAATGCTATGCTCTTTTCATTGCCATAATAGTCAGTGAATTTAATCGATGCTAAATCTGAACTTCCAGTTATAGTTATCACATCGTTTCCACTATCATCTAAAGCTGGAGTTGTACCTGAGAACTCCAATTTAAACGTTCCGAACACAGGGTCTTTGTACGATGATCCTACTTCAATAGAATCTGCGTCTGAATCCTGAGCTGGTGTTTCGATAGTGATAGTAGAGACTAAGTTGTTAGCGGAAGTTCCACCAGTTATGTCTACGTATGTTTCATCTACGTAATCACTTGTACCGATTAATACCTCGTCAGCGTCCTCCAAAGTTATTTTTTGTGAGCCTAGGCTAACCTTTGCTTGGCTTACCTGACCCTCCTTTGGATAGTAATAAACAGCTGCTAAGTATACATCCAATCCGCTAACCTTTTTAGTATTTCCTTGAGTCATCGATTCTGATACACCGTTGACACTAATAACTGCTGTAGTGGTACCACTTACACCACCTACTCCAACTGTATATTCAGTTCCTCCAACCGTTACTGTTATTTCCTCGCCCTCATTTATCACTTGGGTATCAGCTCCACCATACAATATTATAGTATTGTAATCAGAGCCGCTACCTATTGTGTATTCTGTTCCAAAGATTTTAATTGTATTATCTATTATGTCTGTAGTGTTTATAGGGACAGATTTAGAGAAAGTAATTCTTGTTGTATAGGTTGGGGCACGTGACGTAGCTGTCATCTCTAAATGTAGTTTTGGATCTGTTAGGTCATTATCACTTCTAGAAAATTGTATTGTCCCATTGGCATTTAATTGTATATCCTGAGTGTATGGGTAAGCAGTTCCATCATCACCATACAATGTTCCGTCTGCCAAAAGGGTTGGCATTTCTGTCTTAGTTATAGTTGTCCTTGCATCATTCAAAGCTTCACCAACTAGCAATCTGTTACTGGACGTGTCTAATCTAGCACCCTCACCTGTAACTGATGTTGTAGTTCCGCCAGTGGTTGACACTAACGTATAAGAGTCACCACCCAACCTGGCGATTACATCTGAACCACCAGCTAGGTCCTCAGCTTTTGCCTGGGAACCGTAGACTATGCGGAAATTTTTACAGTCACCATCCTTACAGAAAGGTGTTGAATAGTCACCCAGCGTGTATGTTGCTGCGAATACTGGCGCAAAGATAACTGCTGCCATAATTGCCGTTAAAAACAAGGCAATTATTTTTTCTTTCATTTTATTTTCCTCCTTATATATTCCACCTCATCTTTAGTTCAGTGGCTATAGTTAATCATTTCCTTACAAAATCTTATTTTGATATGTATATAAGTCTTCAATGAAACAGTTCCAATTGTTTCACTGGTTATGTTAAAATTATGTATTTTAAAGGTATTAAAAGATTAAAATGAATTTAATTGTTTCATCAAAAGAATAAGAGTTTTTTATAAAAAAATAAAACGAATTAAGACATTAAAAGAAAAAATAAGAGTTTTTATGATTTATTCTCTGGATAAAATTTTCTTTAAACTCACACGATTCTTTCTTCCTAATCTCTCTACTGATACCACTCCTCTACTCTCTAAACTTTGAATAATTCTGGATACTTTCGCTTTTGAAAACCCAGATTGAGCGACTATTTTTCTTTGATCAACCTTTTCTTTCCCCAGTGTGCTAATTATATCTATAACTATTCGCTCAGCCTCATTTAAAACTGAAAGAATTAATTCTGATTTTCTGGACATCGACCTATAAACAAAAAATATTACAACGATAAAAACAAGAACAAATACAAACAACCATCTATAGATGAAATTTTCGATTGGTTTAGTAGGCAAACCTTCGTAGTATATTCTGATGGGTATTATATCTCCAGCATGTTTGTTTCTAAAATTCCAAGACGCAGTAATACTTCTCCCTTCAATTCCTTTTTCAGCACCAGAAGGAGAAATGGGCAAGAGAACTTGATTTTCTTCTGCAATGAAAACACTATCTGGTAATTTAACTTTCATGGATATCATATCAGTATCCCACAGAACTGGTATATCAAACGAAAAGAGAGTAATGTTCCCTCGTCTTTCAGTTAATCCTTTCGCTTTAAAATCAGTTATTATAGTTACTTCGCCGATCATGAATGGTGATGGGGGCCTGCAATGAAGTGCTCTCTCGACATTTTGGGTAACAAAACATTCCCCATATTTTGTTTCTATGTCTTTAACTTCGCCCGTAAAGGGGAGAATAATTTCTTTTATTTCTTCAGTGAACCTGAATGATATTGTTACATCACTCAGTGTATCATCCTTAACATCAACAGAGATATTCAATTGACGCATAACTTGAGCTGAAGCTGTTGGAAGTAATAGTAGATTTAAAAGGATGAATAATGTGAAACGTTTCATAATACCTAATTATCTTTATATAAAAATATATTAATCAATTATCAAATTGATTTTAAAACCACAATTGGGGCATCTATCTCCATCCAAGTTAACATTATTCACAAAAATTCCTGTTCTCTCTATGACTGGTTGTTCACAGTTATAACAATATGTGTTTTCGAATTTACTGCCCCAGATGTTGCCAATATAAGGGTATCTTAAACCTATAGTCTTTGCTTCTGACGCAAAACTCTCCAAAGTTTCTAAAGGAGTGGGATATATATCAGTCATATTGAAACATGGAGTAAAGCCGAGAAGATGATACGGTACGCTTGAATCTAGATTATCGATAATCCATTCAACGAGTTTATGATTATCTTCGGGTTTATCGCCAACTTCAGGTATTATCAAGTTTGAAACTTCTATGAATACTCTGTGCTTTTGGAAATTTTTCAGAGCGTCGAATATGGGTTCAACGTCAGGGACACTCATATATTTTTTGTAGAATTCAGGGTTGCCAGATGCTTTGAAATCGACAGTAACAGCATCTAAATATTTACCAATTTTTTTTATCGCATCAGAAGTCAAGTAACCGTTAGTAACGAATACGTTCTTTATATTGTATCGCTTCGCTAATCTAGCAGTTCTATAAGCAAACTCAAAGAACATCGTTGGCTCAGTATAAGTATATGCAATTATCTTGATGTTCTTTTGATTGGCAATCTTAATTATATCATCAGGTTTGTATGATTTTCCTTTTATTACTTTTGACTGACTTATTTTCCAATTTAAACAGAATACACATTTAAAATTGCAACCTACAGAAGCTAAAGAAAGTGTAGGCGATCCTGGATAAAAATGATATAGTGGTTTTTTCTCGATCGGATCAACATCCATCGAAACAATTCTACCATAGTTTTTAGTATACAAAGTACCATTCTTGTTAACTCTTACTCCACAAAAACCAATGCTACCTTCCGGTATGAGACATCTCCTCGCGCAAAGAAAACATCTGATGTTCTTTCCTTCCTTGGTCCACAACATAGCTTCATGCATAAATATATTATTGTAAAAACTGAGTATTAAACTTGGCGTTTTGCCCTAATAGTTCAGCGGTAGAACGTCGGTCTCGTAAACCGAAAGTCGGGGGTTCAATTCCCTCTTAGGGCTTAAATATAAATATAAAATTGTAAAATCATCAATTTGTAAAAAATAATTAGGGGGGATTATTATGGAAGTTTTATTCAAGATTGAAAAGAAAAATTTGCAAAAAGTCAAGGATATTTTATTGAGAGATGAGTTAATATCTAAGGCTAGTGTAACATTTAAAGGATCAAGCAGTTTAGGTTTAAAGGGAGATTATTATTATTGCCATGTATCGGGTGTTGATGAAGTTTGTGATAAAGCCAAGAAGGTAATGAAGGATTTATCTGAAGTTGTTAAAGAGAAAGATGCGAAAGAAATAATTGAAAAAATCAAATCTGAAGAAGAATCTGCGATTGTTGGGTTCGGTGATATCTTTGGATGAGCGGTTGTAGTCTAGCCTGGTTATGATACGAGCTTGCCAAGCTTGCGACCCGGGTTCAAATCCCGGCAACCGCATTTAAATCTTTCTAGAAAACCATAACTTTATTTATTAAAAAATTTGATAAATTATTTGGAGGGTTTATATGGCATTTTTCAGAAGAAAAAGTAAGGAAGAAGATTTAGAAGAACTTAGAGATATGGTAAGAAGTAGGACATTCGAGCCCGAAGCACTGGGAGAAAAGGTAGAAGAAAAACCGAAAGAAGAAGTGAAAACTACACCAGAAGAAGTAATGCCTACTCAGCAAAAACCGACTGAGGAAGAAAAAATACCAACTCCCATACAAGAAGTTCAAAAACCTGCATTCGCTCCTTTGTTTGTTAAGATAGAAAAGTATAGGAATGTTTTGGATTCTATAAGTGACCTTAAAACTACTATAATAATGCTCAAAAATGCTCTTGCTATTCAAAGACAGATCGAGGGTTTAAGAGATGAAAACAGAAAATTCTTAGAATTAGCTATAAGCAAAATAGATAAAAAAATTGTATCTCTAGATACAGAATTCTTGAAACCAAGAGGGTTTGAAGAAGAGTTTCCACCAGCAACTTATGAAACTGAAGGATTAGAAGGGGTAGTTGACGACCTTAAGAAACAGATTGAAGGTCTTAAATCCGAGTTGAAAACGATAACTTAAAAAATTTCTTTTTCTTCTAATGTATATAATATTACTAGGCAGGGGTAGCCAAGCGGCCAACGGCGGTAGAATCATTGAGCGCTGATTTAATGATGCCGATGCTCAAGATCGTTGGGGAAACCTACTCCCTTAGTGGGTTCCTGAGTTCGAATCTCAGCCCCTGCATAATTCTAATAAATTAATCCACAAAACACTAAATAATTATTGATAAAATGCAATTAGTTTGTCCGAAATGTTCCAGCAAAGTTAATGAACTAATGGAATGCGATAATTGCGGGACTATTGGTTGCATAAGATGCATGAAAAAAAGTTATGGAAAGTGGATATGTCATAAGTGTGAAGAGCCAAAAAAATACTACTATCCTGAAACAGAGTCTAAAGCAGAAGATGAAGTTTCTGATGCATTTTCGTCTATGTTTGGATGATTTCCCCAGAAGGTGTTTTTTCTTTAAAGATTTGACATTGAAATTTATAGATCTTTACTCTTGGATTTAACCACATATCAGGAAGTAACCCAGATTTCATAGAAGTATGTTCCAAGAATGTTTCAACGTTCCATTTTGGCTCGAATTGTAATGGCACTTGTGGTAATAGAAGGCCTTTATTAAGATTGCATTCCATTATTAGACCATCCTTGCCTATCTCGATCTTATTCAGGTAATCTTTTGGGGTTTTTACTTCAATTAACTTTGGTTTGGTAAGAATTGAAACTTCAAAAACAACGTCTTTGAATTCTTCTTCAGATAATGGTGAAAATCTTATATCTTGAAATGCCGCCGAGAATGATGCTCTTTGTAACGCTTCGCCTAATTGAAGCGTGGGATAAGGATAGCCTATACAACCTCTAAGTCCATGATCGGAATGGTTATGAATAGAAACAAAAACTCCTCTCTTTTGTTCAAATTTTGATGATTTTATATTAAGCTCTTTACTTTTAAAGTAGTTCAGTACAGTTTGTCTAGCTAATTTAACTAATTCTATTCCATCAGATTTCGATAACATAAAATCAAGTTTTAGAAACTGGAATTGGGACTTTAACGCCATTATTTACGAACGTTGACAGATTAGAAACAATCCTAAAACCACAATAGATACATACACCATCCCTAGCTTTTAAATCATCCCTGTCGTTCGGTTTTCCACAACCAGGACACTTAATGTTTTTCCAAACAACCATGAATATTATATGATTTAAGTATTTATTATTTTGTTCGATATTGAATGGGCAAGAAATATTGGTTCAGGTAATTTATTATCCCTGACACATTTTTTTGTAATTCTTAATGATGTATCTACAGAAACTCTATGCCCCGGGGAGATGAATATGGGCTTACAGTTCCATTTTGATTTATAGACATAACCAACTTTTTTGTTCTGGTATTTTATAGGCGAGCAAGTCCCCACCTTAATCGGCTCTTGGTATTCACCAACTAACCTACTTTTAGCAACGCCTATCGTCGGTTTTTCTAGTATAACACCAACATGAGAGGCAATTCCGCAGAAGAGGTGATGACATATACCCTGACCATCAATCAGTATAACATCAGGTTTTATTTTCAATTTTTTGTAAACTTTTATTATTAGTGGGCCTTCTCTGAAAGTTAGAAAAGTGGGAACGTATGGAAACGAAACTTTAGTTTTTATCGTCTTAATCTCCTTCACTTTTAGAAATTTGTAATCTAGAACTACACCTGTAGTTATGGCACTATCATTTGAGAATGCTATATCAAAACCGGCGACAGTCTTAATCGGGATAGGAAATTTATCCTCAAGAATGACCTTTTTGGCCATTTTTTCCTGTATCTGTCTCAATTTTTCTTCATATTTTTTAGAAAGTTTTGACCACATAAAATAATTTCATCTTCCGACATAAATCAAAGGATAGTTTGTAGTTGAGTTAGTACCGTTATGCATAATAATTACAGAATTATCTCCTGTCGTAAAATGATCAGAACCTTGTAAATCTACGTTCGTATATTTGATAAAAAGATTTATTTCATTGGTAGAAATAGAAATATTTATTTTGTTCCTCTGCCCAGATATCCCTATAACTTCTTTCATCCTATAGGTGAAGTTTATGAAATCATTAGTTGAATCTACTCTATAAGTTCCTTCCGTAACTTTAAGGTTAATCGTTCTTTTTGAATCCACTGATTCAGAAGCAACTTCTCTTATCGTATCATCTATTATTTCTAAGTTATTGAAAGCCTCATTTATTATAGCCGAATCTTTGGCTTTATTGAGTGCTGGAGTTAGAATAGTCAAGCTAAGAGATAATGCTGTAATCCCTAAGAGGATAACTAGTGCGGTTGAGATGTAAGGACTCAAAGCTTTATTTTTCATCAAGGTAAAGTATAGTTCTTCTGAAACTTATCTTTATATGTAGTTTCTGGACCAGTTAAAGTGATATCGAAGAATCCGATATAAACAGATTTATTGACTCTTGTTTGAATAGTTACGTTTTCTGAATAAGTTCCATTGTAACCCACAATTATAGTATAAGTTTGTCCTTGAGCAATCGAGTAATTAGTTGTCCAAGAAGATGAATCTGACATCTCAGAAGAGTTTACCGGCACAAAACTGTTCAGTTGTAAAGTTGCGTTGATAGGCTTATTTAAAAGGTTTACGAAAGTGACATTCATGATGCCATTCCCACTACTGGCAGGTGTTATAACTCCAACATATAGAAATTCGAAACTCTGTAATCTTTCAGTCATCTTTTTTCTAGTAAAATTCCCAAAACCAAAAACATTATTTGTTATGTTGCTGGGCTGGTGATAGGAAATGTCTATAACTTTTACTAGTTCGTCGGCTGTATTTTGAAAAAATTCTTTTTCAAACCTTGTTTTTAATTCTTTTTCCTTTTGTAGCATTTCAGGTAGGTTAACGCTAGTTCTGAGTAACACTAAAATAACTATTATTATTGTGGCAGTTATCAAAAACATCTGTCCTTTATTTCTCATCAATACCCCCATATATAGACTGTTACTTCTCTTGGTTTGTAGTCATCAAAATCTCCAGCTAAAAAATAATTAACTGATACCGAATTGTTTATATTAGATAAAGAAGGTTTTGTAGTTAGATTAGTAGTATCATTAAAAATAACAACTGCTCGACTTAGAAAGTTTGGAATATATGGATTTAAAGATCCATTGATTGCAGTAGCGTTATTACCAGCAATATATCTCCTTAATTCACCAGTTCGCTCTAACGTTTCAAGTCCTCTATAGGCATTCATTTTATAGTTAATTACATTGTATTCTGGTGATTCAGGTGGGTTAAGAAATAAAAAAATAACAATCGACAGTATCATTAAAATTGCTATACCGACCTCAAGAGTGTAAATTTGGCCTTTCATATTTTCTAAATAAAAAATTGTATTTCTTATGAATAAAGTTACTTCCATACACATAACTTAGGAATAATTTTTTTTATAGTACCGTTTATATATTGAATTATTGATGGATTTTGATAACAAACAGCATTGGCTGATTGATTGACCTGCCCGCCATAAGTTTCTCCGTCTATCTTTACACTTAACTTATAGTTTTCGCCTATAGTTTTTTTCAATTCATCATAGCTTAAATTCCTCATTGTATCAAACTTGTTGTAAGAAATTGCTTCAATTTTCTCTTCTGGAAAGGTTTTTACAGTCAAGGGTTTTTTCTTGAAATATAGACCGTCAATCTTAAGCGTTCTAATCAAACCACTTGTAGTATTAACTAAAGTGAAAGTTGTGTCATATATTCCCTTCGAAGCATTAAAAGTATCGACATCATCTCCTGGAAGAGAATCGATGATGTACCAAAGATTAGGATCTAATTGTCTCACGAAATGATACCAAGTAGCACTAGTTATGTTATTCCATACATTAGTTGTAATTGATACATAACTATCATCTAAAGTTATATTAACTTGGGATAGACCAGTCGTATCGTCGACATACAGCCATACATCCATATACCAGCCGTTAGAAATATTGGAAATGTCCTTACCAAAATGCAACCCCATTTTAGAAGTACTGCTGAATGTATCAGAAATGTTAACACTTTTATTTCCTTTAACTTTAATATTTTGATCGTTAGTTGGATTTTGAATGCTTCCTCCTTCAAATTGTGACCAATCAGTAGTAGTTTCAGTCCAAGCATCTCCATCATTTGGTGACCAACTAGAAGTATTATAAGTTAATGTTGAGTAACTCGGGTCAAGAATATTATTATCCGATGAGTAATACAAATAATAATTTTTAGTTTGGTTTGCAGAAATGGTAACTTCCCAAGTTATATTAGTTTCATTCAAAAATTGAGTATTGCTACAAAAAGTTGTATTAGATATTTCTAAATTTATTTCAATGTCACTTTCGTTATACATTCTCATGGTGGTATTCCATGATTTGTTTTGACAATTTTCATCGAATGTAATTCTTGCGGTGACTGGTTCATTAATTCTATCTGATCCGTTAGTCTCTTTAACAACAATAGGAATCATGTAAAGGTCTTCCACCAAACCTACTTTCACAGGAGATATGGAATAATTGAGGTCCCAGTTCTCAGGAGTTCCTTTCCTTTTTAACAAAACATTAAAAAGACTCTCAGCGACTGGCTTTAGTTCTGAAGTTTTGGTTAATACTGAATAACGAGAGAAATAATTTGTTGTGAGCACAATAATTGCAGCAAAGAAGAATAAAAACAATGAAACTGCAATGGCAAAATCAATGTGACTCATAATTATAATTGTATTTTTTTCAGTAAATTAGTTTATACTAGTTATTCCAATTATGATACTTGAATTGCCTAGAATTATGACATCTTCTATAGTGCCATTATAATTATATCTCACTAAACTCAGAGTGTCGTTACCGCCAGATGTATATTTTCCTTGCAGTTTAATGGGAACATTAGGAACATCATACTCGTAACTAACTATAGGATTTTGTTTCGTCTTTGCTATTATTTTTGTACCAGAAGTAGTTTCTTTTGTTATTGTTGCATTAACATTACTAATAGTAATGTTAGTTATTTCGTTCCATATTCCGGGTGAAGATATAAGTTCCACCTCAAAATTCTTCCCTGAGATTTGATTCGGATAATTCAAATCAATGCTCGAGAGGATTATCGAACTCGAATTGGGGAGGATTGCATCAGATTCCTTTGCTTGATCATACAAATAGAGTATAGTATCTGAAGTTTGAGCAGCTATCTGCTTCAGACTAACTTGAATGTTTGTTTTTAATACATGATTATAATAGCCGTAGATTAAAATCGTGAATAATGTCATCACGACGAAACTAGATAGAATAATAAATGAATAATCTACAAATCTAGATATACCTTTCATGATTATTATTATGTTGGGATTTTAATATTAACGAAAGTTTTATTTTCTTAAAGAACATATTCATTGTATGAACATGAGAAAAGGTATATCCCCACTTGTAGCAACAGTTATATTGATTGCAGCTACAATGAGTATAGCAGGTATTTTGGCTTATTGGACTACTAGTTTTATCAAGACACGACTTACAGAGGCAGAAAGTATTACTGGGGGTAGTAAATGTTTTGGAGCTGAATTCGAGCTTCGATCGGGAAGTTACAATGATAATACTTTAAATTTAATACTTGATAACAAAAAATCTGTTGATTTATTATTAACGAACCTGTTTTTGGTATACCCCGACAACAAACTTGATACTAAATCATTGAACGAGACTTTAAAAGGAAACGAAATTAAGGCATTGATTATAAACGATGTTGCTACAGGGTTTTTAACTGGTGAGATTAAAACACAGTGTTCCGATGTTTACGTCTTCTTCACCTATTCTAAGGTGGCAGGATGAAAAAGGGTGTATCCCCTTTTATTGCTACTGTTCTTCTAATTGCTTTTGCTATAGCAGTTGCAGCTATATTCGGTGGATGGTTAAGTACTTTTACCCAAACAACAACAAAAGATGTGCAAGAACATTCGGAAAAACGAGTTACTTGCAGTTATGGGGGCGTAGCACTAGAAGATTTGAAATACAATCAAACTACAGGAAACTTCAGCGGAAAGGTTGAAAACACGGATATAATTGTTTTAGGTAATATCGACTTCGAGATATTCTATACAGATGATACAAGGGAAAAGCTAGATCTAAACATGACATTAGAACCAGGGGAAAAAAATAGTTTTAATCAAAATGTCACAAAAATGAACACCTCTAACATAATAAACAAAATTAGAGTAATTACAAATTGTTCTAACGTCTATGATGAGGCTAGTTCTGGTGATGTATCATCAAGTTATTAGAATTATACAAATCCAGACAAAGTATAAACTAAAATGCCCACAATCAGTAAAACTAAACTATGTTTTACTCCACTAACTACTGCTCCTTCAGACATTTTACCTATAACTAGGCCTGCGAATAAGCCTTGTAATACGATGAGGTTTCTGAATATTTCATTATATTGCGTCCCTATATTGGCTGATTCTGTGGCTACTTCTCCAATGGTAATATTAGTTAAAGTTGGTACCAAAAACTTCTGTAGACCTATTATAACGACCAAAAAAACGAAGAATATTATGTAGCCAGTAATGAGCTGGGAGTTTATATAGAGTTTTCTTTCTTCCCTAAGCCTTTCAATTTCAATCGATGTTGTGCTGATTGATTCAAAGATATCAGTTAGGTTTCCACCAAATCTATGGCTCTCTATAATTGTCGAAGTTATTCTTCCTATCAACTTTGAACCAGTGCTCTTTGAGAATTTTAAAAGGGCTTTATCAAAAGGAATACCCCAATCTAACTGGGCATTCAATTTTTTAACATACTGGTTCAGATGACCATAATCGTTCTCAGAAACGGTTTTTACAGCCTGTGGTAGAGTCATTCCAGATTTTATAGCTTCAACAAGGTCACGCATAAATTGTGGGAAAAAATCTTCCAAGGCTTTAGTCTTCCAAACATCATAGTATCTCACCAAAGCTATTGGGACTACAAACATTATCGCTGCTAGAATCAAGATAGTTGAAAATAAGCCTGTTATATCCTTGAACAAAAAATAAGCTAAAAGAACTATCGTAGTTACTATAGCTGCATTTACTATTGTTATTGTCATCAATCTTTTTTCCATCTACATCTCCACCTGTGTCAACTGCAAAAACACTAAGAATCCGATATTTAACGACGGGACGATTAAGTATATGCTTATTTTCATCAGTTGAAGTATATCAAAACCGGCGAGTTGAGGTTGTATCATGTACATAACAGAAAAAAGAGCTATCAAGAAAAGAGGCGCAGCTATGAGTAAGCCAGTATAAAACTCAGCGTACGCAGATAATTGTTGAAGATATTTTTGCCTTTTTGTCCTCCAAGTGAATAGAGATTGTTCGCCAGCATTACTTAAATAAGTCTTTAAATCCCCACCACCATCTATAGTAGTAGCAATACCTAATAACAATTGTTTGAATTTTTCTGAAGGAGTTCTTTTTGCGACTTCTCTCATCGCAGTAACTGGGTCGAGACCGAAAACTTCTATGTTTCTCACTATTTTTTCCATTTCATCAGCAAGAACGTCATACTCTTTAAATTCTGCTAAGAGTTTAAAAATGGCTGTAGGTGGAACACCAGAAGAAGCTATAGCTCCCATATGGGATAGTGCGAACGGTAAATTAGTTGCTATACTAGTACTCCTATTCAGGACCTTTTGATATGGGTAGAATATTCCTACGATGAAAATTAAGATTGCGATGATAAAAGGTATGAATATTACAAACAAAACTAAAATTAAGATATTGAAATTAAAAACAGTAAAACCCAGGATAGATGTGACGGCTAGACTAATAAAATAACCCATGAAAACTGATAAAAAAATAAAGCTAATATAATTTTTTGGAGAAATTGACATACCAGATTTTGGAACGGTCGAATCAACCAACTTAAGAATCTCTGGATATTTTTTAGTTGTCCAGTCAAAATATTTTTCTGATAGTTTTTTATAATCGATTAACATCAAATTAAATTTGGTATTCTGAGGTATATTATTTTTCTGAGACTATTTTATAACCAAATATATCTGAAATACCGACTTTTATTGCTTTTTTCTCTTTTTTTTCTTCTGGTTTTTTCTCTTCCTTAGTTTCTTGTGTAATTATTGGTTCTTCTGTTAACTTTGATACTGTCCCAATCTGCTTCAATATTTTATTGGGATTTTTATAGTATTCATTGATGATTTTTCTCACCTCAACAAAATCTTTTATGTCATTTTTAGCCATCCACTCCAAGATAGATTTTCTCTTTGTTATTTCTTCGATGATATTTTCAACAGTTGTACCTTTGTTCTGGGCTATTTTCTTCAGAAGAAAACTGTTTTTGTCGAATTTGAATGAATCTTCTTTAGGATCCCATTCAACAGAACGAAATGTTTCTGGGTTAAGAGTTCCATGTTTAACTGATATTATCTCATCTACTAATTGTATTCTTCTAGCTGACTTTCCTTTTTCCTTTGCATGGATCATCACAGCTATGGCATCTAAGCTCTCTACTAGGCTTGGTGATAGTTCTATAGGTGGTGTTGTCAGTCTCTTTATAACAGTATCAACAGAACCAGCATGAAAAGTACTCATGCATGGATGACCAGAAGACATTCCTTGAAACATGACATAAGCCTCTTTACCTCTGACTTCACCGACGATGACGTAATCTGGGTTTTGTCTGAAAGATCCTTTCAACAGATCGAAAAGTGTTATTTCTCCATATTTTTCGCCTGTGGGCATTGGTATCCCGAAACCAATCCTTGTTACAGAAGGTATCCAATGTTCATGTGGGAGTCTTAACTCTCTTGTATCTTCGATACTGACAATTTTTGCTTCTGGTGGTATGAACATGGATATACTGTTCAGGAAACTAGTCTTTCCAGTAGCAACACCGCCAGATATCATGAGTGAGGTTCCACTCTCGACCAAATACCATAAATATGCCATTACAGTTGAGGAAGCTGTTCCTAATAATATCTGATCTATTGGTGAAAATGGTCTCTGTGCGAACTTTCTTATTGAAAATGTGGGCCCCCTCGTCGCGACATCACCAGCTAAAGTGGCATTCACTCTACTACCATCAGGTAATGTACCATCGAGAATTGGTTCAGCATAACTTACGTATCTGCCGCATCTTTCAGAAAGTTTAATCACAAATTCACGTAAATCTTCTTTCTCATAAACAATATTGGTTTTTAAGGAACCGTATTTTCTATGAATAACATAAATTGGTATTGAGATACCATCACAACCGACATCTTCAAGCCAAGGATCTCTTATGAGTGGCTCTATCTCGTTCAGACCAACAAAATTCCTGTATATATAATACATGACTCTGGCATATTGTTCTGGGCTTACTGGTATCGAAAATTCTTTGACGACTTTTTTTATTTGATCTTCTAAATATTTTGTTGCTTCTAGTGTTGATTTTATGGCCGAAAGGCCGACCTCAATTAAATCAATCAAATTGGAAGAAATTTTTTGTAAAAACTTCTTTTCCTCTTCGGTTAGTTTCGGTTCTTCTAAAAAGTAATTCAACTGCTTTTCTTTCGAATTCCACATTATGTGTGCATAAGCAAAAGGTAATATCAATGGGTAACGGACGTCTATTTTCGTCAAATCATCTGCCGGTGGCAGTTCCACGAATGCTTTAGGGCTCTCAATCTGAAACCCTGCTAGTTTTACTTCTTCTTCAGGTTTTTTTTGCAATTTTCTCCACAAAATTCCTTTTAAGCTTTTAACTTTTTCAAACATCATTCAAATCATTTAAGCAAGTGCTTTTTTCTAACAGATTTACCTCTTTTAACAATATGGTAGAACCTAGCACACTTTGGACATACTCTCTGTTTTTCTCTCATCAAATGTAAAAATCTTCTGTCCATTTGTTTTAGTATAATGGGATCATTTATTCTGAAACCTCTATAAGATATGAAAGTTTTCCATCTTGGAACCTTTCTACCACACTTATCACACCTTACTGTTGCCTCTGATCCACGTTGACGTGTGTGTTGGTATTTCCTTGTATATGGAGCTGTTGATATCGGCAAAAAAATCACCTTCTTTATCTTAAATTATTATTCTGTTCCCATCATTTTAAAGGTTAAATTATTTATTCTTTTAATATGATTTTATGGAGAAATATCCTGAAACTGTTCTGACAAAGGATAAAAAAGGTAATATGGAGGTTAGGAACCTTGTTTTTCGTGGACAGTTCGTGATATATGATTACAGGGATGTTAAAACATTCAAACAAGTTGAAAGTAGCAAGAAAAAAATATACTTGAAGGATGAAAATGGTCAAATTTCTGAGTATTACATAATTCCTCTAAAAACAGGGAATCGTTCGTTGTTGATAAAGCCAGAAAAACCAGAGGAAAAAGTAAGGAAAGTATGGAACGAGAAAATCAAGAAAGAAGAGGATTTGTGGCAATAACATTTAAATATAAATATTCTCAATTTACCAAAGAAATTACGACTTTTCCTCATTTGATCTTTACAGCATAAGAAGAAAAGTGTAAAATTCTACAATTCATAGTTTTTTTGAGAAAGATATGGGTATATTGAATATTCTCAAGGGTGTTGGTTTAATAGTCTTTGGGATATGGGTTCTTTTAACGGGAATTGTAGTGTTTTTTGCTGTTTGGTGGTTAGGTCTAGCAATCTTAATAGGTGGATTCGTTTTAGCTGTGTATGGGAAGTACTGCGTAGATAAGAAAAGAGGGTTTCCTCAACGAAGATATTATCACGATAGACCAAGAGAATACAGAGAAAGTTACGATAGAAGACCGATAGTTGTGAATGTTCAAGACAATCCTTTTAGAAGAGAACTTGATAAGAGAGAATTGGAAAGAGAACAATGGGAAGAATCAGAAAAGATTCATAGAAATGTTATGAGGTCTTTAGGAGTACCCAGTAAATCTAGAGATGTCATTGGAATTAGACCTAGAAGAAATGATGATTTCTTTAGTCTTGGCGGGAAGAAGAGAAGAAAAAAGTAGATCAGATTGGATTTAAATGTCAATCAAAATGTGGTAATCCCATGACTAAAATTACTTGGATAACTTTCATTTGTGTATTCGTAGCGGAAGTAATATCAGATATGTTAGTTTACGCACATTCTGGACACCATATGAACTTGATAATGGGGATAGGGATATTTTTGACCGTTAGTGGAATAGTAACTAGTATTGGTTCATTTTGGGAAAAGAAAACAGGTAAAAAAATTAAGTGGATTGATGAACCACAAAAAGGAATAACAAGAAGAGATTGGACCATATTGGTAATAAGTTTAGTAACCATTGGTCTTATAGTTATTATCGCAGTTTTAATATGAAATGCCCGTAATAAATAGGTTGGTTAGGTAAAATGGGTACTTGTGAGAAGTATGGCGCTTAAATGGATTATAATCATTGGAATACTGATGTTCATAGACATATCTTTTACACAGGTACTGTTCAAATTGTATAGAAAAAAAAATCCAAAAGATAAGAAATGGTATGAACGCGAATGGGGACTGATGTCCAATATTTTTTACAAAAAGTTTGGGTTAAAATGGGGTTATTATTTTTCATTTATCAAAATACCAATAGTTTGTTTACCTTTGTATACTATTGATTCACTTTTAATAGACCTCAGGGATTTTGAATTAATTCTGATAGGTGGGTTACTCACAGTGATTTTAATTTATCACCGTGGAAATTACAGAGAATTAAAACATCAACTCATCCCTCATTCTCAGCGATAATTTACGAAGGAAGTTGTAGAAATGTATTGTGTTATTAAATTATATAATAATTTACCAGACAAACATTAGGTAAATTTATATATTCAGAAATAAAAAATAAAAATATGGATTTCGATGAAAATTTGGCCAGTATTCATGCATATCTTTGTGCAGATGGTTATGTAATAAGAAACCCTGAAATACAGAAACATAAATATTATCATATTGGTTTGAGAAACACAAATAAAAAGTTGTTAAAAGACTTTCAGAGAAAGTTTGAAAAAACTTTTGGAGTTAAACCCATAATAATGAGTGATGGAAGATGTAAAATGGGCAGTAAAGAAATTTTCTTTTTACTCACAAAGGATTTTTCATATTATTCTGATAAATGGTCACTTCCAAAATTAAATAAAAAACAATTAAGTTGTTGGCTAAGATCATATTTTGATTGCGACGCTTGGGTAATGGTTCAACCAGGTAAAAGTAGAGCAATTGGACTAGAATCTATAAATGAAAATGGGTTAAAACAAATTAAGTATGTCCTTTGGGAAAAATTCAGGATTCATGCTTCTGATGTTAAAAAGAGAAAAAATAGGAATTGTTGGTATATAGATATTTGTGGAAAAGATGACTTATTGAAATTTAAAGAAAAAATTGGTTTTTTACATCCTAAAAAGGGGGAGAAGTTAAAAGAAGCTTTAGATTCATATGAAACTTATGAATGGAATATACCCGATAAAAAAGAAGAATTTATAGAATTTGTAAATAAACAAGGTAGATTGAGAAATGACACTAAAGAGGTCAGATTTTTTTCAATAATTAAAGATAATTTAATAAAATTAAATGAGAAGTTGGCAATCTATAGTATTAAAGCAAAAGTTTATGGTCCGTGGAAAAATAATAGAGAAAGAATTTATTATTGCTTATCCTTTAATCAAAAGGAATTGTTGAAATTAAAGAGGTGATAAAATAACATTGAAAGAAAGATTAAAAAATATTGGAAAATGTAGATGGGAATTACCAAAAGACTCCAAAACAGGGATGAAAGTACCGGCATTGCTTTTCCTATCTGATAAACTTCTTAAAGAAGTTGAAGAAGGAGCAATAGAGCAGGCTGCAAATGTAGCTTTCTTACCTGGTATATACAGACATAGTATCGCACTCCCTGATATGCATTTCGGTTATAGCTATTGAATAGCGACCAAGGATTTCCTATCGGTGGAGTTGCTGCTTTAGATTATAAAGAGGGTGGACTATCTCCTGGAGGAATTGGTTTTGATATTAATTGCGGGGTCTGTCTGTTAAGAACTAACCTTACAATAGATGAAATAAGACCAAAGTTAAGAGAGTTAATCGAATCAATCTTTCAGAATGTTCCTTCTGGAGTTGGTAGAGGCGGTAAAGTAAGGTTGAATTTTTCTCAATTAGATGAGGTCTTAGCTAAAGGTGCAAGATGGGCTGTAGAAAATGGTTATGGAAAAGAAAAAGATTTGAAACATTTGGAAGAAAACGGTTGCATGAAATTGGCTAATCCTCAAAAAGTTTCAAATGAAGCGAAAAAAAGGGGTGCTCCTCAGCTAGGTACTCTAGGTGCTGGAAATCATTTCTTAGAGATTCAAAAAGTTGATAATATTTTTTTACCAGAAGTGGCTAAAACTTTCGGTGTTAATAATCCAAATCAAGTAATGATAATGATTCATACTGGATCTAGAGGACTTGGCCATCAAGTATGTGCCGATTATCTGAGAATCTTAGAGAACGCTTTCAGTAATGAAATAAAAAAACTCCCTGATCGTGAATTAGTTTATGCTCCAGCTGGAACCAAAGAATGTGAAAATTATTTTCAGGCTATGTGTTGTGCTGCCAATTTTGGTTTCTGTAATAGACAAATGATAACCCATTGGGTTAGAGAATCCATGAGAAAAGTCTTAGGTATGAAAGAAGAAGACATTGGATTAGAAATGGTTTATGGAGTTGCGCACAACATAGGAAAAATAGAAGAGCATGAAATAAATGGTAAAAAAGTAAAAGTTTATGTTCACAGAAAAGGAGCGACAAGAGCTTTTCCATCAAATCATCCAGAAATTCCTTCGGATTATAGAAGTGTTGGCCAACCTGTGATAATTCCTGGTGCGATGGCCACCGCAAGTTATGTTTTAGTTGGATCAGAAACGGCAAAAGAGACTTTCTACTCGACTGCCCATGGTGCAGGTAGGGTTTCTTCTAGGACTAAAATGTTGAGAGGTTTGAGGGGGGAAGAAGTTGCGAGAAGGATGTTACAAAAGGGTATTTTATCAAGAGCTGCAAGTTGGAGAGTCATGGCAGAGGAAGCGTCTGAGGCTTATAAAGACATAGATGAAGTTGCGAGAGTGACAGAAGAAGCTGGCATAAGCAGACGCGTCGTAAGATTGCTTCCTTTAGGAGTTGTAAAAGGTTAAAAAGTATTTTTCAGTCAATTATATTAAAAGATATAAGCTCTTGTTTTTTCCGATTCTTCTTCCAAGGATTTTTGTATTGGCTTTGCTTCTTCTAAAATTGGTTTTACAGTTTTAATTGGATCGATTTGTATATCGGCATAAGGAACTTTAAATGTTGTTGTTTCTGATTTCTCTATTCCAAATTCTTTTTTTACAGGAAATCTCTTTATTTTTCCTTTTGTAAGGAACTCTCTCACGATGACCTTTGACTCAAGTACTTTTTGTCTCACAATTTCAACAGGCGATCTATAAAAGAACTTTCTTCCCATAGCTTTTTCAAAACTTTCTAGTGAAACGTTATTATCAGAAAGTAAGTCTAATAGATTTTGATATTGTTTATCGAATACTAACCTAGGTTTTTGATGTGTATTAGCCCAATATTGCAACATACATTCTTTTGCATATTTTACAGCCCCTTTTACGTTATCAAGAAGATTAAGTATGTGTTTTTGTAAGTCAGCTTCTTCATTTTTTTCAGTTACTCGAAATTTAAGTTCATCCAAACCAGGATATCGTGAATTAGTGCTTAAAATGAGTTCATCATTTCTGTAGCCTGAAGGTATCATACTGACTTTGACTTTGTATAAATCTTGCACTAGTTCAATCAATTGTTTTAATTTTGGATTTATCCTAGAGGGCATGTATCCGGTCATAAATATCTTGACTTATTCATGGCACAATTAACTTTTTAAATATTGCGCTTTTGAGTAAATAAATTAAATATCAACTATCACCTGTGCTCTCCACTTATCGTTAATTTTTTTAATTTCCATCTTATGGTAAGTACATGCCTTTACTTCAGTTTTAGTTTCATGCCTATCTGGGTCTATTTTTTCACCAAAACATTTTGCACATAATTTAAAGTTTTTTTTATCGATTTCTACATTGAACTTTGAAAAGGCCAAATTCTCAGAACCATAAAAAATCAAAAGTTTGTTCAGCCATTCGAACAATAAACTATGCAAATCTTTAGCTTCTATTTCAACTTCTTTCTCAATCTTAGGTTTTATCTGTTCTGTGTTCACCATTACTTCAAACATGGCTAATGCAGCATTTGAAAATAGTTCATTTAAATTCTTCCCATAAGCAACGAAAGCTGTGTCAGCTGTCGTGATATCCAAAAATTCAAATTTTTTCATAATTATATTGGGAATCCCAATTTTATTAAACATTTAAGATTTTAATAATTTTTTAAAATGTATAAGTTTTTTTGTTATTTTGTAACCCAAAACAAGATGAAATTTTAAGCTAATTTTATTATTTAAAACGCAATCTGAAGCCATTTCTTTACATCCTTTTGAAATAGCCCACCTTTCTGCTGTCTGAACTAGTTTTTTACCAATACTAAATCTTCTAAAATCAGTATCAATGTATAAACCTTCAATATAACCAACATTCTTTGTGTTACAACCTTCAGCATGAGGATGAACAGAAACTTCCACAAAACCGATTACTTTCCTTTCTGGCCCAATGGCTAAAAATGCAGACATAAATTTATTTGAAATGATTCTAGACATTTCATGATTATATTTTTGCAAAGAACATTTTGGCCAAAGTTTTTTTCTTAACCTAAGCCATTCTTTTTTATCTTTATTTTTTACTTTTCTTAATCTTATAATAAAATTATCATTCCAAACTTTCTTCATAATATTTATTTGTCGTTTAAAATAAAAGATAAATGGTGATAGTATGGGAAAAGTATTGATGATAATAGCACCGAGAAATTTCAGGGATGAAGAATTGTTTCATACGAAAGAAGAATTAGAATCTTCTGGAAATTCAGTAACGATAGCTTCAACTACAACGGACAAAGCAACAGGTATGTTAGGTAGGACGGCAAAACCAGATATAACTATAAACGATGTTAACGTCGATGATTATGATGCAGTTGTTTTTGTTGGTGGTACAGGTTCTTCAATCTATTTTAACAATTCTAAAGCGCATGAGATAGCAATAACTGCAAACAAGAAACGTAAGTTAGTTGGAGCTATATGTATAGCACCAAGTATTTTAGCCAACGCTGGATTGTTGAAAGGTAAAAAAGCAACATCCTATCCAAGTGAAGAAAGTAACCTTAGATTAAAGGGGGCAGACTATACTGGAAATCCTGTTGAGAAGGATGGAAATATAATAACAGCAGATGGACCAGGTTCAGCAAGGAAATTTGGAAGGATGATAGCAAATTCTCTCTAACCAAAAACTCCCATAATAAGTTCGAGTATAACTACTGCTATGCAAGCAGCTATGACATACTTAGGTTTGACTTTAATCTGATCTTTTGCCTCTTCTCCGTATCTAACTAATCCTGCCATACCTGTAGGCATTCTGACTCTATCGCTTTTTGCCATAGTATCACTCAATAATTAACTGCGTGAAGATATAAAAATGAGTGTGTTGGTTTTAGCCCACCTTCTGTTTTTAGATAGCATTCGTCTAAGCGCTTTTTCAGCTTGCATCTCACAGGGGGTTTCGATCCGTTTCATCCACTCGCGTGGTCTCGTTTCTGATATCAAAAATGGACCTCTCAGCCCTTTTCCCTCAGATGGGTGGAACTTCCTCACCTTTCTTTTGAAGGAAAGGCGAAGCTATCTAACCAACTCACCCGAGGATTTATAGGAAAAAATTATATTTAAACTTATTCTTTTTCGGCAAATTCTTCTAATTTGTACTTAAACTCTTTTTCTTGCCTGTTTTTCAGAATCTCTCTAGCCAGCAACCAGTATATCAACCCAAGTGATTTCTTACCCTTGTTGTTACAGGGTATCACTATATCAATATTCCTAGTTTCATTGAAAGTATCGCATAAAGCAATTATAGGAATCCTGCTATCCAGAGCTTCTTTCAAAGCTTGGTAATCGGCAAGAGGATCGTTTAAAATAACAACATCAGGTTCCATAAATTTTTCATAATTAGGGTTGGTCAATGTTCCAGGCATGAATCTTCCTATGATAAAATCAGCTTTTACAGCTTCAGCAAATTTTTTTATAGGTAAGTGTGAATTCAACTTTCTACCGACTGCAAGAATTTTCTTTTTATCGGCCAAAAACTTTGCAGCAATACGAAGACGGTCGTCCAGAGTTTTTAGATCCAAGACAGCTAAACCATCTTCTCTTACTTTATAGATGAATTTTTTCATATCTGCAGTTCTAGATTTCATTCCGATATGTATACCTGCAGACAAATAGTCTTGTTTCGGAATCAATAAATTTTCTGGCATGAATTCACTTTATAAACGAGAAATTTTATAAGTTTATCCTATGTACTTCAAGTCTTCTTCAGCTTCGGGTGGTTTTTTCATTTGTTGCGCCAACAATTGTCCTATGGCCCGATGTTGAACTTTTTCTATTTTTTTCATGAAGTTTTCCATTTCTTTTACTTTATCCTTGAGTTTGGACATATCAACCTTAATGTTCAGAATTTTTGTCAGTATATTTAAGACAACTTCCGCGCTTCTTGGGTCAGGAATTATTGGAAAACCAGATGTTTCTCCAAGGAGACAAATACCTTTAATTCCCCTGTATCTACCTAAACCTAAGAACAAACCGGATGCACCAACAATAGTTCCAACTTTGCTGCCAGCTTGAAAATCTATACCATAATCTTTATACTTCTTAATAACATCTGGTTCACTAACCGCCCCTATGACCTTGGGTTCCTTTTCTAATTTTCCAACGTTTAAACCAGCTATTGTTATCATCTCTTTCACTCCATAATTTTCTAAGAAATCTAGTACTGTTTCCACTATCTCATAATGCCCATTAGGATCGATGCTCTGACTATCACCAATAAGAATTATCAAATCTCTTTGATTTTTTTTTTGGGCTTTCCAATAATAGAATTCGTTATTTAACACGTGGACAGCTGAACTTTGATGTAATAGCACAAAAGGTAAGAAATGGGATGAAAATAATTCGGCGAACTCTTGAGCTCCTAATTGTTCAGCTAAATATCCAGCGGCTATTCTACCAACATTACCTACTCCTGGCAACCCTTCTATAAACACAGGGTCGTTCAACTTTGGAATTTTTTTCAAGATTCTTATTCTAGTATCGCCCAAATCATTCACCTATTATTTTAAAACTTGCTTCGCATTCTTTAATGTTTGAAATTGCAGCATTCAAATTTTCTTTGAGCTCCTTCTTTGCTATTTTTGGATTTTCACTCACTATTTCAACACTATATTTTGGTGCGCTAATATACTTTATGTTTACTCCATATTTATTGGTAAGATTGTTTAAGAAATTTTTAATTTGGTCGATGCCATCACCAGAGTAGGATTTTATATCTAATTCAGCTCTTATTTTTATCTTTTTTCTTTGAATGTTTTCTTTAGCAATCTCATGAATTATTTTTGCCCATTTGGGTTGAATTCCTCTGCCCGTTAACACTTCTGAAGATTTCGAGGCAAGGTCGAAAGCATTAAAAATTTCACCAAACTTTTCTTGTAATTGAAAACCAATCTCTTCATAAACTTTATCAAGAGTCATTTTTTGTTTTTTTGCAATCTTTTCGAGAATTTTTTCTGCCTTCTGTTCACGTTTATAAATCTGCATTTTTCTAGTCCTATCAATTTTCGAAACCCTCTTCAAACTTAATGCTATATGACCTTTTGCTTCATCTACCCCCATTACCTTGACAACATAATTCTTATTCGGTTTTACAAATTTTCTGATGTCTCTGACCCATTTTCCAGAAACTTCTGAGATATGTATCATACCTTCTTTCCCTGGGTATTCTTCTAATTTGCACATCGCGGAGTAAGGAGTGATTTGAGTAACTGAAACGATAACGATTTCTCCGAATTCAGGAAAACCCTTTCTTTTTACCATTTTATCTAAATTAACTCGTGTTCAGAAATTTAAATAAATATGCAGGGGGTGGGAACAGCAATTGTAGTCAAGTCTCTTTAAAAAGTTGACTGCAATTCAAGTGCAGTGCATAGAGATTTGGTATTGTATTCAAAAATGGGGGATTTAAACAAAAATCTATCATTGCGATTTTTCTTTCTTGTTAATATCTCTCAATTCAAGTGCACTAACTTACTAAAACAATCAACTATAAAAGCAGTTTACGGATTTGACATTCATCAAAGTTTATCCGATCAATCTGAAAAACATGCCCTCAAAATTTGAAGGTTTTATGCCAATTAAAACATCTTTTTTGAAATATATCTACTAAATAGAGAAAAATTTACTATTTAATTGCAGGGGGTGAGATTCGAACTCACGAACCGACTAACGGACAGAGTTTCCTATCAACTCCTAAGCTTCGCCAATCTCTATCGATTTCCTGCGCCTTTGACCAGGCTTGGCAACCCCTGCATATTGGATATATCAAAGTTTAACTTATAAAATTATAGGATTTCTACTATTTTGTTTCTTGATTTAAAACCAGATAAGATTCTTACATGAGAAGAATGCACGTTAAAATGTTCAGCTAATCTAGTTATCAATTCTTTGTTTGCTTCTCCTTTTTCTGGTTTTGATTTCAGACCGACTAGAATGTTGTTGCCGTCAATTTCCACTAAATCTTCATGGAATTTGACTTTTATTTTGTATTTCATTCATTCACTGTAAAATGCTCCCGCCGGGATTTGAACCCGGGTCATCGGCTCGAAAGGCCGGAATCCTTGACCGGACTAGACTACGGGAGCATCTTTTTTAATTTGTTACAAATCTTTTTATTATTATATGGGTCGAGCAGGATTTGAACCTGCGATTCTCGCCACGTCAAGACGATGTCTTAACCGAGCTAGACCATCGACCCTTTTGAGTTACAATTTTATTCTTGAGTCGTATACTTAAATTTTGATACGACGAAACATAAACTGCATTGTCAGTAAAATCCTAAATTATATCTTAAAGAACCTCCTTGAATTTGGTAATTAATTTTTGTATATCTTTTTCTGTCATTGGTTCATTTTTAAATGTTCCTGGGGCTTTTGGAATTTCAACTGGTTGACCCCATGTTTTTCCAGATTTCTTTCTTCCATATATGTGAACATGGAAAAATAACTTACCTCCAGGCAACAAACCCCAATTTTGGTTGTTTTGTAGATTAGTCCAATCTACGATTTTTTCGTCGATTAAAACTTTAGAAATTCTAGAAGCTAATTCAAATGCTTCTCCGCAAAGTTTAGAATCATCCCAAGCCCTTTTTAATTCTCTTAATGGGCGAATGACAAGATGGCATCCTTCACTTTTGGGTATGTGAGGGTTTCGAAGAGTTGTAACTATAAATTTTTCATTTTTCCATAACGCGAATTCGTCTTCAAGCATATCAATTTTCGTTTTTTTCACCATTCAACACGCCGAGAGTGGGATTTGAACCCACAAGGTCTTTCGACCGCTAGTTTAGCAGACTAGTGCCATACCGGGTTAGGCTATCTCGGCAAATTTATAACAGCCTTAAATTATTAATCTCTTAAAGTTTTAAAAAGATTGCAACTAATATATTATAAGGAGGTTAATTATGCCGATAACAGTCAAGGATATTTCAGAGATGTTTGGCAAGGATGTTTTTACTGACAGAGGGTTTTATTGCGGAAAAGTAGCAGACGTAGAATTTGACTTAACAAGATATAAAGTTAGGTCTTTAGTTATATCTGCCGCAAGGGGCACTTTCCTCGGAAAAATGGTTGGTGGAAAAAAAGGAATAATCGTTCCCTATCCAATGGTTCAGTCGATAGGCGATGTAGTCATCATAAAACACATTGCTACACCGATGCCAGAAGAAGGAGAAAAGGCGTGAAGTATCCTAAAAAAATAAAAGAGATGACTTGGTCGAAAATAGGGGACGCGTACGTCCTTGTTGACCCCGAAACAAAAAAAACTTATACTATCGATCCAATTGCATTCCTTGTTTGGCTTCAGTGCGATGGAAAAACTTCTGTTGAGCAAATGACTGATGTTTTTTCTGTTAACGGAAATAGGGATATAGTTAAGGCTGCTATAAGGGGAATTCTAGAAAAATTGAAGAATTCCGGTCTTATCGAATGGAATTGATCACTTCAGTTGTTTTAAAGTTCTGATCCCAACTAATTCAAAATAATTAATCTCTTCCCCTGAATTTAATTTACCCTTCAATTCTTCTGGTATATCCAACTCAAACATAGAATAGTCTGACAAATCCATCAACTGGACGCGATCACCTGATATCGCTAGAACTTGTGCCTTTTTTTTGTTTACGATGGGAACGTCAACTTTATCATCAGAAGGTTTGACTATACTCCTTCTCCTACCGTCGAATAAACCAATGCCATCAACACGTGTTTTACTAGCTCCGTGTTTCCCGCTCTTTCCCGAAGAAATAGATTCTACTCGGTAGGGGCTTCCATCAATCAGAATAAAAGAACCCTTTTTTAGATTTTTAATTACAGTCGTTGTTTTTTCCAAAATATCACCAAAATAAAAAATTATCTGCAAGCGATTTTTATATCTTTGACTTTTACAGTAACTCTCCCTGCGTGGTGTGATACAGCCACAGCATCAGCTGCTATAGATTCAGCTGCATCTAAAACCGCTTCTCTCATGGCTTTTACAGCAGATGCAGATACTCTTTGTGCGCCAGCTTTTTTTGCTATCCTTTCTAACGGAGCCAAGGGAAATACTCTTACCATCATTTCACCTCAATTTCTAACCTTATATTATAGATAAAAATTATTAAAGATAGTATTTAAAGTTGTTTATCAAAAGGGGTTATAATATACTTTATTTTTAAAAAAAAGGATTTTTTAATCGAAATTGAAGATAAAAGCCAAAATCAATAAAAGAAAGGTTTAAATAGGAATGCTATATAAAGATATGATAAGTTTAAAAACATGAACCGAAAGGTTTAAATAATTTTCTATATTTACTTTAAAGTGATTAAATGGTGAAATTCGTAAAAAAAATGCAAGAATGTCCTGAATGTGGTAGCAATCAATTTATTCAAGACGAGACTAGAGGAGAGGTTAGATGTGCAAGTTGTGGAACCATCATTAAAGAATACATGGTAGACAGCGGACAGGAATGGAGAGCTTTTGATTCTGATCAAATATCAAAACGTTCAAGAACTGGAGCACCTTTAACTTTCACTAAACATGATAAAGGATTAACGACTGAGATAGGAAAGGGATTGGGAGAGTTATACAAAGTTCCTGGAAAGAAAAGAGCTCAATACTACAGGCTTAGAAAATGGCATAAGAGATTAATCGAATCAAAAGATAGAAACTTGTCCTTCGCTTTGTCTGAATTACAAAGAATAATTTCATTCTTAAACCTACCCAAACCTGTTCATGAAAGAATCGCAAGATACTATGAGGAAGCTGTAGATAAAGGTTTAGTAAGAGGTAGATCAATTGAGTCTGTCATCGCTGCTTTAGTTTACGCTGTTTCAAGACAGTTTGGAACTCCAAGAACATTGGATGAGATTGCCGAGGCATCAGGGTTAGAAAAGAGAGAAATAGGTAGAACTTACCGTTATGTCGCGAGAGAACTTAGTGTAAGGATTTTACCCGCTGACCCAAAAGAATATGTTCCAAGGTTCTGTTCAATATTGAATTTGAGTGATAAAGTTCAGGCTAATGCGATAAAAATATTAAAGAAAGCTAAAAAGATGGATATAACCAGCGGCAAAGGTCCGACTGGCGTTGCTGCAGCTGCTATATACATTGCTTGTGTTTTGACAGGAGAAAAGAGGACTCAAAGAGAAGTTGCTTCGATCGTAAACGTTACTGAAGTTACGATAAGGAATAGATACAAAGAATTAGTCGAAAAATTAGGTCTTGAGGCAGAAGTTGAGGAAAAAACCAAAGAGGATTAACCGCTTAAAACAACTAAGTTCTTTTTTCTTTTACATTCTATTGCTGTCAACCAACTTGGAATTCTCCATGAAATTTCTTTTAATATTTTTGGCGAGAAGTGAAACTGTTCTACCGTATTCCATTTATCTTCGTTCTTAACTCTTCTCTGGAAAGTAACGTTGTTGTCCCATAGACTCCAATTAACCCAATTATCCTCACTAATAGGAATCCATCCTTTTGCAACAGGCCAGACTTTTCTTTTTATTCATGATTAGAATATTAATTAATGTGGCTTTGCACAAAAACTTCGTCCTGCACAAAAACCTCTATGTTGCACAAAAAGTCTAGAAATACATTTTAAGAGAATTGTACGCCATTTGAAGTGCTCGCAATAAGGTTTAAATCTTTTATGGGTTATACTATAGGCATGCCAAAACAATCTATAATAGAAGGTGGAAAAGTAAATTGGAAAGCCTTTTTAGAATTGCAAAACAAACATGAAATTGGAAAGCCTTCTCAAGTAGAATATCAGAAGGCAGTTGATGAATTACTTCAAGCTGGTGTTTTTAGTGGAATGTCATTTGGAAATTATGCTCTTTCAGCAGGAGGAGCAGCACTTCTTCGTTCTCCTACAGAGCCTATATACTTTACTAAAAGACATGATGCTGAAGAGTATTCGGCCTTAAGATGGCCTCAATTGGAAAAAGAAAAAAATGTGTACAAGATTATTTAAAAAACTCAGCTCGCACTTCAAACCTTCATTTCCAATACTTCTTCACTATCCTATACCACTATCTGATTCTGGGGTCATTTGAAAGGTTGTTTCTCATAACTTATTTTCATAATAACTAGTATAATAGTTACAAAAAATCCGAAAGCATCCATAGCTATAATTGGTAGACTTGTTATCAATATTCCGTAAATTACCCATAAGAGTTCTCCGATTAGAATTATAAACAGCATTAAAAGAGAGATATCTTCTACTTTTTTTGTTTTATATGATTTTATCACTTGAGGGATCATGCTAATTGCAATCAATAGTCCTGCTGCAAATCCTACAAAATTTTCTATCATACGATTAATCTATCTGTTTTTTCAGGTCAAAAATCTTCTAAGAGTTGGGTTTTTTGGTCTAAAATAGGTGATGAAAATAAAGAATTTAAAGTATTCGACGAAGCCAAAATAATTCGGGAAATGAATTGGAAAGACCTAAAAGAATGTCTTGAAAAGAGCATTGAACATATTTCTGATCCGTATATAAGAGAGACAATTGTTCTGATAAAAAAAACATTGGAACGATTGAAAGGTGAAGATCCAAAGGCTTTTATAACATTCATGAGGACATGGACGGAGTTGGCTCGTGAAAGTCTCAAAATATAGATGATTGAATGAAAAGACCCAAAGAAAAAATAAATTTCACTCCAATCCTTGTGGAAACTAATGTTATCAAAATTCACCCGGCAATTGATTTTAAGGGTGATAAAGGCTATTTTGGAATCTGGTTACCTGTAAAACAAGACGAAAGAGAAAGATTATTCCTGGTTACATCACACCGAGAATTAATACCTGCCGATTCTCTGCAAGGAACAAACCTGAAATTGAATCAAATTGGAATTTACATGGATCGGCAATGGTCTGTTGAATCACTCAACAATTTCTTAAAAAGCATGAATTCAGTCTCGCCAAAGGAAGTTTTTGATGAGATAAAATCTCTTTATGAACAATATCTTGAGTTTTCACAGCCAGAAATCCATGATTTCATGTCATTGTGGGTTATTGGAACATACATTTTCCCGATTTTTCAAACCTATCCATACGTTTACGTAGGCGGTGTTAAGCAGACTGGAAAATCAAAAACTTTGTATGTTACTGCATTGATCGCATTCAATTCAATTTTTTCTACAAGCGTGACTACATCAGCATTATTTAGGTTAATTCAGAATGGGAGATGTTCCGTCTTCATGGACGAGACGGAAGGTTTAAGGAACCCTGAGAGGAAATTAGACTTTAGGGCAGTCTTACTGCAGGGTTACAAGAGTGGTGGAAAAGTTCAAAGGGTTGGCAAAGACACAAAAGAGCGACATATAGTAGAACACTTTGAAGTTTATAGTCCAAAGATGCTGGCGAATATTTTCGGTTTAGAGGATATCCTTGAAGATAGATGTATCCGTATAATAATGAAGCGCACTCTTAACAGAGATATTGGCAATAAAGAAGTGAACGAGAGTAATCAAGTATGGCAAAGTATCAGAGATAAGCTTTATGTTTTTGCCATGGACAATTGGGAAGAAATAAAGAAAATCTATGAAATTCTACCCAATGAAACAAACCTGTCTAGTAGAGGTTGGGAGTTATGGCACCCTTTATTAGCAATTGCAAGTTTTCTAGACAAGGAACTTTACAAAACAATGACCAAACTCGCTGAACAGAAAGCGAATGAAAATTATATAGAAAATATTACAGAAACTGGAGAATACATCCTTATTCAAAGCCTGGTGGATTTAGTTCAGGAAAAGGCTGGTTTCATTTCTGTTAAAGACATACGCTCTAAGATGGAATCATTCTACGATGAAGAACAGAAATGGCTCAACAACAAGTGGATAGGAAGAGCAATGGGCAGGCTAGGCTTTACTGAAAAAAGAAGGGT
>Ga0172362_10000248_pt1 | contig 42095 bp, 45 predicted proteins | sample LakKivs1_kivu2a2_FD_114534 | JGI IMG/M metagenome (GOLD analysis project Ga0172362, IMG submission 114534) | Sediment microbial communities from Lake Kivu, Rwanda - Sediment s1_kivu2a2 | ecosystem: Environmental > Aquatic > Freshwater > Lake > Sediment | place: Rwanda: Western Province, Lake... | reverse complement strand
TACTAGTGAAAAACCCGGGGTAGGTTTTTAAGGGTCTGCGTACGGGGGCACCTCAGTCCGATGACGGACGATTTCGAGGAACAATTCCACCGATTCTTCAAGCTAAACAAAGATCTGGAGAGTCTCCTGAACAAGTTGGACGACGGTAAGATCATTGGCAACTACTTTGCCAGCAAGGCAGTCAAAGATGGAGTGCCAGGCTACATCCTGAGAATCAAGCTCTTCGTCCCGGAAACTACTAAGCCCGCTAGAAGGACGCGAGTGCCCATCAAGCTTGAAGAAGTCTGGGTCACGGACGGACAAGCACGTGTGCTGATCACTACGCCTCCCGATCTAGTGTCAGTGAACAGCCTGGGCTACGACGGTTCATGGCTTAGGCTGAAGACGATAAAAGGCAAGGAGTTCGCCTTCTTCCTCGGGCTACCTCTCGTGTGGCGCGGTTTGAGGACCACCTACTCCAACGGAGTGCTTCAGATTGTCGCGCCGCTTCGGTTGCCAGTTTATTCTCGCATGAAGTTGTCCAAGGCCGCGACCAAGGCCTCGAATGTCTGATCATAGATCGCTTTGCCTATTTCCGGTGTCGCCTTCTTCGGATCTCCTGCCACGCCAAATGATTTATCAGCGTACTTCATGTTGTCGGTCTTCACCATCTCCGGCCTCAGATTCAGCAACTGGGCAGTGAGGAATGCATTTCCGATTCCCTTCGAGTCCTCTCCTTCAAGCTCCTTGAGCTTGGGATACAACTCCCACAAGGGCAGAATCTTGATCTTTGCCTTCGCTCCTTCGGCCGCCGCTTTGATGGTTTCAAGTTCGGCCTCGGACGCGCAGAGCACAGCAACACGGGTTATACCTAGTGCGGCAATCTCAGCAATTGCGTTGGTAAGTGCGGCCTTCAGAGTTTCAGGTGCCACAGGGAAGAGTGCTCTCTCACCCATTGCTTGGATGACCGGAGGTGCGCGGAGAATGTACGGATGCAATCGCTGCGTGACGTTGGCGGCGTAAGTGTCGAGCAACTCCCACTCCGCTCCGGAGGAAAGATGAGGTCCGTGATCCCTCAGGCCACTGACTTGTATCAAGCTCATGGATGACTGCTTGACACGATACCTGAACTCCGGACCTGTCATCATCGCGGTGGTATGGTCCATACTGGGGTCGGCCTGTCTCACGGATATAAACGATGTGCTTACCTATCAGACCAGAATGGCCTCGGAACACGAAGTCTTCCTCGCCTATGGGAAGGAGCTGCTCAGGTACGACTTCGGCCCAGACCATCCCATGAACAAGAAGAGGATTGCTACCTTCTTCAGGTTATGCAGGGAATCAGGCATCCTCAAAGATCCGAGAGTCAGCGCAGTCACTCCGAGAATGGCAACTGAAGATGAGCTTCTTCTCTTTCACACCTCTGAGTACATCGAGCTGGTTCGACAAAGCTCGGAGAACGCGGACATGTTGCTGGACGACGAAGACACGCCAGCATTCAAGGGAGTATATGAGGCCTCCAAGTACGTGGTGGGGACAACGCTTGAGTGCTTGGAACGAACGATCAAAGGGCGAGGATATGCGTTCAACCCAATGGGAGGCCTTCACCACGCGAGGAGAGATCACGCCGCTGGATTCTGTGTCTTCAACGACATAGGCGTCGCGATAGAGACTGCTCGCAGGAAATGGGGTCTCAAGCGTGTGCTCTATATCGACATTGACGCCCACCACGGGGACGGTGTGATGTATGCATACTATGATGACCCGGAGGTCTTGGTGCTGGACTTCCATGAGAGTGGCAAGCACTTGTATCCAGGTACTGGGTTCGAGCATGAAACCGGTGGGCCTAACGCAGGAGGTTCCAAGAACAACGTGCCGTTGCCCCCCGGAGCTGACGATAACTACTTCAGGTCGAAGCTCGAAACAGCGTCGGACTTCCTTAGGGATTCTCATCCTGAATTGGTGATACTGCAGGCTGGAGCAGACTGCCTCAAAGGAGATCCGATAGCCGACCTCTCATTATCTAGCAAGACTCACGAATTGATGACGCAAACAGCTAGGAGGATAGCTGATCAGCAATGCAGTAGTAGACTCTTGGTGTTGGGGGGTGGAGGATACGATCTCAAGAATATATCCGAGGCTTGGATGTCCGTGCTACATGCACTCTTGGCGAGGTAGCCAATCGTCAATGTCCTAGTGCCTGCGCGAGCCGACCGAAGTGTACCGTACAATTCATATACCGCTTTCTGAAGAGTCGCGGGACGATGAGCGCAGCCAAGCCACTCCTCGACTACGTGCACAATCTCAAGCCGAGGAAGAGCTTTGCAGAGTCAGCGTCAGCTCTGAAAAGGCTGCTGACTTATCACAGGAAGTATGTACCGTACATCTTCCTCACGGTGGTTCTCTCCATTGTGAGGGCATTTCTGTTCACGCTTGAGCCACTGTACACGTCCTATATCATAGACCAAGTGATCATCGGCGGACAGTATGACCTCCTCCCCGGCTTTCTGGAGATAATAGTGGTGTCTGGTATGGGGGTTGGCTTCTGTGCTTTCGCCATGACATATGTTCAGGGCGTGATGTCCCAGTACATTGTGAGAGACATAAGGTCCGAGTTCTACGCGTCGCTTCAGGAGAAGTCCTTCAGCTTCTATGACTCAGTGTCTGTCGGAGATCTCATTTCCAGAGCGACAATGGATCTGCAGGGGGTTGATTCTTTCGTGAGGATCTGGCTGGGCACAATATTCAACGCTGTCTTCTTGGTGGGGGCCATGGTCGTGATACTCTATTCGGTGAGTCCGACGATGACGCTGATTCCCTTGCTGACGATGCCGCTGATTTTCTACTTCACAAGTCGTCTCTTCTTGGATACCATGCCGTTGTTCAGGAACATGCAGCTGATACTTGGGAGGCTTGGCTCGTACATCCAACAGAACATCATCGGCATGAAGACGGTGAGGATATTCAGGAGGGAGGATGACCTAGTGGACGGTTTCAAGCAGGTGGAACAGGTCTACGTCAACACAGCGATTACTGCGGGCAAGATTCAGGCTGAATACATGCCCGTGGCGCCAACCATACTCAGCCTAGCGATAACCCTAGTGTATGTCTACGCGGCCTACACCATGAACTTGGGTGGGGCTGCGTTCACGGTCGGGGACATAATCCTCTTCGCTCGCTGTATGATGAGGATGTCGTTCCCCCTTCGTGACCTCAGCATGGTTCTTGGAACTTGGGTGAATGCCTCTGCTGGGCTTGAGAGGGTCTTCGAGGTGACGGATACTCCGAGAGTGGTCGAGGATCTCCCCGATGCACAGGACATAGTCATCGGGGCCGGGAAGGTGCAGTTCGAGAAAGTGACCTTCGGCTATTCAAAGAAGAGACCTGTCCTTACGAATGTCAGTTTCACAGTGAACCCAGGAGAGAGGATAGCCATTTTAGGCGCGACGGGTTCGGGTAAGAGTTCGCTGATCTACCTGATTCCGAGATTCTACGACACTGACTCAGGGAGGATAACTATTGACGACGTCGATATCAGGAAGTTCAGACTCTCGTCACTCAGAAGGCAGGTAGGTGTTGTCTTGCAGGATGTGTTCCTCTTCTCTGGAACCCTTAGAGATAACATAGCACTTGGGAAACCGGATGCCCCTCTAGAGGAAGTGATCGAAGCAGCGAAGATAGCCAAAATACACGACTTCATAGATTCGCTTCCCAACAAGTACAACACGATGGTGGGGGAGAGAGGCATAACGCTCTCGGGAGGTCAGAGACAGAGGATAACGATAGCCAGAGCACTGGTCGGCAACCCAAGGATATTGATAATGGACGACTCGCTTTCATTTGTCGACGCGAGAACAGAACAGGAGATTCAGTCCGCGGTTGAGGAGGCCACGAGAGATAGAACAACGCTGATAATAGCTCAGAGACTGTCTACTATAAAGAACGCAGACAGAATAGTGGTGTTTGACAACGGAAGGGTGATCGAGCTGGGAACTCACAAAGAACTGATGGCAGCTAACGGAACATACAAGCGAATATACGAAACTCAGTTCCTCGGCAAAGCTCCTAGCAACAACAGCAGCAGAGGTGATACTGACTAGTGTCTGGAGGCAGTTCTTGGGGTGCGTTCTCCACCAGAGAAGAGGAGACTAGGAAGAGGACTATTCCTGACAGGGTTCTTATGGAACGACTCTACGGCTATGCAGAGAGGCACAAGAGGAGTCTGTTCCTTGGAATGGTCTCGATCATCCTCACCGCCCTGACTGGCCTAGCCTCACCATACCTGCATGAGCTTGCGATAGACAAAATCATCGTTCCAGGAGATCTCTCTGGCTTCACGTGGTGGATCCCTGTCTTCGTCATTGTGGTTCTGGCCAGTCACCTGTTCCAGTACGTGCAGACGTACCAGATGCGACTTGTCGGGGAGAACGTAGTGTCTGACATGAGAGATGACATGATGGAACAACTCCAGACCATATCCCTGCGTTACTTCTCCGAGGGAGAGATAGGCAGAATCATATCTAGGCCCATCACTGATGCGAACACCGTCAGGATATTCCTGAGGATCGGACTGACGAGTGTGCTCATGGATGCCTCTTCGATAATAGGTTCGTTTGTTATGATGTACATTCTCGACTACCGGCTGGCCACTCTTGCACTGCTACTCCTTCCAGTTTGCGTTCTTGTGATATGGTACCTAGGCAGGTACTCCAGAGCTGCCTACAGGAAAGCGGCAATAGTGGCGGCAGGTCTGACAGCTAGGATGCAGGAGGATCTGGCGGGCATCAAGGTAATTCAATCGCTAGTTACTGAGAAGCAGGCGAAGGCGAGGTTCGAGGAGCAGCAGGACGGGACGGTCAAAGTGAACAACAGGGCGATACTGATCTCATCGTCATATATGCCGCTAGTCATGTTCCTCAGGCTCCTCGGTACCGTGGCGATCCTGTGGTACGGCACAGAGTTGTTCAAGGTTGCAGGCCTGACAATAGGCGTGCTGGTGGCCTTTACAGAGTATCAGTACAACTACTTCATGCCGATAATGGATCTCATGGCCATGTTCGACCAGTACCAGTCTGCTATGGCTGCGATAGAGAGACTCTTCGACCTGATAGACACTAGGGCGGAGGTGCTTGAAGCGCCAGTTGAAAAGAGGATTGAGCTACCATGATACATGAAGTCCGATTCGAAGATGTGACATTCAGTTACGAGCCCGGAGTTCCCGTCCTGAAGGGGATATCTTTCCTGCTCACCCAAGGAAAGAAACTGGCTTTGGTCGGAGAGACCGGCGCCGGAAAGAGCACGACGATAAATCTACTTGCCAGATTCTACGACCCAGACAAGGGAAGGATACTCATTGACGGTCATGATATCAGAGACATCTCGCTCTCCTCGCTGAGGGAACACATCGGCATAGTGCTGCAGGACTCCTTCCTGTTCCCCATCTCCGTGAAAGACAACATAAGGTTCGGCAGGCCAGAGGCGACTGATGATGAGGTGGTAGCCGCTGCCAAGTCTATTGGCGCTCATGACTTCATCGAAAAACTTCCACACGGCTACAAGTACATGATAACGGAGGGTTCCTCGAACATCTCGATAGGCCAGAGGCAGCTCATCAGCTTTGCGAGAACGCTGCTTACAGATCCCGCTGTGCTCGTGCTGGATGAGGCAACGTCCTCGATCGACCCGTACACCGAACTGGTCATCCAGAGGGCACTCAGACACTTGTTGCAGAACAGAATGACCATAATAATCGCGCACAGATTGTCGACCATAAGGTTGTGTGACGAGATACTGGTGATCGACAAGGGTGTGATTGTAGAGAGAGGGACACATGAAGAACTCATGGCGAAGGGTGGACTGTATAGTTCGTTCTACAGACTACAGTTCAGAGAAGAGACTGGCATCGATGCAAAGTAGAACTTGGAGATCTCGAAGGCGCCCCAGCTACAGCTGGGGAATCACTTCCCAGCATGCGATGCGTCTATGACCTTCTGGTAAATCCCAATGGTCTGGGCCGCTGCGGTCTCCCACGTGAAGTACATCTGCGCTCTCCTTCTTCCGTTCTTTCCCCAGACCTTCCTTGTGTTCGCGTCACCGAGCGCAGCCATTATTCCCCAAGCGATGTCATGGGGGTCGTTACCGTTGACATGAACTCCATTCTGATCTGGGCCGGACGGGACGACCTGCTCCCTGAACCCCACGGTGCCTGACGCGCCGACTACGACCGGCTTCTCCATGGACATCGCTTCCAAGCAGACTATTCCAAACGGTTCGTACGTGCTCGGAAATACTGCGAGGTCGCAGGCCGCATAGTGAAGGATTCTCTCCTCCTCTGGGACAAACTCGAACCTTGCTATCACGTTCTTGGAGATCCCCAACCTCTCAGCAGTTTCGAGCACGGAGCTTTGCTGTTCGCCCTTCCCCAGTATTACGAGCTTCGTCTTCGGAAACTCTGACAGAACCTCCGGCATTGCCTGAATCAGATTCGGCACTCCCTTGACCCAAGTCAACCTGCCAACGAAAAGCAACATGTTCTCGTCGTCGGCTATGCCGTACGACTTGCGCAGTTGTGCGATCTGATCTGGACTCACCTTCTTCGGGTCATAGGTATCTACGTCTATACCATTCCACACGACGGAGATCTTCTCGGCGGGCCATCCGTGCTTTTCGAGATCATCTTTCATCGCATAACTGACAGTGATGATCCTATCGGCCGATGTCGCCGCTTCAATCTCTAGGTGCTCGATGATCTTAGACCCGTCTCCGGTTCTCCCGAACTCGGTTGAGTGAACATGGAACACCGTCGGCATCTTTGGGAGTTCATTCTTGATACTGATTCCCGCTATCGCGCTCAGCCAGTCATGAAACGCGACGATCTGGTGACCTGTCTTCTCCACCTTCTCCAGTTGATTGACGAGCTTCGAAGTCGTGAGGACGTTGTACATCAGAATGTCGTTGAAGAACTTGGCCGATGGCCCCCAGGCAGCTATGTCCTGTGTGACGAATATCGGGAAAACGTTCGTGATGTTAATGATTCGCGGTCTGTGGACCTCAACTCCCTGGAGCACTTGCCTCGTAGGAAGATTCCCGGGATTCATCGAGAGCACTGTGACATCGTTGCCGTCCTTCACCAGCTCCCGAGTCATGTAGTAGGCATAGGTTCCGAGCCCTCCCACAATCATCGGTGGGTACTCCCACACGAAGAATGCTATGCGCAAGGCGTCCAGAGGATTACCTCAGATTCCTTGATATAACTATTGAGCGGCTGGTCATCACATACGGTTGGGTGCTCAGATGACCTTCGCGCCAGCAGGCGGGTTTCCATCGGCCGTCAGCAAGTACACATTGCCTCCCTGCTCAGCCGCCAGAACCATGCCCTCAGAGGTCACGCCCATCAGCTTTCTTGGGGCGAGGTTCGCCAGTATGACTAGGTTTTTGCCTACGAGCTGCTCTGCTTTGTGAGTCTCGGCGATTCCAGCTACCACTGTCCTCTGTCCTTGTCCCAAGTCTAGTGTGAGCTGTATCAACTTGTTTGATCCCTTGAGCTGGTCCGCCTTGACCACCTTCGCGACCCTGATGTCCAGCTTCTGGAAATCCTCTATGCTCACAGTGCCCATGCTTTCTCGCAACTGATCCCACTCCGGGAGTATTCTAAATCTTTCCCCCGGTTCATGCCGCTGACTTGAGGCCCGCCTTTCAACTCTTATTATCGCCACGTTCACTCACCGTTGTATGAAGAGAGCAATAGAGACCGCCAGGGCTCCGAAACCAATAGGCCCCTACTCGCAGGCAACTGTCGTCAATGGCTTCGTGTTCCTTTCCGGCCTCATCCCAATCACGCCTGATGGTATCCTCACAAAAGGGGACATCGTCTCGGAATTCAAGACGATCATCGGGAACGCTGCGGCGATCTTGACCGAGGCGGGGAGTTCTCTGGAGAAAGTGGTCAAGGTCACAGTCTTCATGACTGACCTGTCCAGTTTTGATGCGATGAACAAGGCCTACTCAGAGGTCTTCAAGCCGCCATTTCCAGCGAGGAGCACGGTCCAGGTGGCATCTCTCCCCAAGGCAGTCGATCTGGAAATAGACATGATAGCCTACGTCTGAGTTGCGGACTTCCTCACTGGATGTGCCAAGAAGGACAGCGTCGACGTCACCTCCCTGAGAGGAGACAGCTTGCTGGAGCCGAGGCCACGCTCGCTGAATCTGATTGGCACCTCCAAGACCCTGAGGCCTGCCCTTTCTGCGAGCCAGATTGCTTCCATCTGGAACTCGAATCCATCGCGCATCGATTCTGAAACCACAAGTTCTGCAGCCTTCCTGCTGTAGGCTCGGTAGCCTGAGGTCACATCCTTGACCTTGATCCCGAGACGAGTTCTTGCGAGCCAGTTCGCGATCATGGACATGAACCGCCTAGGGAATGGCCAGCCCACTATGCTACTGCCCTTGATGTATCTTGATCCTACAGCAAGATCCGCGTCAGCATCCAGAAGCTTCGGCATGTCGAGCGGATCGTGGCTGCAGTCTGCGTCCAAGGTTACGAGGACTTCATTCTTGTCCTCGACTAGTGCCGTCCTGAGCCCGAACTTGAGGGCATCCCCAAGCCCTTTGCTTCTTCCCCTCTCGCAGAGAGTGAGCCTGTTTGCTTTGTCCGTCAGGTTCTTCACGATGGGTACGGTACCGTCAGTTGATCCGTCATCAACCACGTAAATGCAGATCCTTGCGTCGATCGAAAGAATCTCGACTATCAGGCGCTCAATAGTTCCTGCCTCGTTCAGGGTGGGAAGGACAACGGCGATTCTGCTACGTTCCCTAGCTGATCTCAAAGCTCAGTCCCTTGGATGAGAGACATTCCCTGATCTTGTTGAACGATTCACCCTCAACAGCTTCCAACAATATCTCGACCCTTGCCATAGACGGTGGGACATCGGGTTCCTGTCTGACATGTGCCAGGTCCACCACGTTCGCCCTGGCCGATGCCACACATCCCAAGACGGTCCTCAGTGCCCCGGGCCTGTCGGGTATGTTGACTGACAGCTTCATCAGCCTCTTCGACTGTCTCAGGCTCTGGCTGATGATCCGCGCGAGCAACAGCGGATTCACGTTGCCTCCACTTACAATGATCCCTACCTTCTTGCCGGAGACGTCGACTTGGTTGGAGAGCAGGGCAGCCACGCCTGCAGCCCCCGCTGGCTCGGCCACCATCTTAGTTCTCTCCAACAGGACGAACATGGCCTCCACTATGTCGTAGTCCGAGACAGCCACTATGTCGTCAACCGTCTCCAGTGCAACCCCCAGCGTGATCTTTCCGGGCCTCTTCACCGAGATTCCATCTGCTATGGTCACGCCTCTGCGCACGTCCACCTGTTTCCGTTGCTTGAATGACTCAAGGAAGGCAGGATACTCCTTCGATTGCACTCCCACGATCTTCGTGCTGGGGCTCGACTTCTTGAAGACGCTCGCAACGCCTGAGATCAGCCCTCCTCCTCCGACCGGGACTATCAGGACATCGAGTTGCGGGGACTGTTCCAGGAGTTCCAGCGCAATGGTTCCCTGCCCAGCCATGACTTCCGGGTCGTCGAATGGATGGATGAAAGCTCCGCCTTCCTTCTTTGCGAACTCGACCGCCTTCTCGTAGCAGTCATCGTACGTTTCCCCGACTTGATGCACCTTCGCCCCGTATGACATCGTGGCTTCGACCTTGTTCGGATAGGCGAACTCCGGCATGAAGACATGCGCGGTCAGACCCAGCTGCTTGCTCGAGTACGCGACTCCTTGGGCATGGTTTCCAGCTGAGGACGCGACTACCAAGTTCGACCCTCTCTGTCTCGCACTCCAGCAGGCATTGAGGGCCCCTCTGATCTTGAATGAACCAGTCTTCTGAAGGTTCTCCAGCTTGAGGTAAACATCGGATCCAGAAATCTGGCTTAGGTAATTGCTCAATGAGACAGGCGTTTTGTGCGTGTAACGTGACACTATGGGTGCAGCCTCGCGTGCAGCTCTGTCGATATTCTCAGGCCTTGTACCCATTCGCCCCACTGGTATCGTCCGTTGGATTTAACGATTTGATTCCTCGGTGATCAAGCTGATTCGCCCTCCTTCTGCCAGAACAGCCGTGTCCGATGCTGATCTCAGGAAGTGGCTGTGGAAGGAACCGCAGTTGGCCACCCTGTGCTTTTCGTCAACGAGTGCTACGTGGGTGTGACCCATCACCACCCATTCGCTTGCATCCGTACTGATCTTGGATCTCAAGAATCTCTCCTCTGCTGCTCGAACCCCTATGAAGGATAGTGCGAGCTCAAGTGTTGCTGCCACAAGTCCATCGTTGCAGAAGTAGTCGCCGTGAATCGCCAAGACTTGCATATCCGATACCTCGACGAGCAAGGGATCGTGAGTGAGCAACACCTCTCTACCATCTGATCCAAGCGTCAGCACTCGTTCCGTCAGTCTCGGATCATGGTTTTCGCTCATGGTCACAAGCATTTTCTTGAGTCGTTTCTGAGGGTCCGCGCTCTCCGAGAGGCCTTCGACAAAGCGCCTCAGGTCATCAGACGACGTGGCGACAGAGGGTGAGTGAAACAAATCTCCCACGACTACCAAGGTGGTAGGCTTCGTCTCATTGAGTACAGAAATGAACTCCTTGGGTACCTCCCGCGGGTCTTTCAGATGAAGATCGGAAACGAAGAGTGTTCTGTCCCCCACGACATTGACCCTCACCGGCTGGGGAGACGACCTCCAAAGCCATGGCAGTGATACGATGAGATAAGAGAACGCCAGAATCGACACCAGGGCAAGCTCAGTCAGAAGCATCAGTTCGGCCTCTCATGTGCCATGTGCTGGACGGTCTCCTTTTCTACTTCGCGCGATCCGCTTGACGCCGACCAACAGGCCATCCAGCGTCCCGGTGGGTTCCACGACGACGCCCCTACTGCCGCTTGCGTGAATCATGAGGTTCTTGTCGAGACACATGGCGACATGGCTGATCTTTGGACTCTCCCTTCCTCTGAAGAACAGCAAGTCGCCACGTTCCCTGTCCTCTCTTGACACCGTACGTCCATTGCCTTCGAACTGCATGTCAGCATCTCTCAGCAGTTGATACCCCCCCATTCTGTAGACCAATTGCACAAGCCCCGAGCAGTCCAGCCCCCATGGCGTCGTGCCTCCCCACAGGTATGGAGTGCCGATCAACGAAAGTGCCCTCTGGATGACCTCTTCGACCCCTTCTTTCGGAAACGGATTCCGGGCGTTTCTGATCTCCCCTTTCCGGGCAAACCCTGTTTTTCCGTCGGGCATCGCGACCTTTCGCCATTCGCCTTTTGTGCCAACGGCCCGCAGCACACTCCCCATCGGTACGGTCTGAACAATCTGGAGGTCAGGAGTTTCGGAAGAGATCGGCTCGAACAAAGCTTCGACGACCATGACCTTCCCTGTTCCGGCGTAGCGGACACTTCGGCCGCTCGTGACACCTGACGCGCTAACCCACCCTTCGTAGCCATCATCTGATCTGACCTGCAGATAGTTCCCACTTTTTCGCTCGAACGCAAGGTTGTCCCCGAGTCTGGCTTGGCTTACGCGTTCAGATCCTTTGCGGGGTTTGGCCCTCATGTCCAGAATGGGAACTTTGACTACAACGAACACTGTCGTCTCACCTGATCTCACGCTGAGGTTGACTCCATGGTACAGGGAATAAGAGCTTTGGACAGTTCCCCTTCTGATTGTTACTGTGATGTAAGGCACATAAGTCCAACAAATCAGCGGGGACGCAAGTTGGTGGCGTCGGGATCATTAGTCGAGGAAGTGGCGAGTCGGTCAAGGTCGCTGATGAAGAAGGGGGACCTCTCCCACAGATATGACCACGCTGTCTGCGTGGCGAAGCTTTGCATAAAGATCGGCAAGCGTGAGGGAGCCGACATGGAGCTGTTGGCGCTGGCGGCCTACTTGCATGATGTTGTACCCAGAACAAAGAGCAAGGGCAGGCCTCACTACTTGGCCTCAGCTGCATATGCCGAGTCGCTGTTGAGATCTAAAGGGTTCTCGAAGGACAAGTCCCGTGCAGTGAGGTCAATAATAGAAGAGTCCTCCTACGAGGCATACCTTTCCGGTCGCTGTCCATCCTCACTTGAGGCGAAGGTGCTCAGGGATGCGGACTTCTTGGAAGCAATGGGCGCTAGAGGGATCGCGAGGGCCTTTGCCTTTGTCGGCTGGTATCGAGGGGAAGCTTTGGGCGTTCTGGACTGGGATCCAGAGAAGCCACCTGACCTCAAGATGAACGAAACCGGCCCTGATCCGTCGGCAATCTGGCACTTCGCATCGAAGCTATTGAAGTTGAAGACCATGATGTGTACGGAAACCGGCAGGCGTCTTGCGCAAAGACGACACGCTTTCATGGTCGAATTCCTAAAGAGATACGCAAACGAGATGGACGCTGTCAATTAACAGCGTTGCTCAGGGGCGATTCTGACGGATGAGGATCTAGGCCCTCTGGAGTTTCCTCCTTTCCAACAAGAACTCGAACAAAGCCGCAGCTCCAGCTGATGCTGCCACTGCCTTTGAGGGAGCCGATGAAATGAAAATCGCATCGCCGTCAGCCGGTTTGAGCTTCTTCAGGGCCAATGCATCGGTTCGTGACGTGCCTTCCAAGCTGTCTGTCACACCAGGGACGGAGATATCGGTTCCCTTGACGGCGCAGGTCGTGGCGCCTGTCCCTCCGTATCTGACAACCGCATCCCTCAACCTGACCGATTCGGCCTCCGATGCATGAAGGCTCTTCACAAGATATGCCACGCTGCTGACATCCATGCGCAGGTAGTCAAGTTCCACTTCCGTGGGGCCCCTCATCTCTTCCGCCACGGCCTCCTTGACCTTCTTGCCAAAACCTTTCAGCCTCATCCCACTGGGAGAGGCCACGGTGAGGTGATTCATGGTCAACCTACTGATCAAGCTCCTGATGGCTCCGCCTCCCAACCCTAGGATGACTTGGAGGTCACCCCTGGACAAGCCAACTTCGGCTTCCAGCGTCATGACGCTCAGGAGCACATGTCCCCTGTGAAAAGATCTGGGTCTCTCCGGGTCCTGCTCGACCACTCCGTCAAGAACTCTGAGGGCCTCACCGAGGTTCAAACTGTGATTCGATCTGGCAGCTGTCATGAAAAGCCTTTGCGCGGCTGGTCACGGGCTGGGAACGACGTTGGGATTTGAGAAGTCAACAAGAGCCCAACCCAGCACCTCCCCTGGGATAGGTGTGTGCTGATCTGCTCCTGTTTCGCCCATCTTCCAAGCCTGAGAGCTCGGATCCCACTCAAACCAGATCCAATACAAGCTCGGTTGGTCGGGCGAGGGCCCTGCTCCTCCCAACTTCGTAACCATAGCTCCGTATGGACTGTACGTAACCGCCATGTTGTCTCCGAATATTCTGGCGGTGACATTGATGAGCGACGAGCCCGAGGGGGCGACCGTCTCGTTATACCAAGTTCTAGTGCCATTTCCGAAGTTGACCAAGACGTCCACTTTTACAGTGTTCTCCTTCAGTAGGTCTGTCAGCCTTCCGTTTTCGTCCACAAGCGCCAGATAGTTCGGCAGCAGGAAGGCGTTGAGCAACACCGAGACCAACGCCACTACCACCGTTGCCTGCCCGATGTAGTGCAGATTCACCACTCTCTTGCTGGCCTTTCTCCCAACAAGCTGCTCCATTCTTCCCTCAATCGGAACCGCGATCAGTGGGAACAGGATGAAGTTCGAGGCTTCATGCACGAGCCCAAGTGGGAGTGGGAAGTTCATCCCCAGAAGTCCCAAGGCGATCGAACCGTAGAAGACGATGCCCACCAAAGCATTCGTGAGCAAGTCATACGAAAGGGTGGAGAGTAGTCCGGAAGCAGCATACCAAGCAGGGCGGTTTTCGTCAGTGGACCCCCAAGAGAAGGTGAAGTTTCCCATTGCCCAGCCCGCGGCAGCATAGAAGATCTGACCGATGATTGTTATCACTGTGGTGATAGGTGACATGCCGATCGGGTTCAGCGTACCATAGATGATCCAAGTGGAGGTGCCGACCATAGCCCCCCACAGCAAGCCTAGGTGCTCGCCAGCTAGAAAAGTGCACACATCCATGAGTTTGACATTCGGTATGCCGATGAGAACGTAGTTCGTGGCCAGAGAGACAGCTATCAGTAGCGAAGCTAGAACGATGGATCTTGTATTGGTCAATGCGCTGGATAAAATATCCAGCACTTTTAACAATATCGGTTCCCTTGAAGGGTCCGGCGGACCGGCTGTCTGGTCCGGGCGTTGGGGTGGCCGCTGGGTCGGTTCTGCAGAGGCACGGGAATTGGGAGTCAGGTTAAAGAGCGGTGGGTCGAGTGTCTGTTACCCAATGTACGACTTCCTTCTGACAGGTCACAGGGGTTACCCCTCTCGCTTCCCGGAGAACACTATCTCTTCGATCCAAGGAGCTATCTCCTGCGGAGCAACAGCCGTCGAGGTGGATGTTAGGGCAACAACGGACGGTGTTCTCGTTCTTTCCCACGATCCAGACTTGGACCGCGTCTCCGGCAATCCGATTGTGATCTCAGAAGCCACATTCGAGGAACTAAGAGCGATCAGATTCGGCGGAGAGCACATCGCTGCCCTCTCGGAGGTGGCTGAGGCTGTCAAGGGACGTGTGAGTCTTGATCTCGACATCAAGATGGTCGGCTATGCCAGACAGATGGTTCAGACGATTTCGACTCACGGTGATCCGGGCCGGACCCTCTTCACCTCATTCTTCCCTGATGTCGTGTCTGAGGTCAAGTCGGTCTCATCCAACTGCAGGACTGGAATCATAGAACAGGGGGCTTTTGAGGATGCGTTGGAAGTCGCCGTCGGGCTGAAGGTGGAGTCCTTCCTGCCGGAGACCAACGATGTCAACCATGACTGCATGCAGAGCGCGAAAGAGGCTGGGGTGGCTATCATCCCTTGGTCCGTTGACGATCCAGCGACAGCTGCCACCCTCTTTGACCTAGGGGTCGATGGAGTGATAACTGACGACCCTTGTTCTCTCGCTGGAACAGTGCTAGGCCACCACCTTTAGGTCGAGTCACCCCAGCGATTTGTAGAGGTTCTCTATCTTGCCCCCGATGACTTTCCAATCGTATTCCTCCGTGGCTTTCCTCCTGCCCGCCTTCCCCATCTCTATCCTCTCATTCTCATTTCTCAGCAGCCGCATCAGCGCCCCGGCCAGCTCGTCTTCATCTCCTGGCTTGACCAAGATGCCCTCCTTGTTGTCGCTAACGACTTCTGGTACCCCGCCTGTCCTAGAAGCGATGACAGGAACCTCGCTTGCCATTGCCTCCAATAGCACCATGCCGAATGACTCGGCATGAAGCGATGGAAGCACGAATATGTCAGACGAGGAGTATGTCTTTGCGAGGGTTCCAGACCCGACGTCGCCGAGGAACTTCACTGACTCGCCCAGCCCAAGGTCATACCTCATCATCTCGAGAACTGGTCTCAAGTAGCCTTCTCCGACTATGACCAACTCCGCGTCTGGGATTTCCGCCAGCACGTTCCTGAAGGCTCGGATCAGCACGTGTGGACCCTTTCTGTTCACCAACCTGCTCACGTAGAGGATTCTCTTTCCGGTTCTGCGTTCACCAACACGAGGCGTGAAGAACTCACAGTCCACGCCGTTTGGGATGACGCTGATGGGAACGTAGTCGACGAGCAAGCTCATGAAATCGGCAGCAGCCCTGCTGACAGCCACGATGTGGTCGGCCATGTTCAGGTACTGTCTGATCGGGTACAGGGCAGAGCTCAGTATATCGCCCATCGTTCCACTGTATCCGCTGCCGGGGATGGAATGATTGGTGAGAACAGATGGGACCCCGGCGACATGAGCTTGTCCCAAGGCCAGCAGTGGCGTTGGCGTGAACGCATGGTGGGCATGCACAATATCGAAGTCTCCCTTGCTGAACGCCTCATACATCTGCCCCCTTGATGGTGGAACCACTGGAAAGTTGACCGGGATTGAGGGCGATAGAGTTCTGACCGTGATCCCCCGGTAGTCCGCTGTTCCTGATGGTGCCCTCTTGGAACGCCTCTTCGTGAACACCTTGACATCATGCTTCCTCCTGGTGAGTTCCTTGGCCAATCCGTACACATGGGAGCTGACTCCTCCCCTTACAGGGAAGAACCACTCTGTGAAGAGGGCGACCTTCAAGCCAGATCCAACCCCATGCGTCTCTGGATAAAAAGCCAAGACTCACGGCGTGCTAAGAGCCGAGAGAGAAAAAAGGAGGGGAAATGAATAGACACGCGACGATTTCACTAGACTGGAACTCTCAGAGCCTGTCCGTAGTGACTTGCCTTCGCGTTCACCATGAAGTCAAAGAAATCTCCAAACTTCGATGCAAAATCGGCAACAGCTTCGAGACCACTGTCCTTTATGTAGTAGATTCTCTTTGTCCTGTTCCCGGTTCCCCTCGCAACTTCGCTAAAAATGAGCCCTAGCCTCTCCATCTTGTATAGCATCGGATATAGCGCCCCCGATGTCACCCTACGCCCGAACAGATCTGAGAACTTCAGCAGGATCTCGTATCCGTGCGCTGGCGCTTTAGATAGCATCCAGAGTATCAACAGATAGTTTATGTTCAGGAGAGGATTACCAGCTCTCTTCGACATCTGTCTTCTTGGGAAGGCCCTTCGCATCCTTATTTAAGGCTTGTTTCAAAATGAAAATACTTTCTAACTAAAAACTTGTAGTGCTGAACTGCAGAATCCCGCTCTCTCTCTCGCATCGAGGGCATTGGTCACTTCCCGCCTGCCTTGTCTGGTCGATTGATAGTTCGCAAAATGACGAAAATCACACCCGAAACGATCGCTCCGCCCAAGAGCCAACTCAAGGGGGCATCTGGCGTAGTTAGGAACTTGGCCGTAGCGAGAACCATCACGACGACGGCTGCCACAGGTGCGATGATATCCGCTGCCCGCGTGCTGCTCTTGCTGACAGTGATCTGAGCCTGAGGCGCAGCTCCCAGAACCTTTTGCGCTATCTCTGATCCGCGCTCGGTCAAGGCGTACAGTTTTACAGGACCAGCTGCGCGTTGCTCTACTATCCCAGAAGTCACAAGCACATTCATGTGGTGCGCCGCCAGCTGACGGGAGAGACCTGTCTTGTTTGCTATGCTGCCCAAGTTAGCCGGACCAAGTGTGAGTTGCCTCAGGATGACCGCGCGTGATTTGTTCGATGCCAGTCTTATGAGATTCACATCATCAGTCGGCTGGGCCGCCAAACTCCACTAGGGCACCGTGCCGCAGAAGGGACAGTAATAGACCTGCTTCTCAGTTGACCAAGCCAATTCCGAACCACAGACTGGGCATGGTATCGGCCTCCACACTGCGCCCGGTTCCCTCTCGACTTTCGAGGAGATTCGTTGCATCGGTTCCTCCAGAGCTGTGAAGACTTCGCGGGACTCCCTTGTGAGCTCACGTCGTTCGGGCAAAGGCCCAGCCTCTGAGCGCCCAACGCTAGGCAGGGCCTGCTCTGCCTTGGCCTCATTCTTTTCGGGTGCCGGCAGCTCGAAGCTGGGTTCCTGCACCTCAGGTACGGTCTCCTTCGCTCTCTGGCCCTGTGCTGTGACTTCTGACGCGCTCAGAGCTTTGACTTGCACCACCTCAGCCGTTTCCGCTTTCGTTTGGGTGGGGGATGGTCTCAGGACTTCCTCAGCCTTCGTTTCCGATGTTTCTTTCACGGGAGTGATTTCCTTCCCCACAACCGGCAATGCTGGTTCCTTCTTTGCGGCTTCAGCCTTTGCTGTTCCGGCCTCGGCCGCCTTGGCGACAGTGGCTGGTCCCGCTGTCCTGTGGAGCAGTCTTCCGAGTCCGAACGATGTCAAGCCGGAGAGCACTGTGCCTACTCCATAGGAAGCAACCACCAGCATGTTCAGGGCATTGGCCATTCCCATCCTTGTGAAGTCATCAAGTCCGGTAATCCCACGGACGAAGTTCTCGATGAACAACACGCCCATTGCGAGTCCAACCAAGCCGATGCCAACTGGAATGACTATGCGTTCGAGGTCGCTTCCAAGTGCCCAAGCTGCGGCCACCCCTGTCACCAGAAACAGTATCACTGACAGCGCTGCCCAATCGGTCACGATGACCGTGAATATGCGACTCAGCAGATCTGCAATGCCCAGTTGCGTCGACAGAAGGTCGTACCACAACTCTGACATGCCCAGCAATGACACGAAGTAAGAGTGGCTCAGATCTCCACCAACGACCTGGAACTGAAAGCTCTCCGTCATCGGGATCGTGCTTACACTGAAGACCGACATCGATAACGCAAACGGTACGACCAGGATCAGTACGAACCCCGCCACGATGGCAACGATGTCCCTCATAGGAGAAACAGGCATAACGCCTTCACTTCAGCGTAGCAGAGTCGGCCGTTGCGTATTAAACACTTCTCTCGCAGTTGTTCGGAACTTCTCTATTGTCTTGTCACTTCTTGCTATAGGTACCTGTGTTGTCGTCCTTTTCGACGAGGTCGTCATTCCAGAGTTCATACAGCAGGGAGTCTGCTTCAGCGTCGCTCAGCCTGAGGTCCTCCATCACGTCTTCCAGCTTCGCAGTGCCTCTTCGACCCACAACTTCAAGCACCTTCTTCTTCCGGATTTGTCTGTCCCTATCCAACTTGTAGACGAAGAATGCTGTCGTGGCGAATACGGATGAAGCCGCCAAGGATGCGGTAAACGAGAAGAGTGCTGGCACAGTGTAGATCGCCCCAGCGAGCATTGTGGCAGAGAGAAGAGCGTAGTTCAGGGCGAGCCTCTTGCCTTTCAGGTCGCCAACGAATGTCGGGAATGCGAAGAGCACGTTCAGCACGCTTATCACCAGAGCGGGTGCCTGATAGAACAAGTTGAACTGGCTGCCAAACAGTACAAACTTGCCAGGTTCCGCGGCGGCGATCATGTAAAGGAAGGGAAAGAACAGACCGATGACGCTGATCCTGCTGGCCCACTGGTATAGTCTGGATCTATCAAGCAACAGCATTGCGGTTCCGGTCCCCGAGATGAGAAGGCTCCCAATCACGAGGTAGTCTTGGAACAGCATGTTTCAAATGCCGCCTCTTGCGATATAAAGCCTTCTTTCTGATCTTGGCGCGCTCGAACTGGCACGAGTTGAAGACATGGCTGGAGAGACGACTTGCTCTGCCGCTGACAGGCAAATCCCCTTTCTTGTGCACTTCAGTCGAGCAACTCTTTTTACTGCTGGCACTCATCAATGCCTGCGTTGACGAGCTTCGACGCGCATGTGTTGAGGAGGGACTTCCCGATTTTCGAGAGAAAGATCGGAGGCAAGCCCATGATCTACCTAGACAGCGCTGGCACGTCGCAGAAACCCAAGCAGGTCGTGGAAGCGATCGATGATTTCTATCTGCGACACAACGCCAACGTGCTACGGAGCGCCAACACCATCTCCTCTGAGGCGTCTGAACTTTACCTCGGTTCGAGACACAAGATCGCGTCTTTCATCGGGGCAGATGAAGACGAAGTTGTGTTCACTACGGGGACGACGGACTCTCTAAACATCCTCGCCAGGGTGCTTACGGAGAAATGCATCAACAAAGGAGACAAGGTCATCACAAGCATACTGGAACACCACAGCAACCTGCTTCCCTGGCGCACCGAGGTCAGGAAACGAGGAGGAGAACTGATCGTCGTAAGGGCGGACAAGAGCTGGAGGATTGGTCCCGAGGCAATCGAGCAGGAGCTTGAAAAGGGGGCAAAGGTAGTGGCCATCACCCACGTGTCCAACGTGCTGGGGACAGTGAACGACATACGGACGATCGCGCGAAAGGCTCACGAGCATGGAGCCCTGATAGTCGTCGACTCTGCTCAAGGAGTCCCTCATCTGCCTGTCAACGTACATGATTTGGGCGTGGACTTCTTAGCGTTCTCAGGTCACAAGATGCTCGGCCCGACTGGTATAGGCGTGCTCTATGGCAAGAAGGATCTTCTCGATTCTCTGACCCCTTGGCAATTCGGAGGAGGGATGGTCAGGTCTGTGACTCTGGAAGGTGAGACGTTAGAGAGTCCCCCAAGCAGGTTTGAGGCAGGCACTCCCCACATAGCAGGGGCGATTGGTCTTGGCGCGGCAGTGGACTATCTGGAATCCGTCGGCATTGCGACTGTGAAGAGACATGAAGAGGAACTCGTGAGACATGCTCTCGACGTGCTTGAGATGGAAGATGTCGAAGTATATGGGCCTCGAGAACCTGATTCGTTGTGCGGCATTGTGTCATTCAATCTGAAAGGAGTGCACGCACATGATGTCTCGACCGTTCTAGATCAGGACGGTATAATGATAAGAGCTGGTCACCACTGCGCACAACCCCTTGTCAACTCTCTGGGGGTGTCCGCAGTCGCCAGAGCGAGTTTCTATTTGTACAATACAACAGAAGATCTGGACGCCCTCGCCAGGTCAGTGAGTAAGGCACGAGAGGTGCTGGCATGACGGGATCGGGTCTCTACACTGAACGCGTCTTGGATCACTACAAGAACCCGCGCAACTACGGGGAGATCAAGGATGCTGATGCCGTGTCAAGAGAGGAGAACTCATCGTGCGGGGATGAAGTGACTCTCTACCTCAAGGTGGGCGCCGACGGACGGGTTCAGGTTCGTTTCACCTCAGAAAGCTGCGCGATATGCAGGGCCTCCGCCTCGATGCTCACCGAACTCGCGAACGGAAAAGAACTGTCCGATCTGGCGTCGCTCGGGCGAGAAGACATGCTGAAGGCGTTCGGAGGCCCGATGGATCCTTCTAGGGAGAAATGTGCCCTCCTGCCGCTTGCTGCATTGTACTCGGCCGTTTCCAAGGTCAAGAAGGGCACGTGAGGCTTGCCCTGAGCCGGGAACAACGTACCAAGCAGTAGAACCGTCCGGTGCCTCAAGTTCCTCCCAGTTCCATTCTCTGATACGCAGAAACCATTATCCAGCGACTTTCTCACCAACCGATTCATGAAACCAAACATTGTATGGATACTGCTTCCAGTCATGGCCATAGGATCTTTGGTGACAGCAGCTCTTGTCTTACCATCGAACCTGCCCAATGGTGCGCCTGTTCCGTTCAGTGGAGCCGCGATTACGATATACCAAGTCAACGTGGGATACGTTGTCATCAACCTGACAGCATCCTTTCAAGGAGGCACGGCTAGCGTCGAGATACCGACAAGTGCCATTCCCTATTCGTTACGAGTGACGGACAGTCGGATCACCTCATGGAGGTTCCTATCACAACAATCTGCGCCACCCCTGCTGCAGGCTGGAGACTCCATCACCGTCAGGACACAATCCGCATCCTACACGGGCAAGTATACGGGCGTGTCTGAGGGGTATCTCATTCTGGAAGTCAATGGTCAGTCAGTGCTTGTCAACTTGAACACGATAGTCAGCATCGAGCTAACAAGGCTAGCTCCGCTGACGGAGAACACCGGGCGCGCAACAGTTGTGCTAGAAGGCAACCTGAGCGGCGTACAGAAGATCACTGTCAGTTTCTTGGCGAGGGGAATGGGTTGGGTCGCGACATCAGGGTTGGATCTCTCAAACGACGCGCTCGCGACTCAGGCCTACATGTGGAGTTCGGACAACTGGACCGACGCATCGATCAGACTAGTTGTCGGAGAACCGATGATTGTCTTCGGAGGAGACGTAGTGCGTGCAAACTATACTCCAGTTGCCTCCATTGTCAAGACTGGTTCGGCTGACGTGGAGATGACTGGCCCCTACTACACGTTCGCGCTTCAGGGAAGGATTGACCTCAACTCGGGAGAGCAGGTGGCTGTCCAACTGCAATCGGGTGAAGTTCAGGTTGTGCAGTTCAACCTGTGGCAATCATACGACCCGAGATACATCTCCGACATAGAGCAATCGGCGCAACTGTGCGTGAACGTGACTAACACACTAGCGACCCCAATACCTTGGGGTTACTTCAACCTCTACGAAGGAAGTGACTGGATTGGCTCCATTTCAACCGCATACATACCCGTTGGCGCAACGCGAACGTTGTCTGGTGGACCTTCGCCTGATGTCGGAGTGGTTTCTGAAATCGCTTCGTCAGAGAGGACCACAGACGCGATGCGATACTCCGTGCAGATAACTGCCAGAAACTACGGACAGAAGAACGCGCTTGTCGTCCTGAAGCAGACCCTGCCGATCCCCTCGGAGCTCACAACCTGCTCCGATCAACCAGCTCAGGCCGGGACAACCCTAACGTGGACGGTCTCCATGCAGCCTGGAGAAGTGAGGTCGTTCACGTTCACCTTTGAGGTTCCTCTGGGGCAATAGCCTCAGAGGTTCCCATTTTCTCTGATTTTTCGAGCTGGCTAGGTGCAGGCAGCGCTTGTCGGAACAGCTTTAATGGGAGGACGGAAACAGCCACACAGGCCGATGAAAGCCCGCAGCTTCCAAGTGAAAGGGATAGTCCAAGGAGTCGGATTCAGGCCGCACGTATGTAGGATGGCTGTCTCGCTTGGTCTCTCCGGGCACGTAAAGAACACAGGCAGAGGAGTTGAGATACTTGTCGAGGGTGAGGACGACGCAGTGGAGGAGTTCACGCGGAGGCTGCGCAACGATCCGCCTCCCGTGGCTCTGATCGAAGAGGTTGTTTCTGAGGACGCGGAATTCTCAGGGCTCCGCGGGTTTCGTGTGCTCTCAAGCAAGAGCACAGAGGTCGATACGTTGCCCCCACCTGATCTGGCAATATGCCCGGATTGCGCCGCTGAACTATTCGACAAGAACAACAGACGGTACGGATATCCGCTCATCAATTGTATGAACTGCGGACCTAGGTTTTCGATAATCCGTTCTCTTCCGTATGACAGAAAAAGGACGACGATGGCAAAGTTCAGGTTGTGTAGATCATGCGAATCAGAGTACAGAAATCCGCTGGATAGGAGGTTCAGAGCTGAACCCATTTCGTGCCCCACGTGCGGCCCCAAGTTGTGGTACGTGTCAGGAGGGCGCCTGATCCGGACTAGAGATCCGATAGCCAAGGCTGCTCACGACATAGATGAGGAGATGGTCGTGGCGGTGAAGGGTATCGGAGGATTTCACTTGGCGGCTGACGCAACTAACGAAGATGTGGTCAAGAGACTCAGGAACCTGAAGCAGAGACACTCCAAGCCATTCGCCCTGATGGCAAGAGACATCGAGTCTGTCGACAGGATAGCTTTCACAGATGAGGCCGAGAGAAGATGGTTGACATCGTCCGCCTCTCCCATTGTCCTCCTAAGAAAGAAGTTGTCAGGAGAGATAGCTCCCTCCGTTGCCCCTGGTCTGGACACACTGGGAGTGATGCTGCCCTATTCAGGCATACATCTCATGCTCCTGCACAGGACGAAGTCATCCTATCTCGTGATGACGAGCGGCAATCCCAAGGACGAAGCAATAGCCTATCAGAACGAAGCCGCGATGAAAAGGCTCTCAGGAATGGCGGATTCTTTTCTGCTGCACAACAGGGATATCCTCAATTTCGAAGATGATTCGGTGATCAGAGTAGTCGATCGAGAACCCGTCATGACCAGAAGGTCGAGAGGCTTCGCGCCCGTCCCGATCGGCGCACCTAGACACGTGGATGGCATACTGGGGGTAGGAGCAGACCTCAAGAACACATTTGCGTTGGGAAGAAAAGATCGGGTGTTCGTCAGCCAACACGTGGGTGACTTGGACTCAATGCATTCACTGTCAGCTGTGAAACCCGCGGTAGCAAGGCTGAGCAGACTGATAGGCAGCAAGGTAAGCAAAGTGTCTCATGACATGCACCCTGGTTACAGGTCAACTGAGTTGGCCGAATCAATCAACGCAGAGAAGGTTGCTGTTCAGCATCACCACGCCCATCTAGTCTCGTCAGCTGCGTCAAACGGCATAGTCGATGAAACCTTGGGACTGGCATGCGACGGCACGGGATATGGGACGGACGGACAAGTATGGGGGTTCGAGATGATGCGTTTCAACCTCGATGGGTTCGAGAGGATCGGCAGACTGCTTCCCTTCAGTCTCCCGGGTTCCGACTCGGCGGTGATGGATCCTAGGCGCATGGCCGTCTCGCTGCTGTTCCAAGCTCTCGGGAACGAAGCCTCGAGGATCAACGTCGGTCTGAGTCCTGAAGAGGTGACCTTCATTGGGCGGATGATCGATTCGAGAATCAACTCGCCTCTGGCTTCAAGCTGTGGCAGGCTCTTCGACGCAGTGTCGGCGATCTTGGACGTGTGCAGATCCACGACCTACGAGGGACAGCCAGCAATCGAGCTCGAGGCGGTGTCTGATCGAAATGAAGAGGGATACTATCCATACGAACTGTCCGCTTCTAGCATGCTGAATCTAGATCACAGGCCGATCGTGAGAGCGATTGTTGAGGATATCAGGGCAGGTCGACCGAAAGAGACAGTCGCGGGAAAGTTCCACAACACCATGGTCAGGGCCATGGCTGAGATGATCCGCGTTGGATCTGAAGAGTCTGGGTACAGGAAGGTCGTCCTAGGAGGAGGTTCGTTCTGTAACTCCCTTCTCGTCAGCAAGCTTAAGGTGGCGATGAAGGAAGAGGGGTGCGAAATGGTTATGCCGAAGTCATTGCCCCCTAACGATGGTGGCATATCGTATGGCCAAGTCGTCATCGCTGCCGGATTGGAATGATTGACATGTGTCTAGCGATTCCGTGCACTATCGAAAAGGTCGACGGCCTCGACGCCGTAGCTACCGTCGCTGGCGTCAGGAGGGCTGTCCGTCTTGACTTGGTCGAGAACGTCCGCCCTGGCGATGTCGTGCTCGTGCACTCGGGGTTCGCCATACAGAAACTGAGCCAAGAGGACGCCGCCGAAATGATCAAGACGATAGTCGAGTTGGGTGAAAAGTCCGGATGGTAGCTGCTGCGTTCGATGATCCGAAGCTCATCGCCAACCTTGTGAGCAAGATAGCCTCCTTGGGAGTCTCAGATGCTCAACTGATGGAGGTATGCGGGACGCACACAGTCTCGCTGGCAAAGTACGGCATGAGGGCGTTGCTCCCTCCGGGAGTGCGGATAGTCTCCGGTCCGGGCTGCCCGGTGTGCGTTACTTCAGACTCAGATCTATCCCAGGCGTTTCAGGTTGCTGAGACAGAGAATGTCACAATGGCGACGTTTGGGGACATGATGAGGGTTCCGGTCGGTGGGGTGTCATTGCTCAAATTGAAAGCAAGAGGCTGCGACGTAAGGACGGTCTACTCTCCCTTCGACATCTTTGCGATGCCATCCGATAGGGAGACTGTGCTCTTCGGAGTTGGGTTCGAGACAACTTCTCCCGGGGTGGCCGCCGTTCTCAGAGAGGCCCAGAGACGAAACGCGAAGAACCTGTCAGTCATCTCTTGTTTCAAATTGATCCCCCCTGCATTGAGAGCGCTCTTGGAGAGCCGCGATGCGAGGATAGACGGGTTGATTCTCCCAGGACACGTGAGCACCATCATCGGTTCCTACGCATATGACTTCCTGGTGAAGGAGTTCAATGTTCCCTGCGTGATAGCCGGCTTCGAGCCAGTAGACTTGATGCTGTCCATCTACGCCCTGCTAAAGATGATCAAAACGAGGAAACCCATGCTCGTCAACACGTACACGCGCAGTGTGAGGGCCGACGGGAACACCGACGCGATCAGGATTGTTGGAGAGTACTTTGCGCCGGTTGAGTCTGAATGGAGGGGATTGGGGGTTATTCCGGACAGCGGTTTGGCGTTGCGCGATGAGCATTCTGACCTGGACGCGAGGCGAAGGTTCGACTTAAAGCCCATCAAGGTTCCGGAGCCCGCGGGTTGTATGTGTCCGGAGGTGCTGAAGGGTGTTGCCCTCCCGACCGACTGTCCCCTATTCTCAAGGGAGTGCACTCCCGAGAACCCAGTCGGACCATGTATGGTGAGTTCCGAGGGCACATGCGCTGCGTACCACAACTACGGGTGATAGCATGGATCGAATCAGCATGGAACACGGCGCAGGTGGCAAGATGTCGCATGAACTGTTCGAGCAAGTCTTCAGCTCCAGGTATGGGAACAGATACTTGGACGCAGCATCAGACAAGGCAGTACTGAAGATCGGCAAGAACAGGATTGCCTTCACGTCAGACGCCTTCGTCATGTCCCCTAGACGGGTGCCCGGTTGCTCCTTGGGATCGCTTTCTGTGTTCGGCACGGTCAACGATCTGCTGACGTGTGGAGCCAAACCGCTCTACCTCTCGTCTTCGTTCGTCATCGAGGAGGGCTTCCTGTTCGACGAGCTGGACCAGATCGCATCAGACATGGCTTCTGCGGCCAAGAGATGCAAGGTTGAGGTCGTCACAGGAGATACGAAGGTGGTGGAGCGAGGAAAGGCGGATGGGGTTTACGTTGTGACATCGGGGATAGGGTCTGTCGCTCCGGGAGTGAACGTATCCGGATCGAACGCGAGGGTTCATGACAAAGTGATCGTGACAGGCAACGTGGGCAACCACGGGGTCGCGGTCATGATAGCTCGCGGAGAGTTCGGATTATCCTCGGACGTGAGGAGCGATTGCAGTCCTCTTTCTGGATTGATGTTGCCGCTGTTGAGCAAGTTCCGGCGTCGGATTCACGCGTTGCGCGATCCCACGAGAGGAGGATTGGCCACTGTGTTGAACGAGATGTCCATTGAGTCCGGCGTTGCCATGGAGGTAGATGAGAAGAATATCCCCATCGAACCAAGCGTCAGGGCAGCTTGTGACCTTCTGGGAATGGACCCATTGTACATGGCCTGCGAGGGAACAATGGTTCTGATCGTCGACAAGAGGATCGAGAAGCCAGTGCTGCGCGAGCTGCGCAGGAGAGGAGCGCGCAACGCAACGACCATTGGGGCTATCGCGAGATCACCGCGGGGCAAGGTGACGATGACTACGCCCATAGGTGGTAAGAGATACCTAGGCATGCTAAGGGGAATGTCCCTACCCAGAATCTGCTAACTCCGCATGATGTGTTCTAGATTCCTTTGGAGGCCTTGTCTGGGTCGGCCCCTTCGTGGACGACTTTCATCACTGCCTTGATCACTCCGCCGGGGTTTTCATGCTGGAAGACGTTGCGCCCCACGACAACCCCTGCGGCACCTGCTTCCATTATGTTCTGGACGACCTTAAGGAAGTCGAGGGGTGTCTTCGCTTTTGCTCCCCCTGACATCAGAACCGGAACAGGGCACGCCTTGACTACCTCTGCGAATGTCTCTCTTGACCCGGTGTAGTAGGTCTTGATCAGGTCTGCCCCAACATCGGCAGCGGCTCTCGCTGCGTATCTGACAATTTCCACATCTTCCTTATTCTGCATGTGAGGCCCTCTCGGATAGGCCAAGTTCAGAAGAGGCATTCCAAAGCCTTCACATTCGGCAGCGATCGCTGTGAACTGAGCAAGCATCTTGTCTTCATACGGGGCTCCCCAGTATACTGTGGCCGATACGCCGTCTGCACCTAGCGCCACCGCATCTCGCACTGTAGCGATTGGGTCTTGCGTGTATTCGCCTTCGGGCGGTCTGAGCGTCGTCTTTCCCGTGAGCTTGATGACCAACGCCGTCTTGTTTGCCCAGGTCTCCCAAGTCAGCCTCGCGGTCCCCCTTGGCACCATGATCGCATCGACTCCGGAATCAACCACCTTGCCGATGATGACCCTCGGATCGAGATGTGCTGCGGGAAAGTCCCGCGGACCGTGTTCGATTCCATGATCCATGGCGAGCATGACGGCCTTTCCATCTCCGTTTCCTAGTATCTTGTTCAACCGTACACTCTTTCCGACGGATGAAACCGTGTTGAACACTTTCATTTTCACACCACTCACGCTCGGTTGCGCAGCCTCATATTTAAGCAAGATTCTGCGAGGGCGTTGACGCATCTGAGCAGACAGTCGGAAAAGTAATTCCAAGGCGTGGATAGATCATGTCAATGCAACTGTGCCTCCACAAGACTGATTAACCCGCAAAGGGCCCACGACACAATGGAAGGGTTCACACTACAGCAGGCGAGTCTGTCAATAGCTGAGGCTAGGCAAGCCATCCAACACTATCTCAAATCAGGCAAGGTCAATCGAGCAAAGTTGCCCGCAGAGATAGACAAACCATCTGGTGTGTTCGTCACGCTAAAGAAGCACAACAAGAATGGAGAGAGGTTGAGAGGCTGCATAGGTTTTCCTGAGCCGATATATGATCTCTCACAAGGCCTAGCGAAGGCAGCCGTGTCAGCGGCCTTTGCTGACCCTAGGTTCCCTCCGGTGGAAGAGGATGAACTTCCCCATATATCAATTGAGATCAGCATACTGTCTCAGCCACAACTCGTTGATGCTCCGAAGCAGGAGATACCCAGATTGATTGAGGTCGGCAAGCATGGCATCATCATCGAGCGTGGCTTCAACAAGGGCTTGCTGTTGCCTCAGGTTGCAGTGGAAGAGGGTTGCGACTCGGAGGGGTTCCTCGCCCTGGGATGCATGAAGGCAGGTCTGTCTCCTGATGCTTGGCTGACGAAGAACGTCAGCATCTACACCTTCACGGCGAAGGTCTTCAAGGAAGTAGAACCCATGGGTGAAGTGGTAGAAGAAAAACTCGGCTCGCCATAATCTCTAGATGTACGAAGGATACATACGTTTTGTACGCTCCGCTTAAGTGCGAATAGAGCAACACAAGAGAGTGGGGTGACCAAGAAGGAAGAACATGGGAACAAACTCGCTACGGACACCCAAGTCATGACTCCAACTGCGTCGGAGTCTCGCTCGGAGGCTCGTCACGGTGTGAGAAGGGCCGAGCCTAACAAGTGAGCTCGTGCTTAGGTGGTGAGGCCTTCAGGGCCCTGTGCGGACTCGACTTGCAGAAGGACTAAGGAGGTACAGCCTGTCCCTCTACTCTTCCGAGGACGATTCTGGTTTCGCTGGACTGGACGAAATCTAGGCTCCTGATGGACTTGATTGCATCTGTCAAGGTCGCTATATCGGCGAATGATAATCTCACGATCGCCGTCCCGTTCTCAAGGAAGAGGACCTCATCGACCCCAGCTATCTGGGACAGGCTGGACCATATTTCTTCCTCATTTCCTTCTCTGATCTTGAGGACAATCAAGGCCTGCAACTTGTTACCACCATCTGATCATTTCTTCTTAGCAGCCTTGACAATTGTCATATCAAATGACTCAATCCAGGGCTCGGATCTCAGACGATTCTCCAGCCACTTGAGTTCATCCCCTGATAACACCTCCGCCATCGCGATGATATCATCCTTGCCCGTCACCTCAAGTACCTCAGTGATTCCTTCTATCTTCGAAAGGGTCTCCGGATCAAGACTCTCCGGGCTCTTCTCTCTGGCGAATATGACTACCCTCAAAGCGTTCGTGCGAATGCCTATTCTCTATAAAAGCATAGCGAGGGCAATGTGTCCAGTTTCGAGCCCGTCCACGGAATTGTGAATAGTCCGAACACAGCTCGCGCTACCAGACTTTGGGTTCTTGTTCACAATCCTGCGAACCTAGTAGCCTCTGCGGAAGCGTCCTCTCGGCCTGAAAGCTCTCTCTCCGAAGTCCTTCTCTGACATATTGTTCTCAGTGTTCACTTCTGGTATGTCTGTTTCCCCTTTTGCTATCGAGCCATATCTCCCAACGTTCAGTCTCATCTTGCCTTTGAAGAATGAAACGTACCCGTTCTTTATCTCAAGGACATCTCCCGGCTTCGCGAGATCGATGTTCTCGTTCCAGAGTGTGAGCAACACTGTTCCGGTTTCGTCGCCGACCGTTGCTTCTGTCACCTTGTTCATCCTCTCGCTGAATCGGTCTGCGACTTCTCTGGTCTCACCCAGACTGATCACTTTGACTGTGATGTCTGTGTTGCGCGAGTCAGGACTGAGCTCTGCGACCTTTTGCTTCGTCGTCTTCAAGAGGTTTTACCTCTTGACCCTTGCGCTATTGACCATTATAAAGGTTAAGGAACATGACCCTCTTCGGACCAGGCGGCGGTTGGATCAGGCCACTACCATCATATGGTTACGTTCAGCTTTTCTTTCGTCTTAGCCCTGAGGTACTGCAGGTAGACCTCCTCGAGATCTCTTGCGTGTTTTGTCAGTGCATTGAAGGCTTCGAGCTCGGTCTTCTTCAGATTATCGATGAACCATTGATTCTCGCGAAGCCAGTACCCATCATCACCCTGCATGTATGGAAGCGAAACATTGTCATTCGTGGCCTTGAGGTCCTCCTCGGTCAAGGGCTCTAGTATGACCCTCTTGACTTTGGGGAAGAACTCGTCAACGTCTTGGGTCTCTAGCCCCATGAACTTCGCGTTCGGAGCTGACAGCCTGGATATGTGCGCGGACTGGATTGACCCGTAGATGATGTTGGCTGCTATTCTGAGACTGTAGGGGTTCAGGTCCGTCCATATGCCTATTGGGTATCCCGCGTCGCTGAATTTCCTGAGCATCCTCCTCATACCTCTGGAGGGCTGACCACCTAGCATGGCCACTCCTATGTTCAGCTTCTGCGGTAAGCCCAGCTCCATCAGGTTTCGGTAAATGCCTTCCTTCTCGATCGCGATGAGCGCTTTGATATTCGAGTCGCCTATGTCAATATATTCGACGTTGCCAGGCACAGAGTAGCCGTCTCCGCCGGTCTGCATGCAATTGATCGTCATCTTAGGCTCCTTCAGCGTGATGTCACCGTACAGATAGCCTTTGGACTGGGCAACGACGCCGAAAGTTTCTCTGCTTAGATCATGGAGGACCTCCGCGACTCTGATCACGTCGTCCGATTCAGCTTGGTTTGATGGTATAAGAAGGGGATGCCTGGATTTCTGCAGGTAGTAGTAGTCCCTCTTGGTCGTTGAGAGTCCAATCTCCAGCCTTTCGTGCGATACTCTAGTCAGAAAGGCTAGCGCAGTCAGTTTCTTGAGACTGCTCTTTCTGTCGCCTCTGATTTCGGCTGAACCATTTCCAAGTTCGTATGTGTGTTGATTCAGGTCAAACTTAACGTTCGACTTGCTCAGCCGTCTGTGCTCCACGCTGGGGACATCCCCCTTGGACAGTGATTCGCTTAACCGCGAGCCCAGTTCCTTCAGCTTGTCCATCACTTCTTGGACGGACAGAGATCTCTCAGGCATCGGCCTCAGTCCTCCCGAAGAGTTTCTCTATGGTGCCTTCATAGTCCAACTTCTGGACACCCGTGATTGCGGCCACCTCTTCGGCCAGTATCCCGTAATATCCCCTGAAATACTCCAGTCTCTTCGCCACGCTTTCCTCTTTGTTTTTCCTCTGGATGTGAGTCCTCATCCCCCTTCCGAGCTCCTGCAGTGCGAGGGTGAGTTCGTCGTGTATCTCCGCGACTCTGGCCACCGCGAACTTTCCAGGACTGGTGTAAGGGACCTTGCTGGCGACTATCGATGTCACGAAGATCACGCTATCGGTCGGAATCCCTCTCTCGCCCGTGTCAAGGCCGTAGTTCCTCCAGTCCACCTCTGACACCGCGCGATACAGCTCGCAGTCAGAAAGATCATAAGGAAGGGGCACCTTGTTTGCCAGCCTTATCACGGTCACTTTCCTCTGCTCATCGTAGTTGGTGACTGACTGTCCCCCCATCGCGACTGCCACCTCAGTCCTGAACGGTATGCCCTGGTAGCTCCAAGGCGGCCTTGAGACCGCATCGATGAATTCCGCGTCCGGGAACAAGTTCCTCAACGAGGACTTGAGTTCATCCTCTCCGATGTAACTGAGGACGTCAAGCTTGGGTCTTCTCAGTTTCATATTCCTGGCCGCTTCAAGGATCCTGTCCGCTTTGATGCTCTTGGGTTTGAGATTCGGAGGAAGTTTGGCGGCCTGCAGTATTCTCCTGGCGGTCTTCCCGGACATAGTTGCGAAGTGCTTGGACAAGAAGCTCACCAGTGTCCTGCAATCATCGTCCACCTCGGCCATCCTGTAGAGGGTTCCTGCATCTATCGAAGATAGGTGGGGTTTGATCTCCTTGGTCATCGGAGGCATTTGGTCGGTCGCCCTTTCAAGTGTCAGTTCGCTGCTCTCACCGGCGATCCTTTTCGCAAGAGCGAGACGCATGTGTGGATTGCCTATCGACAGTTCCTTCAGATAGCGTTCCACCTTGTCAGAGTATCTTGCAGGCAGGAAAAGCTCGATTGATGTGCCATGATCGTGAGCAGACGGGATATCGCCTTCTTCGACGGTCACCGGCTCGTTCTTGTCGACGTCTATCTTCAGGACGATCCGCCTTGCGTTCTGGTTACCGGACACCTTGCTGATCACAGTGGTCGGCCTGAGCGTCGTCAGCTGAGAATACAACACGACAGCCGAGATACCGATCCCTTGTTGTCCTCTGCTCTGTTTCAAGGTAGTGAGCTTGGATCCGTACAACAACTTCCCTATGGAGTCACTGATTTTGTCAGGCATGATTCCGACTCCGTTGTCTTCCAGTCTCACCCTGTAGATTGACGCTTTCCGACCTCTTCCGGTTTGTGACGGGAGCGTGATCTCGTCCTTTGTCTCCTCGATCTCCAAGCGCAGTTCAGGGAGGATGTCGCCCAACTCGGTGGCGTCTAGCGAGTTGTCGATCATTTCCTTCAACGTCTGGAGCAGAGAGTGCTCAGGGTCGCTGAAACCTAGCTGGTGGAGGTTCCTCTCGAAGTATTGTGCGGGGTTTGATTCCCGCATCTTCTGTGCTTCGAGTTCAGCGGCCAGTCTAAGTTGGTCAACTGTCATCTGACGCCACTGGCTCTAGAAGCTTGACCTGTTAATTAAGGATTTCCGGGGTTTCGCGGCCTGTAGCTAGCGAAATCGCGACTTTTCGTCGTCGTGAGACACCACCCGCTATGGAGGCGCATCGTCAGGAGCCTAGAACTCATCAGGGATGTAGATGTGCGGGAAGTGCATCGGGAACAATCTGTCCATGATCCTGAGCGCGTTGTCGCTGCTCTTGGCGAATCCAGACCTAGCCAGCTCCGATGGCGATGAGTAGCCAGACACGATCTTGACAAATCCGCGTTCATCAATCCTGTAGAACTCGGACAGACCGTGCTCCTGCCCCACGGCGACAAACCCTCCGCTCATCTCGAGAGACATTACTTCGTCGCCCACCTGAAGCTCTACCTTCATCCGACCGACGCGACCTGTACTGAGTCTGGCAGACAGGGGATCCTCGAGTCTTATCATGAGTTCGGTCGGCCTCACCACCTTCATCATTATGCCCCCGCCCTCTTGCTTGATCCTCTCCGCCCCCACCTTAGAGAAGACGGCCGCCAGTGGATGGTCCTCGGGCATGTACGCCGACAGCTCCTTGTGTCCGATGGCGCGCGCCCTTTGGATTGACTCGGCGAGACAGCTCTGAAGTCCTGCTTCGTGGCCAGGCAAGCACCCTCCTTCAGTGATCGTGCACCCCATCCAGACCGAGACACCGAGTCTGGTGTAGGCGGCAACTCTTCCTTCCTTCTCCGCAACAACGAACCCGCTCAGGTCCTCTACCGGTGATGGAGCCTGCGGGAACTTCAATTGCAGTTTCCAAACCTCCTCAGATCTGACGACCGTGAAATCACGTCTTGAGTTCTGCGTCTCATATATGGCCGACACCTGACCGAGGTCATCGAGAGTGAACTCTCTGCACTTGTATTCAGGCGCTTCTTCCAGATCCTTCTCGGTGGAGATCTTGTATCCATTAATTCCGGTTGCCGTTTCCCAGCCCAGCTTCCTGTAGAAATCATGAATGCCCGTGAACAAGATCGATGTCTCCATGCCCCTTCGCACCATCGAACCCGTCGCCATCCTCAGCAGGTCCGATGCCAGTCCCCTTCCTCTGTAGTCCGGGTCAGTTGCGACACCGCCTATTCCCCCCATCCACACCCTAGCGCCAGCTATTCGCACGACCTTTGGGAACACTTGGACGTGACTTACTATCCTTCCGTCCGATCTAGCCACGAACACGTTCTCGTAGTCGAACAACGGATCCTTGAGGGCCAGAGTCCTGAAGTAGTCCGCCGATAGACCAAAGATCCTTCCCTGCAGTTCCAATGCTTCGTTGAACTCATCCTTGCGGACCGTTCCTATCTCGATGCCCAGGGAGGGAGTCATGCGGGCACTCTCTTGACCGTGAGCTTAAAAGTGCCAGACCCAAGTCACGGCCGGTCCATGGGTCACTCGATGTCGAAAATCTCTGCCAGCGCACTTCTCTTCGACATAGACGGAACGCTGTTCGACTCAGTAGACGCATTCTACTTCATGATAAGAGATGTGTTCCAAGAAGCCAAGTGGACCCTTCCGGGGAGAGACGATATCGTGAAACTGGTCGGAAGAACGAACGACTACATCGCCAATGAATTGATTCCACTCGAGAAGAGGAAGCCGGAATTCGTGAAGAGCTGGATGTCAAGGGTGGAGAAGCTCTGGATGGAGCAATACTTGCCCAAGTACGTCAAGCTCTACCCCGGAGCCAGGGAGGCACTCATCGAGCTGAAGCGGAGAGGGTTCAAGCTGGCGGTTGTCACAAACGGCAGTTCGAAGGAGATCCCTCTCTACCTGAGGCGTGGCCAAGTGGACCATCTGGTGGATCTGGTCATGACAGCCGATGATGTGCCTGCTCCGAAGCCCAGCCCGGAGCCTGTCGTCTACGCTTGCAGACGCCTGGGTATGGACAGGCTTGACTGCCTCTACATTGGAGACACCTGGATGGATGCGGAGTCGGCTGACCGAGCGGGCGTTAGGTGCGTGCTCACGACATGGGGAGTGGGTAAAATGGGAGAACTGGACAACTGCCCACACGTAGCAATCGTGAGATCTTTCGATGAGTTGCTCAGTATCTTGGAGTTCCGTGAAGTTGGCAGCCGGGAGACTTGAGCTGGCGTCAACATTATTACATTCATTTCAGACGTTGAGCCGGAGCGGAGAATGCCTCTGATTGATGAAGATGCCGCAACCAAGGCAGTGGAGATCATAATCCCTTCAGTAGTAAGCATAACGACAGTGCAGCTCGGCGTTGAATGGCTGTTCGGGGTTACGCCGATGAAAGGGCTCGGGTCTGGCCTAATCGTTGACCAGAGTGGCCTCATCGCCACGAATCACCATGTGGTGGAATCAGCCGAGCGCATATCAGTGACGCTCTCAACTGGCGAAGTGCTGACAGGGCAAGTCGTCGGCACCGCGAGGGCCTTGGACCTAGCGGTCGTAAAGGTAATGCAGTCAGGCTTGCCCGAGGCTCATCTTGGAGATTCCGACTCGCTGAAGATGGGTCAGGTCGTGCTCGCCGTGGGCAATCCTCTGGGGCTCGCGGGCGGACCAACAATGACATGCGGTGTCGTTTCCGCTCTACGGAGGAATCTGTACAGCGAGGAGGTTCGATTGGAGGACCTGATACAGACAGATGCTGCGATCAACCCTGGGAACAGCGGCGGGCCTCTCGTCAACTTGAAGGGGGAGGCAATAGGCATAAACACTGCTGTCGTGCCTTTCGCTCAGGGGATAGGTTTCGCGATCCCCATCAACGCACTCAGGCGCGTTCTCGAAGACATCAAGAAGCACGGTCAGGTGATGCTGCCTTGGATGGGCATCTACGGCATTGACATAACCCCGATCTATGCTCATCAGTACAACCTCCAAGTCAACGAGGGGGTGTTGGTGACTGCCGTCGTCGGCGGAGGACCAGCAGAGCGCTACGGCGTTAGAAACATGGACGTGGTCATCGGAATGGACGGAGCCAAGGTGAAGGGTTTCGTAGACATAAGGAGAGCTCTCAGGACGAAGTATCCAGGGGAATCCGTTGAGTTGGATATCCTGCGAAGCGGGCACTGGCTCAAGGCAAATCTGATTCTGGGAGAGGAGCCATCAGGAGAAGAGTAGTCAGTATCTGCAAAGCGAGCGCACAGCCCTTCAATGGAGTGCATCTGGCTCAGCCCGCTTTTCCCAAAAAGAGGTTGCGTGCTTCTGGGAGTCCTTTCCCCTGAGCTATATCAATTTCCTATCGAAAGTATATTAAGAACGGGCAGGGGGAATACTAGCAGAATGACGCTTGTGCCCGGGGCCATGCTTCCCTCCGACGTGGACAAGCTGATCAAAGGCGTGATCCCTGTTGCAGAAGTCGAGAACCGAAGTCTCGGTGACGGTAATCCCATCACAGTGGCTCACTCCATCATGACAGATCCTCCTGAACTACTCGGGTACCTGGCGGCAAATCTCCCCGTGGCTATGGCATGGTCGAGATGGGCCAAACCAGTATCGATGACCGTGAACCTGCTTTTCCCACTCGGGACCGAGGAATTCTTGGTCCGGAGGATTCTCATCTCTCTTGGAAAGGAGATGAAGAGGATAGGAATCACTGCGTCGGGCGTCTCCATATCTTCGCTGGCTGGCATCTCGACTTCGATCGCAGATGTCACGGTGCTTGGGTCAGGGCAGAAGACACAAGGGCAGAAGCTGACCAAAGGTGATGTGATAGTCATAGCAGGGAGGCCCCTAGCGGAGCTCGCCCTCAGATGCTCTCACGACAGGCCGGATCTGGTTGAGGCGGTTGGCGGAAACCCAAAGTACCTCAGAAGCGCATACACTAAGATCTCCGCCGTCGAGGCAGCAATGTTCCTGTTTCGGGAAGGAAGTAAGTCCATTGCACTCATGGGAGACGGTGGAGTCGTCAAGGCGGCGAAGAGGATCTCACGTGAGGCGAAGGGAGGTCTCATGTTCGACGTCGAGAAGATACAATGGGACGAGGTCGGGCTCAAGATAGTGCAAGCTCTTGACGGCGACCCATCATCCGCTACGTCATATGGTTCTCTCATCGCCATCTTGGACAAGAATGAGGCTGAAGAGAAGATGCGGTCGCTGACTGAACAGAAGATTGTCGTCTCGGCTGCGGGGAAGGTGACTGGAGGGGTCGGGGTCTGGAAATCCTCGGGCGGGCCGATGACGCAGCACAAGGATGTCTATTCGCTGATAAGCCCGACTAGGTCCTCTCTGTTGCTCTAGGTTGTGCCCTTCCTTGACAGGCTACTTGCCCAGGAACGCCTTCTCGTGCCGAGATATCGAGTGAGCTGTCATGGCGGTTCAGGCTGTGCTCTTCGATATGGACGGGACTGTCGTAGAGTTCGCCTTCGACATCGTGGGCGCCAGGAGAGTCGTCATCAAGGTCCTGAAGGAGAGCGGGATCCCGCCTGAGATGTTGTCCCCCAGTCTACTGACATATCAGATGCTCAGCTTGAGCAGTCGGTATTTGGAGGATCACGGAAAGGACTCTTCCTCCGTCCTCGACAAGGCCTATGACGAACTGGAGCGCTTGGATCTCCTCTCGGCGGCAAATCCGAGGCCGATGCCTGGGATCGAAGATCTGCTTGACAGTCTCAAGGCGCGATCGATCACGACCATGCTGATCACGAACAGCAGCGAGCGCGCCGCGTCAACAGTTCTCCAGAAGCTGAACTTGAGGGACAAGTTCTCTACAGTGGTCGCCAGGAAGCAGGGCCTGAGGCTCAAGCCACATCCCGACATGATACTTGAGGGGCTTTCAAGGATGTCAATCGTTCCGTCTCAGGAGGTGTACTTTGTCGGGGACAGCTGGGCTGACATGAGGGCGGCCCTCTTGGCGGGAGTCACGGGCTTGGGATTCAACCAAGATGCCTCTGCGCTAGAAGGGCTCCTGGTCGCAGGCGCGACGGTAGCCTTCTCAAGCATGAAGGATGTTCAGGAGTTCTTCATGTGCGCCCTGGGCTAGTTCACTTCTGCTGAGATGGTCCTTGTTTCCTGATGTTCTGAACCATCGTGCTGAAAGTCCAGCCGGCCGCATTCATTATCTCTTTTACTCTGTCTCTTCCTCCTACGTTCCTTATCACTATCCTCCTGATGAAAGGCCCCTCGATCTCTAGATCATAGGACAAGATCTGGTCAGGCCTCAGTGTCTTGTTGGCCACTGATAGAGTGTCAGCCTCCCTCATCCCTTCCATTATCTTCCTCACGAAAAACGCATCGAACGGCCTGGTGGCAGCCGTCAGTTCCAGCGAGGGATCAGGTTCAATGGTCATTGTGCTGCCCGCTAGGTGGACTTTGCCCAGCCCAGTCCCCTTGTATGTCAGAGGCACTGTCTCCTCGCCTATCTCTACTTGCTTCTTCTCTCCGCCTGCTTCAGACGGTGCTGGTTGAGGTGTCTCAAGCTCGTTGGCCCTTTTGAAGCTCATTCCGACCAGTTTCTCGTCAATGACTGAGATTGCCTCTCTCATGAGGTCGACTTCCGCCTGCAGCTGGTCAACCCTTTCTTGGAGCCTTTGTTTCAGGTCAGCCAGGCCCCGTTTCTCTTCCTCGCTCATCAGATGGATTCGACACAGATGTGAGAATAAGTCTTTGTTCGGGCGAGCAATTGGTCGATTGTTCAGCCTTTGTTCAAGACTGTCAAGCGTGTGATTGGGGGCGTTCCCAGTCTTGCTGAGTTGAGTGCAAGTCTTTAATGGTGGCGCCATCCACGCTCCACAGCGAAACTCAGGTTAGGCGAAACCCGGTAGAGGTGAACGAATGAGTTCAAGGAAAAAGGCGACAATCACACTAAGTCCTGGAGACTGTGCGTTGATTTCGGGCCGCGGCCATCTTGACTTGAAGGAGGGGAGTATTGAAGTTCTTGGCGCCACATTCGTCAGAGGCTCAACCCTTAAAGTGCGACCCGGCAAGAGGTTCCCGATTTACTCGTCCGATGAGCGCGTCGCTATCAGTGCGACGGGCATGTTCACGTCTGAAGTCGTGAGAGATGATCCGATACCGAGTTCATGGAGGAAGCTGCCCGACTCATTTCTGACCAAGACTGTGCCAAAAGTCGTCGTATTGGGCCCGACGGACTCAGGCAAGAGCGCCCTCACTACATATCTGGCAAACATCTCTCTGAATTTCTCAAACAAGTTGGGTGTAGTGGATGGCGACCCAGGACAAGGAGACGTTGGTCCCCCTACTTGTGTGTCTGGCGCAGTCATAATGTCGAAACTGATAGACCTAAGAGAGGCCAAGGCCTCGGTTGCTCGCTTTGTAGGGGCCACTTCGCCCTCAGTATGTCCGAATGATTGCGTCGGTGCTGTTTACGATGCGACAAGGCGACTGTTGGCAGATGGAGTCGACTACCTCTTCATCAATACTGATGGCTGGATCGAGAACGGTGGCATAGAGCACAAGTTGCTGCTCTTGGAGACAATAGGAGCAGACCTCGTGGTTCTCTTAGGTTCAAGTGACCAAGCAGAAGCGCTGCAGCAGCGCACGGATGTGAAGGTCGTACGAGCGCAGATTCCCAAGTATGCTCTCACAAGAAGTGCTTCGGTCAGGTACAGGATGAGAGTCTCCAACGTGTTACGACATCTTCGACATCCCAAGAGGCTTGTGTTAAGCCCAAGTTTGATACGCGGTCAAGAGAGATGCGAACCAGGCACGCTCATCGCGTTGATGAGCAAAGGAGATTTCAGGTCGCTTGGCATTCTGGATCTCACTGATGTTGCTGGGAAGATCTGGGCCTACTGCGGGACCAACTCCTTTGACGAAGTAATCATCAGTGGGGTGTCGATGCCAGAGATTCGAGATCGACTCAGAGCAAGAGAATTGCGTAGCTCTACTCGATGAGATCCTTTTCCTTGAGAAGCTCTGGGCTCACTCTTCTCGTCCCGGAGAGACTTTGCTTGATGTCCACGTCGATTATCCTCGTCCCTTGCATGGCGACCATACGCCCAAACTTGCCTTGGTCCACCAATTCCGCGGCCTTCAACCCGAACCTGGTTCCCAGTACTCTATCGAATGCTATCGGGCGCCTTCCTCTGATTATGTGACCCGGAACCACAAACCTCGTCTCAACTGCGGTCGCCTTCTCCAACTGGCCAGCCAAGAACTCTCCGATACCTCCCAGGGTTACGTTCCCAAATTGGTCTCTCTCGACCCCCTTTGTGATAGGACCGGTGTAGTCTTTCATGACAGCTCCTTCTGCCACAACGATGAGTAATGAACCGACGCCTTCGGACTTCTTCCGCTTGACGAACTCTACCACCTCCTGCAGGCTGAACGGCTCCTCAGGCAGCAGTATCAGATCAGCAGCTGCCGCAATCCCGGAGTAGAGTGCTATCCACCCAGCGTGTCTCCCCATTATCTCGACCACCATGGTACGCTCGTGCGATGCACCTGTCACCTTCAGACTATCCAGGTTCTCGGTGGCCTCCTCGACAGCTGTGAAGAATCCGAACGTGAAGTCGGTGCCGGGCACGTCGTTGTCTATGGTCTTCGGCACACCTATGACTCTGACACCCTCTTCGGACAGTTTCTTCGCTGCCCCCAGTGTATCGTCCCCTCCGATCGCCACCACGGCGTCAAGCCCGAGTTTGCTCATGTTGTTCTTGATCTTTTGGATCTCCTCAGAGTTCTTTGCAGGGTTGGTCCTCGACGTGAGCAGAATCGTGCCGGCGTCGTCTATGATGCCCGCCACATCTTTCGGGGTCAACAGGACGGTCTCCACTCTGTCGAGAAGTCCTGACCAGCCACGCCTTATGCCTACGACCTCGTGGCCCTGCTTGGTCGCCCTAATAGTGAACGCCCTGATGACCGCATTCAGTCCAGGGGCGTCGCCACCGCCGGTAAGAACGCCGATCTTCATTTGTTCCAAGGAGCGGAGGCTCCCTGCGATAAATACATTATCTCAGCTTCAGTCCGAACTGAGATACTAGAAGACAGGAGCTCTCTTGGCCATAGCCTCGAGCACCCTCTCCTTGGCGATCGCCATGGCCGCGTCCCTCGGCGTCGAGCCGGACGATCGGGCTCTCTCAAGTATAGTTGCCGTCTCCTTGGTGATCTTCTTTTCAACGAGGCTCAGGGCTTCCTCGATGCTATAGCCCCTGAGTTCTCCGTAGGATGATATGACTCCCCCGCCGTTTGCCACTATGTCCGGTACAACAAGGATGCCTCTGTTGTGTAGAATTGTCTCGGCGGCAGGGGTCGCGGGTATGTTCGAGCCTTGGACGACCAGCTTGGCCTTGATGCGGGGTGCGTTGTCCTCCCGGATCACATCGGGCATGGCCGCTGGTATCAAGATATCCACGGGCAACTCGAAAAGCTCTGCGTGGCTGATCTTCTTTCCTTCCTTTGCATCCGTCACACTCTTTCCCTTGGACTTCAATCGAACCAGTTCTTCCGTCGGTATCCCCATGGGTTCATACACGCCTCCCACGCTGTCACTCGCAGCAACAAGCTTTGCTCCCATTGACTCGAGCTTCACGGCCGCGAACGAGCCGACGTTCCCGAAGCCTTCTACAGCGACGGTCGCCTGCTTGAGATCAACGTTGGCGAAAGGTGCTGCGACGGAGGCAGAGTATGCCACACCAGTCCCTGTGCTCCCCAGTTCGTGAGGTATCCCGGCTTTCTTTCCCTTACCGGTCATGAAGTCGATTGGCTTGCCTGTGCAGGCCCTCCAAGACCCAGCAGCTTCAGCGAAAGCTCTCATCTCCTCCTGTCCTGTGGACATGTCCGGCGCAGCAACGTACTTCTTCGGGACGTATGGCTTAAGCGCCCGTGCGAATTCCCTGATCAGCCCGAGTTTCTGTTCCCTGTCTATTTTCTTGGGATCAGCCCTTATGCCTGACTTGGCTCCTCCAAGTGGAAGGTCCACCACGGCATTCTTCCAAGTCATGGCCCTGGCTAGTCTTGAGACCTCGAGGGGAGTGACCGTCGGTGTCATCCTTATGCCGCCTTTGCCCACGCCTCTAGCGGTATTGTCGATGACAAGGAATCCTTGGAGGCCAGTGGAGTGATCGTGAACTTCGAGCACTACCTCGGGCCCGAATTCATCAGCTATGCTCTCAATAACCATGCGCGCGGTGTGCACAGCTAAACCTAAAAAGAGTTTGGCAATTCACCCGACGACTGTCATGGACTTCAAGGCTGTCGTGCTAGACCTAGATGGAGTGATCTATAGAGGCAACGCTGTCATACCGGGATCCGCAGACGCGATCGCCGACTTGCAGCGGGCAGGCAAGAAGGTCAGGTTCCTCACCAACAACGCGACCAAGACGTCGGAGGAATACTCCGAGAAGCTATTCCGCATGGGCATCAAGGCAGAGCCCAGCCACATCCTGACCTCTGGGATCGCCACCGCGATCTACATACGCAAGAGCTTGGGGTTCCACAAGGCATAC
>Ga0172362_10000247_pt1 | contig 42133 bp, 36 predicted proteins | sample LakKivs1_kivu2a2_FD_114534 | JGI IMG/M metagenome (GOLD analysis project Ga0172362, IMG submission 114534) | Sediment microbial communities from Lake Kivu, Rwanda - Sediment s1_kivu2a2 | ecosystem: Environmental > Aquatic > Freshwater > Lake > Sediment | place: Rwanda: Western Province, Lake... | reverse complement strand
CTGCTACGAGAGCGCCCTCGACTACGCGACGTCGCGCGTCGTGTTCCAGCGGCCGATCGGCGGGTACCAGCTCGTGCAGGCGAAGCTCGTGGACATGCTGTCGGAGATCACCAAGGCACAGCTCCTCTGCTGGCGGCTCGGACGCCTCAAGGACGCCGGTGAGATGCGCCCCGAGCAGGTGTCGCTCGCGAAGATGAACAACGTCTCGCAGGCGCTGCGCATCGCGCGCGTCGCGCGCGATGTGCTGGGCGCGAACGGCATCACCGACGACTACCCGGTCATCCGCCACATGCTGAACCTCGAGACGGTGAACACGTACGAGGGCACGGAGGACGTCCACCGGCTGACGCTGGGCCGCGACATCACGGGGCTCAACGCCTTCGAGTGAGCGGCAGCGACTCGGGAAGCGGACGCGAGGGAGGAGTTAGTTGGCAGCGGTGCGGTGCGCGACGAGCGAGGTAGGGGGGCGGTGGATCCGTCACGCGATGCGCGCCACGGCGCTCGCGGTGCTGGCCGTGCTGGTGCCGATCGGTGAGCCGAGCGCGCACGCGCAGCGTGACACCGAGCCGCTCGCCGCGAACTACCGCGGCTGGGACTACATCGTCGAGAAGCTGGTCGCGGACGGCGTCGACCCCCGTCAGGTGCGTCGTGCGTTCACCGACCCTCGCATCGAGCCGTTCACCGGGCTGCAGTTCAGCCTTTACCCGCGCGAGTCGAGCGCGCTTTACCGCGGCTTCACCAGCCCCTCCAGCGTCGCCCTCGCCCGCCGCTGCAAGGCGTCGCACGAGCGTGCGCTGCGGGAGGCGGAGGAGCGCTTCGGCGTGCCGGCGAGCGTGGTCGGGTCGATCATCCACGTCGAGTCGGGCTGCGGGCGCAACACGGGAAAAGAGGTGGTGCTGTTCCGCCTCGCGCGGCTCGCGATGGCGAACGAACCCGCGAACCTGCGCGACAACATCACGCGCCACACCGAGACCGGCTACGATCCGGCGATCGAGGAGCGTACCCGCGAGCGCGGCCGCTACCTCGAGAACACCTTCTACCCGGAGGTGCTCGCGACCTTCCAGGTGTCCGACCGGCTCGACATGGACCCGCTGGCGCTGCGCGGCTCGGGATCCGGCGCATTCGGCATGCCGCAGTTCTTGCCGCGCAGCTACCTGAGCTACGGCGCGGACGGCAACGGCGACGGTCGCGTGAGCCTGTACGACGCCAACGACGCCATCTTCTCGTGCGCCAACTACCTCGCGTCGCACGGCTGGCGACCGGGCATCTCGCGCGCCGAGAAGCGGCGCGTCATCTGGCACTACAACCGCTCGGACGCGTACATCGACACGGTGCTGGCGCTCGCCGACCGTCTCGACGACGGGGCCGCGCCCGCAGCCGCGGCGACGGGCGGCAAGGCGACGCAGGTCCAGCGGAAGGTCAAGGGCAAGGCGAACGCCAGGGCGCCCTCCACCGCGACCAGGCGAACGAAGAAGTCCGCAAATTGACAGGGTTCCGGGGGACGACTATCCGAGACCGTTCCCACCCCCTCTCCCCGAAAGGACGACCGAGCAATGACCGAGCGCAAGGCCACCAACATCGTCTGGCACGCGGGTAACGTCACCCGCGACGACCGCGAGAAGATCAACGGCCACAAGGGCTTCACCGTGTGGTTCACCGGCCTGTCGGGCTCGGGCAAGTCGACGGTCGCCGTCGCCGTCGAGAAGGCGCTGTGGGACCGGGGCGTCCGCACCTACATCCTCGACGGCGACAACATCCGCCACGGCCTGAACGCCAACCTCGGCTTCTCGCCCGAGGACCGCACCGAGAACATCCGCCGCATCGGCGAGGTCGCGAAGCTGTTCAACGACGCAGGGCTCGTCGCGCTGACCGCGTTCATCTCGCCGTATCGCGCAGATCGGGACAAGGTCCGCGCGCTGATGGGCGCGGGCGACTTCCTCGAGGTGCACGTCGACTGCCCGGTCGAGGAGTGCGAGAAGCGCGACGTCAAGGGCCTATACGCCAAGGCGCGCGCCGGCCAGATCAAGGAGTTCACCGGCATCTCGGCGCCGTACGAGGCGCCGGAGAAGGCCGAGCTCACGCTGCCGACGCACCAGCTCAGCGAGGAGCAGAGCGTCGCCAAGGTCATCTCCTTCCTCGAGGAGAAGGGCTACATCCCGCGCGCGTGAGCGCCGTCGCCGACATCGACGTCGCCAGCATCGACGTCGCGACGCTCGGCGAGGACGTCCCGCTCCTCGAGGGCATCCGCACGGCGTGCGCGATCCGGCGGCTGAAGCCGGATCCCGTACCGCCGGCGCTGATCCGCAAGGTCTGCGAGGCCGGGACGTTCGCCGCCAGCGGCGGCAACCGCCAGCCGTGGTGCTTCATCGCCGTGACGGATCCAGCGCGGCGGGCATGGTTCGCCGACAAGTACCGCGCGGCGTTCCGGCCGTACATCCAGCCGGCGATCGACGCGTCGAAGAAGCCGGGCTACCCGGAGTGGCGGCACAAGATCCTCGCCGGCGGCGTCTACCTGTCGGAGCACCTGCACGAGGCCCCGGTGCACCTCTTCGTCGCCGGCTGGACGCGCCGCGGGAGCGCCCAGCCGCAGGGGCTCTACCCGGCGATCCAGAACGTGCTGCTCGCCTGCCGCGCGGTCGGGCTCGGCGCGTCGCTGACCAACATCCACCTCACGTTCCGCGACGAGGTGGACCGCTGGCTCGGCCTGCCGGAGAACCGTCCGTCGATCGCCATGCTGCCGATCGGCTGGCCGAAGGTGCCCTACCGGCGTCCGGTCCGCGCGAGCATCGACGAGTGCCTGTACTTCGATCGCTACACGGGCGAGGAAGCGCGCGACTCCACCGGAGCGAGTTGATGGCCATCCGGATGCGCACGCATCCGCTGACACGAGAGAGAACGCCGGCATGTCGTCCGAACACCACTACAAGGTCGTGATCCTCGGCTCGGGCCCCGCCGGCCTGACGGCGGCGCTCTACGCCGCGCGCGCGAACCTGGGCCCCGTCGTCATCGACGGCGGCCAACCCGGCGGCCAGCTCACGATCACCACCGACGTCGAGAACTTCCCCGGCTTCCCCGACGGCATCATGGGCCCCGAGATCGTCGAGCTGTTCCGCAAGCAGGCGGAGCGCTTCGGCACGAAGTTCCTGCCCACCGAGGTGACGGCGGTCGACCTGTCGAAGCGGCCGTTCACGCTCTCGCTCGCCGACGGCGGCAAGGTCCTCGCCGAGACGCTCGTCATCTCGACCGGTGCGACGGCGAAGCTGCTCGGTCTACCGTCGGAGTCGCTGCTGATGGGCTACGGCGTCTCGGCGTGCGCGACCTGCGACGGCTTCTTCTTCAAGAACAAGCACGTGATGGTCGTCGGCGGCGGCGACACCGCGATGGAGGAGGCCAACTTCCTCACGCGCTACGCGAGCAAGGTCGTCGTCGTGCACCGCCGCGACACGCTGCGTGCATCGAAGATCATGCAGGACCGCGCCATGGCGAACCCGAAGATCGAGTTCGCGTGGGACAGCACGATCGAGGAGATCCACGGCACCAAGGAGGGCGGCGTGGAGGCGGTGACGCTGAAGAACCTGAAGACCGGCGCCGCCACGCGCGTCGCGACCGACGGCGTCTTCATGGCGATCGGCCACGAGCCCAACACGAAGCTGTTCCGCGGCACGATCGACATGGACGAGCGCGGCTACATCGTCACCCAGCCGCGCTCGACCGCGACCAACGTCCCGGGCGTGTTCGCTTGCGGCGACGTGCAGGACCCGACCTACCGCCAGGCCATCACCGCCGCCGGCACGGGCTGCATGTCGGCGATCGACGCCGAGCGGTACCTGGAAGCGCACGGCGAATAGCCGGCTCACTCCGCCGCGCAGACGTCGCTGCCACCCGGCCCGTACGACGGCGGCGCTGCACTCGGATCGCTGGCCCATTCCGTCGCGCGCTCGGACAGAGCGAACTCGAGTCGGCTCGCGACGCCCAGGTCGCGCCAGCGCAGCCAGGGACGGTCGTGCGCAGCGCCGTCGACCTCGAGGCGCGCGACGTACGGGCGCTCGCGTCCGGCGCCGTCACCGACGATGGTCAGCGTGCGCTTGCCGAGGCGAAGCGTCGCCTCTGGGAAGAGGGGGCTCCCGACGAGCAGCAGGTCCGTTCCCGGGATGCCCGGATAGAGCCCGAGCGCTCCGAAGACGTACCATGCCGACATCTGCCCGAGGTCGTCGTTGCCGCGGAAGCCGGCCGGCGTCGTGTCGAACAGCTCGGTCAGGGCGCGCCGCACGACCGCCTGGGCTTTCGCAGGCTCGGCAAGCCAGTCGTAGAGCCACGGGGTGAGCGCGGACGGCTCGTTGGTCAGGTACGCGAGCGGCACATCGTCGCCGGCGTTGAGCTCGGTGAAAAACGCATCGAGCCGCGCCACCGCGGCCTCTGGCCCGCCCATCGCCGCCGCGAGACCCGCGACGTCGTGCGGGATCATCCAGGTGTACTGCGCCGAGTTGCCCTCGACGAAGCCCTCGCCCGAGCCGGGATCGAACGGCTCGTGGAAGACACCGCTAGCGTAGCGCGGCCGCACGTGACCCGTCGCCGGGTCGAAGATCTTCCGCCAGCCCGCCGATCGAGCGACCGCGGCACGGCAGGTCGACACGTCGCCCAGTTCCGCCGCGAACGCGGCGATCGCGAAGTCGGACGTGTTGTACTCGAGCGTGGTCGCGGCCGATCCCCACACCTGCGACGTGTCACCGAAGATCGAGGTGTTCTGCCCGGTGCTGCCTTCGCTCCCGTCGTGCGGCACCCAGCCGAGGCCGAGGTAGCCGGCGAGGCCCTGCCGCTGGACGTAGTCGGCGTTGCTGCTCCGTCCCTCCTGCGTCGCCCCCTTCACCATCGCGGCGAGCGCGCCGTGCAGGTCGAAGTCGCGCGCGCCGAACGCGTACGCACCCGCCAGCATGGCGGGGGATGGGTCGCCCACCATGACGTCGGTATGCTGGGCCGCGACCGACCAGCGCGGCAGCCAGCCGCTCTCGCGCGCGTTCGCGACCAGCGACTCCATCATGTCGCTCGCGCGCTCGGGGAAGAGCATCGCCAGCAGCGGAATCTGACTCCGGTAGATGTCCCATCCGGAGAAGGTGGTGTACCGGGTTCGTCCGCCCGCGTCGTGCACGGTGCCGTCCATGCCGAGGTAGCGCCCGTCCGCGTCGCTGAACACCGTCGGCGCGATCAGCGCCCGGTACAGCATCGTGTAGAACGTGCGCCGGTCGGCGTCGTCGCCGCCGCGGATCACGACCCGACCGAGCGCGTCGCGCCATGCCGCGCGCGCGGCCACGCGCACGCCGTCGATGTCGAAGCGCTCGCCCTGCTCGCGGCGCAGGTTGTCGCGCGCGGCGTCGACGCTCACGTACGAGACCGACACGCGTACGCGCACCTCGCGGTCGTCGCGCGCGTCGAAGGTCACGTACGCGCCGGCCTGCGCGCCGCAGCTGAAGGTCGGGGAGTTCGGTGCCTGCGAGATCGGCCGCAGCTGGAACGGGCACGGGAAGCCGCCGCGAAACGCGTCCGCCGCGTCGCGCGCTGCAGGCAGGAGCGTCTCGCCTTCCCACGTGCCGTGCGCGGTGAACGGCCGGTCGAACTCCGCGACGAAGTACACCACGTAGCGGTTGCGGTGGTAGCAGAACTGCCCGCTCTCGACGGCCCCCGAGACCTCGTTGCGCTCCGGATCGATCAAGAGCGCCGCGCTGCCGTTCGCCATCGCGCTGCCGCCCGCGTTGAACAGCACGCTCGCGCTCGCGGTTGCGGGAAACACGAAGCGGCCGATGCCGGTCCGCGTCGTCGTGCTGAGCGCGACGTCGGTCTCGCGCGGCGTGCCCGGGTCGAGCGTTACCGCGTAGAATCCCGGCTCGCCGTGCTCGCGCGCGTGGTCGAACGACGCGAGGTATCGCGGCTGGATGCGGTAGGTGCCAGCGATCGCCGGCGAGACGACGATCGGCTCGGTCGTCGGCAGCAGCGGCACGTCCTGGTGGGTGGCGCACCCGGCACCGCTCACGTGCGTCAGGCTGAAGCCGCGGATCTGCGCGTCGACCCACGAGTAGCCACCCTCGGCATTCACGAGGCCCGGCGCGGTATCGGGACTCCACTGCAGCATGCCGAAGGGCACGACGGCCCCCGGAAAGGTGTTTCCAGCCCCACCCCCCGTCCCGAAATCCGGGGCGCCGTCGGCCGTGCCCGTGAAGACGTTCACCAGCGACGTCGGGTCGAAGTCGCCGGCCGAGCGCGGCGCGTCGCTGCACGCGCTCAGGCAGACGAGCACCAGAGCCGGCACGAGCACGGCCGCCCGACCGGCGAGACCTCTGCTCGGCCCGGGCGCGATTGGTACGCGGAGCCTCATCGCCACCGCATCACACGCCCTCGGCGCCACCGTCAAGCCGGGTTCGCGTCGGTGCCGGCCGCACCGCGGGCGAGCGCCTCGACCTACTCGCGCTGCAGGATCGTGCAGATCGCGACGCTGCCCCCGCCGACGAGGTGGCACAGTCCCGTGCGCGCTCCCTCGACCTGGCGCCTGCCCGCCACGCCACGCAGCTGCAGGGTCGTCTCCCAGAGCTGTGCGAGGCCGGTCGGGCCGCCGGGGTGCCCGCGTGCGATCAGCCCGCCGTCGGTCGAGAACGGGATGCGGCCGCCGAGCTCGGTGGCTCCGGACTCGAGCAGGGATTCCGCCTCGCCGGGGCGGCAGAAGCCGAGCAGCTCGTAGTACTCGAGCTCCTCGATCGAGAACGCGTCGTGGCACTGCACGAGGTCGATGTCCTCGGGTCCGATGCCCGCCGCCTCGTACGCGGCGCGCGCCGTGTCGGTGGTCATCTGCTGCGGGCCGATCACCGCACCGAGGAACGTGTGACCCGGAGTGTACGTCTCGCTGCGCAGCACCGACGCCTTGACGACCACGCGCGGCCGCCCGGGTGCCACGCGGTCGGCGAACTCGCGCGTGCACACGATCGCCGCCGCGGCGCCGTCGTCGACCGGGCACGACATCATCGCGGTGAGCGGGTCGGAGATCGTCTTCGCGGCCAGCACCTCCTCGACCGTGATCCGGTGGTCGGGCTGGCGATCGCTCATCGGATTCAGCGCGCCGTTGTTCCAGTTCTTCGCCGCGATCCGCGCCAGGTGCTCGCGCGTCGTGCCGCGCTCGTGCATCCGGCGGGTCGCCCACATCGCGAAGAACGCGACCGGCAGGATCGTTCCCTCGATGTTGCGCGACTGCGCGCTCACGTCGAAGCGCAGATCGCTGAACTTGTCGAAGCCGATCGCCAGCGCGCAGTCGTGGTGGCCTCCCGACACCGCCATCCACGCCTCGCGGAACGCGACCGAGCCGGTCGCCGAGGCGTTCTCGACGTGCAGCAGCGGGATGCCCGTCAGCCCGAACTCCTTCATCTGCTTCGGCGCGCTCATCACCGGGGCGTGCAGATAGCCGACGTACGCGGCCTGCACGTCGCGGAAGCCGATTCCCGCGTCGTTCAGTGCCGCGCGTCCGGCGGTGCGCACGAGCTGCGACATCGGGATCTTCCGGTGGATCCCGAAGCGGTGCATGCCGACTCCGAGGACGACGACGTCGCGCACGATCAGCCCTCCACCGCGCGGAAGCGGTACATCAGCAGGTCGCGGCCCTGCTTGTCCTTGCCCGTCGGCACCAGCACCATCTCCATGGGCATTCCCACCCGGAAGCTGCCGCGCTCGCCGAGCAGGATGGCCTGCACGCGCGGCCCTTCGGGAAGATCGATCTGCCCGACGCCGTAGCCGTCGCCCTTGCTCTGGTTGTCGCCGAAGCCCGGCGCGACGAGGAACGTGTGCGTGTAGAGCGTGCCGCGCGGCGAGAGCAGCGTCTCCGCGGTGTCGTCCGAGAGGCACTTCGCGCAGGTCTCGCGGCGCGGGTAGAAGTGCTCGCCGCACGCGTTGCAGCGCGTGCCGATCAGCCGCGGCGGCTCGCCGGCGGCAGCCGGGATGCGGAAGTAGCCCTCCTCGAGGGCGACGGCTGCGTCGTTCCGTGCGGGCTCGCTCATGGTCGGATCGTCTCTCCTGTCGGACGGCTGTCGGCGCCGAGCGCCAGCAACGTACGCAGGCGACCGAGGAATCGTCAACAGTTTCGGGCGAACGATCGACCACAATTGAACATGGATCGCGGGCGAGCCGGTCGTGCTCGACGAACGCATCGGCGATCGGACGACCGGCGTCTTCCTCCGCCAGTGGAACGGCCGCGAGACTTGCTTCGCATCACCCGGAACAGAATAACGAGCGGCCGGATGTCGCTGCGCTACGCGATCCTCACCTTGCTCTTCCACCAGGATCTGAGCGGCTACCAGCTGCTCGACTACTTCGACGGCTCGGTCGGCTTCGTCTGGCACGCGACGCACCCCCAGATCTACCGCGAGCTCGCCGCCATGGACCGCGACGCGCTGGTGAAGCCCCGCGTGGTCCGGCAGTCCGCACGCCCCGACAAGAAGGTCTTCGCGATCACGCCGCACGGGCGCGAGGCGCTCCTTGCGTGGGTGGCGGCGCCGGCCTTCGAGCGCCAGCTGAAGGACGAGGCGCTGCTGCGGGTGTTCTCGTACGCCCTCATCGACCGCGACCTCGCGGTGGCGCGGCTCGCCGAGCTGCGAGCGCGGCACGAGCAGCGGCTCGAGCGCTACCGTGCGGTCGAAGCGTTGCGCCGCGACGGCGACGAGCATCCGTTCCGCACCGGCGCACTGCTCACGCTCGCCGCGGCGACGGCCTTCGAGGAGAGCTACGTGGCGTGGTGCGAACGCGCGCCCGGTCTCCTCGAGCAGACGTCGCCGCGCAGGGCTCGCGCACGCAGCACGCGGCCGCGTCCGCTGCGCAAGACGCGCAGCGCCGGGCCCCGCAAGCGCACATGATCCGTACCTCCCAGCGCCACGCCGACACGGGCTTGCGCTTCGCTTCGCTGCCGGCGATGAATCCGGGGCCGGCCCTTTCCACCATGGCGAGAACGGGCAGGAGGGTCGCGTGAAGGCGCTTCGGTTCCACATGAACATTCCGAAGACCGTGCTGACGCGGGTGCTGGGCACGTTCTCGAAACGTGCGTTCACGGCCGGGTTCGCGCCGGTGGCGCTCGAGGAGATCCCCGATGCGCGCGTCCGTGGCGACGAGTGGGTGGTCTTCGCACCGACGCTCACCGGCATCTGCGGCAGCGACCAGAAGCAGGTCCAGCTCAAGGGCCACTTCGACAACCCGATCTCCGGCATCATCTCGTTCCCGCACGTGCTCGGACACGAGACCGTGGGGACCATCGCCGAGGTGGGATCCGCCGTGACGCGGGTGAAGCCCCGCGACCGCGTGGTCGTGAACCCGTGGCTACCGTGCGAGCCGCGCGGCATCTCACCGGTCTGCCCGTCGTGCGCCGAGGGCCACCTCTCGCTGTGCCACAACTTCGACTCGGGCGGCCTGAGCGCGGGTCTTCACCTCGGCAACTGCGCCGACGCGCCCGGAGCCTACGCGCCGCGCGTCGCGCTGCACGAGAGCCAGGTGTTCAAGCTGCCGGATGACGTGAGCGACGAGCAGGCGGTGCTCGCCGACCCGTTCGCCGTGTCGTTCCACGCGGTGCTGAAGGATCCGCCCGACGGCGACGAGCCGACCGTGCTGGTCTATGGCGCGGGCACGATCGGCCTCGCGGCGATCGCGGCGGTGCGGGTGGTCAAGCCGCGGGCACGCATCGTCGTGATCGCGCGGTACCCGCAGCAGGTCGAGGCGGCGCGCCGCCTCGGCGCCGCCGAGGTGTTCACGTTCCGGAAGGGCCGCCAGATCGTCGACGCGATCGCGAAGCTGACCGGCGCGCGCCCGTGGGGCTCGCGCTGGCACGGGCTACCGATGCTCGCCGGCGGGGTCGACGCGGCCTACGATACCATCTGCTCGCCGCAGACCATCGAGATCGGGCTGCGCATCGTGCGGCCGCGCGGCATCCTGTCGATCATCGGCGTCGAGGCACCGAAGCGCTTCGAGTGGACGCCGATCTACTTCAAGGAGATCCGCGTGGTCGGTGCGAACGCGTTCGGCGTCGAGGAGTTCCGTGGCGTGCGCAAGCACGCGATCGAGCACTATGTCGACCTGTGCGCTTCGGGCGAGGTGGATCTCTCGTCGCTGGTCACGCACCGCTTCCGTCTCGACGACTGGCGCGAGGCGATGCGCAAGGCGATCGACAAGCGCTCCGGCTGCGTCAAGGTGGCGTTCGCGTTCGCGTGACACGCCCGACGTCGGCACCCACGACGGCGCTCCGCCCGCTCGATCCGCCGACCGGGCGCGACCCGTCGTCGAGGCGGCTCGTGAGCCTGCCACTCCTCCTGACCGCGACGGCGGTCGACGCGACGCTGGTTCAGGCGATGCGCCTCGTCGTGCGCCGCTTCCTGCTCGCCGACGACGCCCACGTCGAGGGGCTGCGGCGCTCGGCGGCGCCCTACCTCGACCCGGCGCTCCTCGAAGCCCCGCAACGATTCTTCGACTTGCCGCCCGGCAGCGCAGTGCGCCTCGCAAGCTCGCGCACGGTGCGCGTCGTGCGCGGCGGCGCCGTGCTGTCGCACCGGCTCGCGACCGATCTCGCGCCCGACGACCCGATCCACCTCGCGCACTGGGTGCAGCAGGGACGCCGGCCGCACGCGACCGTGCTCGCGGTGCACGGGTTCACGATGGGATGGCCGCGCTTCGACGCGATCGCGCTGCTGGCGTCGGAGTGGTTCCGCGCCGGGCTCGACGTGGCGCTGCTCACGCTGCCGTTTCACGGCGCGCGCACCCCCGCCGGCGCGAGCTTCTCGGGCGAGGCCTTCGCCCGGCCGGACGTCGCGGAGCTGAACACCGCCGCGCGGCGCTCGGTGCAAGAGATCCTGCTCGCCGCGCGCTGGCTGCGCGCCGAGGCCGGGCACCCAGTGGGGCTCCTCGGCATGAGCCTCGGCGGCTACCTCTGCGCGACCGCGGCCGGGCTCGACACCGACCTCGCGTTCGTCGTCGCGATGGTGCCGCCGGCCTGCTTCGGCGACCTCGCCTGGCGCTTCCTGCCGGAGCGCGGCGCCGGCGCTCGCAGGACCCCGGCGCTGGGCTACGACGAGCTGCGCCGTGCGTTCCGCATCCACTCCCCGCTCGCACACGCGCCGGTCGTGTCGCGCGAGCGGCTGCTGGTGGTCGCCGGTCGCGGCGACCGCATCGTGCCGCCGGAGCACCCCACCTCGCTCTGGCGCCACTGGGGCGAGCCGCCGGTCCACTGGTTCGACGGCAGCCATCTCGCGCCCTTCGGGCGCGCCGGCATCGCCGCCGCGGTGCGCGCGCACCTGGCGCGCCTCGGTTTCGCGTGAGCGGGAGAGCAGCCCGTCGCCGCCCCGCAGCCGGTGTGCGTGCGCCTCAAAGACCGATCTTCTGCAGCACGCCCTCGACGCCGCGCACGCCGCGGTCGAGCCAGTCCGAGCGCCGGTGGCGCTGCGCGATCTCGCGATCAAGCAGCGCCTGGCACGTCCGCCAGACGCGCCCGTGCAGCTCCCGCAGCGCGCGCGCGCCGCGGCGCGCCGCCGCGCGATCGCCGAGGTCGAGCGGCTCCGACACCACGTGCGTGATCTTGACGGGCAGCGGCACGAGCCCCGGAATCACGTGCGGGCCGAGCAGGCCGAACTGCATGCGGGAGCCAGCGTAACGCTCCGAGCCGAGGACGCGCAGCAGCAGCTCCGGCATGGCGAAGCTCGACTGGTAGTACATCTCGTCGATGCCCACGGCCGCGACGAACACCACCTCGGCATCGTGGCGCAGCGCGAGGCGGAGGAAGCCGAAGCGGTTCGCCCACAGGAGACGGTAGGGCTCGTCGCGATAGACCCTTCGCGCCGCCTCCGAGCCCGACCCGGGATAGAGCATCAGGAGCCCGTCCTCCGCGAGCGCGCGCTCGGTCTCCTCCATGCGACGCGACGGGATCATGCCGTAGCTCCGGGCCAGCCGGCCGAGGCCCGGCATGCCGAAGATCAGGTTCTCGTGGCCGATGAAGTGCGGCACACGACCGTAGCGATCGAGCATCGCGGCGGTGAACAGCAGCGGGTCGAGCACGTCGAGGACGTGGTTTCCGACCAGCACCACGCGCCGCCCCGCGCGCAGCAGCGCGCCGAGGCGCTCGAGGTGCACGACCTCGTGCCGGTGGTAGCGCGCGAACAGGCGGGCGTAGGCGAGGAACGGCTGCGCGAGCCAGTCGTCGCGTGCGATCGGGATTCCGGTGGTCTCGGGCACCCGATGCCGCCCTCAGGCGACCAGGTCGCCCATCTTGCGGAGCATCCGGCAGACCTCGTCCGGCAGCACGCTGGGCGCCTTGCCCACCGCGTAGCAGCCGAGGATCACCTCGCACGAGCGATCCACGATCTCGACCATGTCGGCCGCGCGACGCAGGCTGCGCCCGGCCACGAGCAGGCCATGGTTACCCATCAGGACGGCCCAATTGCCGCGGACCGCCTCGGCCACCGCCGTCGCGAGGTCGTCGGTTCCGGGCATGATGAACGGCAGACGCGGGATGTCGCCGAAGAAGGCGGCCTCGGTCGAGATCGGCAGGAACGGCGTGCCCGAGTTGACGAGGATCGTCGCGTGCGGCGCGTGCGCGTGCACGACCGCGTGCGCGTCGGGTCGCGTGCGGTACACGGCGCAGTGCATCTGCACCTCGCTCGACGGCGAGTGCGCATCCTCGTCGAGAGACGCACCGTCGAGGCCGACCCGCACCAGCATCGTCGGCTGCAGGTCGCCCTTGAACATGGCGCTCGGGGTGATCCACACCTCGTTCTCGCGCCCCGGAATCCTGACGCTGACGTTGCCGCCGGTCGCCGTGATCAGCTCCGCGGCGAACAGCTCGTTGACCACCTGCACGACCTCGTCGCGGATGTCGCCCACGCGGACGATCCGCGGCGCGGACGCTTCCGCGACCGCCGCGGTCGTGGCCGAGCCGGGCGCGCCGGCCTGCGCTCCCTGCCCCGGCCCCTTGCGCCCGCCCGCCTTCGGCGGCTCGGGGATCGACTCCAGGTCGCCGGGATCGCCCGCCGCGGTGCGGGCGTTCCTGTAGAGGCGCGACATGTCGTCCTGCAGCTCCTGGATGGTCATCGCCTTCATCGTCTCGCCGCTGAAGGAGATCTTGCCGGTCGTCGCCGCCTGCATGGGGTTCAGGGTCCCGGTGAACATGCCGTCGAGGACGGCGGCGCGCATCTTCAAGTCGACGTCCGGCTTGCCGTCCGGATCACCGAGACCCGTCGCGACGGCTCCGCCGCGCAGCCGGATGAAGAAGCGCAGCCCGAGATCCGTGACCGTGAAGCGCAGGGTCACGTCCTTGTCGGCCGCCACCGCCAGCAGGGCCGCGTCGGACGCCATGCCGTCGCAGAAGACCTGCAGCACCTTCTCGACGCGCGTCCGGAATCCGGCGACGACGGCGTCGTCGACGACGGGCTCCGCTCCGGAGACTCCGGCGGGCGCGGCAGCCGACGGCGCGGGCGCAGCCGGTCCAGCGGTCGGAGCTCCCGCGCGGTCCTCGCCCGCATCGGCCGCCCGATCTCTCTGCAGGTCGGTGACGGCGGGCCCCCGGCGCTTGCCGAGCGCCGCCAGCGCCTCGGCGCTCAGCGCCGGCCGCGGCTTCGTCCAGTCGAAGTCGGCGACCGCTTCCGGATTCAGCGCGCAGCGCGGCTGCTCGCCGCGCAGCAGCCGGCGCAGGTCGTCGAGAATGATCGCGCCCTGATGGCTCGCGACGTCGACGGTGTTGCCACCCACGTGCGGCGTCGTGATCACGTTGCCGAGCTGCATCAGCGGGTCGTCCCAGCCGGGAGGCTCCATCGCGAACACGTCGAGCGCCGCACCGGCGAGTCGTCCCTCGCGCAGCGCCGCGACCAGCGCCGGCTCGTCGACGAGCGCCGCGCGTGCCGTGTTGACGAGGCACGCCGCGGGCTTCATCCGTGCGAGCTGGGGGGCGCCGATCATGTGACGGGTCTGCTCGGTGACCGGGGCATGGAGGCTCACGAAGTCGCTTCGCTCGAGCAGATCGTCGAGCGTGACCAGCTCGGCGTCGAGCATGGTCGCCTGCTCTCTCGTCAGGAAGGGATCGTGCACCAGGACCTGCGTCCCGAAGCCCGCGAGCCGCCGGGCGACCTGACGGCCGACGGCCCCCATGCCGACCAGCCCGACGGTCTTGCGCCACAGCTCGCGGCCCTGGAGCTCCGAGAAGGCGCGGCCCATCCGGCCCATGTCGCCCGCCTCGCCGCCCTCCTCGTGCAGAAAGGCGGTCGCCGCGGGCAGCTTGCGCGCGAGCATCAGCAGGAAGGCGACCGCGAGGTCCGCGACCGCATCCGCGTTGCGCCCCGGCGCGTTCAGCACCGGCACCCCGGCGGCGGTGCAGGCCGCGACGTCCACGTTGACGGCGTCGCCGCGGCAGCTCGCCACGACGCGGAGGTCGGTCGCCTTCGCCAGCACGCCGCCGTCGACGATATCCACCTCGGTGATGAACACCTGCACGCCACGCAGAGCGTCGACGAGGGTGTCGCCCGTCAGGAGACGCATGACCTTGCGGAAGCTCGCGTACTCGACGTCACCGATCTCCCGCAGCGCCTCGAGCGATGCGTCGTCCATGTCGGCGGTCACGAGGATCCGCGGCCGGATGGCGCACGGAGCGGCCGTCGCGGTCGCGCCGAGGCGCGAGAACAGCGCCGTCAGCGCCGCGGTGCGCGCGTGCGCGTCTGCTTCGGCTCGCGCCGCGAAGTGTCGCCGCCAGGTGTCGCGCAGGTCCACGTAGGTCCTGCACGCATCCGAGGCGGGCTCGAAACGACGCTCGACTCCCGCGAGCGCTGCCGCTCCGGCCGCGAGATCGGGGAACACGCCTGCGCCGACGCCGGCGCAGATCGCGGCGCCGAGTGCGCTCTCCTCGGCGGTCGGCCCGCGCAGGATCGGCAGCCCGGTCACCTCGCCGAGGATCGTGGTGAACACGTCGCTGCGGGAAAGGCCGCCCACCAGGCGCAGCTCCTGCGGCGCGACCCCGCCGACCCGCTCGAGCTCGGCGAGGTTGGCCGACACGGCGTGTCCGATGCCCTCGACCGCGCTCCGCGCAACGGCGGCGCGCGCCGCGGCGTCGTCCGCCGTCGCCATGTGCGACAGGGTCAGCCCGCCGAGCGGCAGCTCGAGCTCCTTGGCGGAGAACACCTGCGCGCCGAGCGTCGACAGGACCCCCGCTGCTCCCCGCGGCGCGAAGCTCGCCTCGGCGAGCAGCCGCGCCACGGGATCCGGTGCGCCGGGGGTCAGCAGCCGGGCGAGCCAGGTCAGGTTCTCGCCGACGGGACCGGCATTGCTCTCCAGCACCCAGCGTCCGGGGACGGCGTGACAGCCGAGCCACAGCCGCTCCTCGGGGTCGATCCGCGGGCGATCCGAGACGAGCAGCAGGGGCATCGTCGTCCCGCCCACGACGGCGACGTCGCCCGGGCGCACCGCCGCACCGCCGAGGGCACCCAGCTGCGTGTCCCCCCCGCCCGCGACCACCGGCGTGCCCGCCAGCAACCCGAAGTGGCCGGCGGCGGCATCCGTCAGGGAGCCGAGTCGCGTGCCCGATTCGCGCAGCTCGGGCAGCAGTCCCGCGTCGAGGCCCAGGGAGCGTGCGAGGTCGGCGGCCCAGCACCGTCGCTCGACGTCGAGCAGCAGGCTCTCGTTGGCCTGCGTCGGATCGCTCGCCAGCGCACCGCACATCCGCCACGCGAGCCAGTCGCCGAGGGTCAGCATCTTGACGGCGCGAGCCAGCACCGCCGGTTGATTCGCCGCCAGCCAGCGCAGCCGCGCGGCTGCCGCCACGGGATTCGGCCAGCGGCCCGTCCGGGAGTAGATCTCGGCACCGTGCTCGGACGCGAGCGCGAAGGCCTCCATGGCCGCCCTGCCATCGTGATTGGTGGTCGCGAACAGGGCGTCACCGGCCTCGTCGAGCAGGATGGTCGTGTGCCGCATGCTGGTCGCGGCGACGGCCACGATTTCGCCGGGCGACGCACCGGCGCGGCCCATCGCCTCGCGCGCGGCATCGCCGAGCTTCTGCCAGAGAACGGGCAGGTCGAGGTCCGACCCCAGGCCGCCGGTACCGGGGGCGACCGGATGGGTCCACGGCCGGAACGCGCGGACACGCCGTCCGGTCCCGATCTCGACGAGGAGGCACCTGCCACCTCCCCCACCGGCGTCCAGCGCCATCAGGAGCTCGCGGCTCATACCCGCTCCTCAGTCCGCGAGGACATCCGCGGCGGCGTTGAGCGCGCTGACGGCGGCCGGCACGCCCGCGTAGACGGCGGTCTGCATCAACACCTCCTTCAGCTCCGCTTTCGTGATCCCGAGGTTCAGCGCGCCGTGGAGGTGCGCGCGGAGCTCGTCGGTGCGTCCGAGGGCCGCGAGCTGCGCCACGGTGCACAGGCTCCGGCTGCGGGTGTCGAGCTGCGGTCGCGACCAGAACATCCCGAAGCAGAACTGGGTCACCAGGCCGAAGAACTCCGGCGCGAGCTTCTGGGCCGGCAGCTCCTGCCCGCCGGCGCGCTCACCCCAGAGCTTGCGCGTCACCTCGAGTCCCTTCGCAAGCAGATCCTGTTGCTCCGACATCCGATCGTCCCTCCTTCTTCCTTCCTTCCGTACGTGCACCGTCACGCGATCGCGTTCCTCACCCCGCGCCGCCCTCGTCGGCGGGGCGCAGCGCGAACTGCAGCCCGCACTCGCGCTCGAAGAAGGCCGGCAGATCCGTCCAGTCCTTCTGCGACATCCCCGCGGCGCACGCGTCTTCGAGGAGCTTCGCCAGCGACGCAGCGATGCGTCCCGGGAGACCGCGCTCCTCCTCCAGCGCGAGGATCAGCCGGGCGTCCTTGGCGGCGAGCTCGAGCGCGAACTGGGGGACGTCGCTGCGGCGCTCGATGCCTTCGACCGCGCGGTCCGTGTAGAAGTTGCCCGCCCCGCCCGTCCGGATCACGTCCACCATGCGCCGCAGGTCGAGCCCGCAACGCACCGCCAGCGAGAGGCCCTCGAGGGAGGCCATCGTGGTCGAGAACGCGACCAGGCTGTTCACCAGCTTGGCGACGCTGCCGCTGCCGACCGGCCCGAGGTGGAAGGCCGCGCGGCCGACCTTCTCGAACACGGGCCGGACCCGCGCGAACACCTCCGCCTCGCCGCCCACCATGAACATCAGCATCCGCGCCTGCGCCCCCGGAGCTCCGCCCGAGAGCGGTGAATCGAGGAAATGGCGCCCGCGCGCCGCGATGCGCGCGCCCAGCGCCCGCACCCGCGACGGCGCGTTCGTGGAGAGGTCGACGAGCACCGCGCCCTCCGGCGCCGCCTCCAGCCACTCCGCGGCGACCGCGTCCACGACGTCCGGGGTCGGCAGCGACAGGAAGGTGATCTCGCTCGCGACGGAGACGCCGCGCACGTCGTCACATGCAATCGCCCCCAGGTCGGCCGCCCGGGCGAGGCGCCCGGCGTCACGGTCGAACGCACGCAGGGCGTGACCGTCCCGGGTGAGGTTCTCCGCGATCGCCCCGCCGATGTTTCCCAGACCAACGAAGCCGAGATTCATGTCCATCGCCTCCGCACGTTCGCTTTCCACTGCCCTGCCACGGCTGGCCATCAGCATGCAATCGATTGACCGATTTCGGTTCGCCGCTTCCTCGCCGGCAGGACGCGAGGCACGATCGCGGCTCTACGGTGCCGCCGCGTCGCCGCGCACGAACACCGGGATGGTGTCGAGCGGCGCGTCGACGGTGACCGTCACCGGCCCCGCGAAGCGCTGCGACTCGTCCCACAGGCTGCGCCACGATCCGGCCGGCAGGTAGACCTCGCGCGCACGCTCGCCCGTGCGCCACACGGGCGCCACCAGCAGATCGGGGCCGAGCAGGTACTCGTCCCACAGGTCGCCGACCGCAGGGTCGTCGGGCCAGTCGAACACCAGCGAGCGCACCAGCGGCAGCCCGGTCGCCCTGGCATCACGCGCGGCCGCGACCAGGTACGGCTGCAGGCGCTCGCGAAAGGTCGTGTAGCGCCGGTAGATCGCGATCATCTCCTCGTCGTAGGCGGGCTCGGTGGGCATGTCCCACGGCGCGTGCGCCCCGACGCCGCCGATCTCCATGATCCCGGAGAACGCACTGAACTCGAGCCAGCGCGCGAAGACGTCGCGGTCCTTGAACTCGTAGTAGCCGCCGGTGTCGGAGCCCCAGATCGGATACCCGAGGAACGCGGCGCGCTGCTGGCTGATGATCGCGCTGCGCAGCCCGAGGTCGGTGCCGGGACCGTTGCCGAAGCGCTCGCTGCCGGTGATGTCGCCACCCCAGACGATCGCCCACTGCTGCGTGCCGGTGTAGCCGCTGCGCGTGAGCACCAGCGAGTCGCCGGGGAACGCCTCGGTGATCGCATCGTGGTGGATCTTCGCCTGCAGCGTCGGGTAGTCGTTGCGGACTTCCCGCCCGTTGCGCCCGTCGGCCCAGACGTCGCTGGCCTCTGACGGGATGTGCTCCTCGCCGCGGTCGAGCTTGACGCCGCGGATGCCGTGCTGGCGGAAGAAGTCGCGCACGCGGTCGCGCCAGAAGGAGCGCGCGGCGGCGCTGGTCGGGTCGAGGATGAAGTTGTTGCCGAGCACGTCGTCGCAGCGCGGCGGGCCGCTGCCGCCGGGCGCGAGAAAGCCGAGCACCAGCGCGTCGCTGCCGTTGTCGCCGGGACCGCTGCCGCAGGCCCACAGGCTGCTCCACATCATCAGGCGGTAGCCGCGCCGGTTCAGCGCATCGAGCATCTGCTCGACGTTCGGCAGACGCTGCGTGTCCCACGCCCAGCGCGCGAACCCGTACTCGCCCTCGAGCACCGGCCGGTCGAAGAGGTACACGCCCGGCGGGATGCCGAGCTGCTCGTACATGAGCACGTCGTCGGCGACGTCGCGGTTGATGGGCGTGCCGTCGACCGCGACCGGATCGCCCGTCCGCAACTCGCCGCGCCACCGCCAGTGCAGGAACGCCCAGTCGGGCGGCACGAACGGACGCCCAGTCAGCGCCGTGTACTCGTCGAGGATCTGCGCGTGGCCAGGTCCGTGGAAGAGGTGGAAGCGCAGGACACGGCTCTCGGGCGCGTTGCCGGTCTCGAAGCGGAAGACGAGCTGCTCGGGGTGGTCGCGCGCGACGTCGAACCAGCCGATCGCGGTGCCCGACACCGCGAGCCCGTAGCCGCGCGAGCTGTGGAAGAACGGCCCGTAGACGGAGAACGTCGGCGTGACGATCATCTCGACGCGCTCGCCGCGCCGGTCGAGGCCGCCGGCCTCGACCGGGACCAGGTCCTCGCGCGGAATGTCGACGGTGCCCGGGGCGAGCAGCGGCGAGTCGCGCAGGCGCTCCGTCAAGCCATAGATCCGTTCGTCCGCGGGCGACTGCCAGCGGTCGCCGAGCGCGTCGACCGTCTCGGGCGCCGGCGGCTCGATCACGACCTCGGCGGTGCGCTCGCGGACGAAGCGGATCGTCACCCGCGCGCTCCCCGCCGCTCCGGCGGCCACCGTCAGCGCGACGCCGTCGGGCAGCACCCGCTCGTCGAGCACCTCGCCGAGGCGCTCTTCGCTGCCGTCCCGCTCCCAGAAGACGCCTCCGCCGCCGGCCTCCGCGGCGAGCGGGCGGCCGTCCTTCGCGCCGAACGCGAGCCGGTACGGCGAACGCGTCACGGTCACGACGGTCGTCGGACTCGAGATCCGGATCGCGTCGGCGCGGCTCTCGACGGTGATGCCGCCGCTGCTCCGGGGCGCGTCCGAGCAAGCCGCGCACGCCGTGAGAACCAGCACCAGGGCGAGCCGGACGACCGCGCGCGCAGGACGCATCGCGCCCCTTTGAGCATGGCCCCCGACAAGTCGGCAACCTGGATTCGTCACGCCGCCCCCCGCGAAGGCCGTCATCTGCCGGGCTCAGCGCCGCGAGCGCGCGTAGGCACGCTCGGCGATCGGGCGAATCTCCGGCGGCAGTGCGGCGATCGCCGCTGCGTAGTCCTCGCGTGGCTCGACGAAGTACCGGTCGGGGTCGACCGGTACGAGCGACGGCAGCCACGCCGTGTGCAGCGTGAACGGCAGGTTGAGCGCCGGATGTCCGAGGCGGCACAGCGGCCCGCGGCCGAGGTCGCGACCGTCGAAGATCCACACCTCGTCGCCGCTGGAGCGCCCGTCGGCCTGATCGGAGACCACGGTGGTGATCACGTAACCCTCGCGCGGGCCGCTCCGGCCTCGCGCCGGGGCGAACTGCGGCGAGAGTCCGAAGTACCCGGTCGGAAAGGAGTACGCGTCGACGATCGCGCCGCGGTCGGCGTCGAAGCGGAGCACTGCGCCGGGCACCATGTCCTGCGGCAGGTCCGCGATCTCGACGGTCCGGTACGGGTAGTCGACGAAGGCGTTCACCAGCCGGCTGATGAGGTTCGCCGGCGAGAAGCCCGACGTCGTCCAGTAGAGGCTCTCGTGCCGCTCGCGTGTGAACTCGCCGGTGGTGGTCGAGTAGAGCGCCGGTCCGAAGGTGTAGGCCTCGTCCGCGATCGCCACCGCGTCGCGCACGGCGCCGGTGGCTGTGTCGATCTCGTAGCGCCCCATGCGGCCGACGTCGGTCGCCGACAGCACCTTCTGCGCGTCGCGCGGGTCGATGCGCTGCTGGGTGTGGTGCACCGTGTCGGCGTTGGTCATCCAGCCGGACGACGCCCCACCGCAGCTGTGCCCGGCGTGCAGGACGATGCGTCCGCCCGCGTCGTCGTAGTCCACCTGGAAATGCGCCGCCTCCCGCGGGATCACCACGTGCACCGCGCGCGCGCCGCCGGCGCGGCCGATCTCGGACTTGGGCACGAGGTAGTAGTCGACGTCGGAGCGCGCGCGCCCCGGCGAGTGCGGGTCGAGCGAGTTCACGAACGAGGAGTCGGAGAGGACGACGTGCTCGCGCGTGATCGCCATCTGGTGCATGGACTGCCGGATCGCGAGCGGCGAGCCGTCGGACAGCACGACGGGGTTGGCGACGACGGCGCCGTCGCTCTCCCAGGTCATGATGCTGACGAAGGGCCTGCCCCCGAACGCCGTCCCTCCGTACGCGACGCCGTAGTAGCGGCGCTCGTGCGGGTCGAACTGCGGGTGCGCGCTGGTGAAGTGGCCCGGGAACAGCGGGGCGTCGCCGAAGATGTCGAGGCCGATCGGCCAGTCGCGGTTGAAGCCGATCGGCGTCACGATCTCGAGCGACACCGGGTCGACGAGGTGCGGCCGGCCGGCGTCGAAGGTCGCGAGCAGGCGCTCCTCCATGGGCAGCAGTGCGGTGTTGACGAAGTTGCGCACGCCGAAGCCGCCGAAGCGGGCGATGCCGGCGTTGTCGAACTCGTACGGCGTCCCCACCGCGGCCTCGTCGACGTAGTAGTCGTCGGTGCGCAGGATGCGGTTCTTCGCCGCGACGCCGGCCGGGTCGAGATCGAAGCGGTACAGCATGCCGAGGCCGTTGAACGGCGAGCTGATGTCCTCGGGATAGGGCAGCGCGCAAATCACGAACGAGTGCCCGTGCAGGTCGTTCGGCAGGCGACCGGCGAGCACCTCGAGCAGGAGGTCGTTCTCGGCGTGGCCCGCGTCGGTGAGCGAGTCGGGCCAGCGGTCGGCAGCCACCGGCTGCGGCGCGACGCCGCCGCCACGGGCGTCGCCGCACGCGAGCAGGGAGAGGCTGCTGCCGGCCGCGGCGCTCACGGGCAGGGCCGCGGCGGCAGCGCGCAGGAAGCGCCGCCGGCTCAGCCAGCGGCGATCGAGCTCGGAGATGCGGTGCGACATGTCCCTCTTCCTCCGGTGCGGTCTCGGCGTGCCGATCATCTGCGCGCGCGGGCGAGCGCGGTCTCGCCGATCGCGCGTGCGTCCGCCGGAAGCGCGGCGATCGCCGCGCCGTAGTCCTCGTTCGGGTCGATCCAGTAGGAGCGACCGGGGCTGGCGAGCGACGGCAGCCACGCGGTGTGGATGGTGAACGGCAGGTCGAGCGCCGGGTGTCCGAGGCGCGCGACCGGCCCGCGTGCGAGGTCGCGGCCGTCGAAGATCCAGAACTCGTCACCGCTCGACCCGCCGCTCGGCTGGTCGGAGATCACGCTCGCGACCACCCAGCCCTCGCCGTCACCGCTGCGGCCGCGCGCCGGTGCGAGCTGCGGCGACAGGCACAGGTAACCGGCGGGCAGGACGTAGGCGTCCCGGACGCGCATGGTCTCGAAATCGAATCGCAGCAGCGCGGACGGGACGGGGTCGCGCGGCATGTCGGCGAGCGGGATGGTGCGGTTCGGGTAGTCGGCGTAGGCGTCCACCACGCGCCGGACCAGCAGGTCGGGCGCGAAGCCGGACGTCGCCCAGTACTGCGTGCGGTGGCGCGATACGTGGAAGTCGCCGGTGCCGGTCGAATACAGTCCGAGCCCGTGCGTCAGCGGATCGTCCGCGACCGCGACGCCGTCGGCGATCGTGCCCGAGCCGACGTCGAGGACGTAGCGTCCGAAGAGCCCGATGTCGGCCGCCGAGATGCCCTTCCGGCGGTGATTCGGCGACACCCGCGCGCCGCTGCCCCACACCACGTCGTCGAGATTGATCCAGCTCGTGCTCTGCGCCGAAGTGTGGCTCACGTGCAGGGTGATCCGGTCGCCGTCGTCGTCGTGGTCGACCAGGAAGTGGATCGCCTCGCGCGGGATGCGGAAGTGCACGGCGCGCGCGGTCGCGCCGTCGAGATCAGCCTTGCGCACCACCCAGAAGTCGCTCGGCTGCTCGGCGGTCGCCGGATCGAGCGGGTCCAGCGAGCTCACGAACGAGGTGTCGTTGAGCACCACGTGCGCGCGCGTGACCGCGATCTGGTGCATGCCGTTGCGCACGCCGAGCGGGCTGCCGTCCGGTGCGAGGATCTGCACGCGACGCACGTCGCCGGCGCCGTCCCAGATCGCGATCTCGACGAAGGGCGCGAAGCCGAAGCCCGACGCACCGTAGTTCGGACAGTACATCCGCCCGTCTGTCGGGTCGTACACCGGGTGGGCCGAGGTGAAGACCGCGGGGAAGAGCTGGCTCGACAGCACGCTCGGGCGCCACTCGCGCTGCAGCCCGACCGGCGTCACCGCTTCCAGCGTGACCGGGTCGACGATCCACGGGCGGCCGGCGTCGTACGTGGCGAGCAGGCGGTCGCCCATCGGCAGCAGCGCGGTGTTGGCGTAGTTGCGCACGCCGAGGGCGCCGAAGCGCGTGATGCCGAAGTTGCGGAAGGCCCACTGGGTTCCCTCCGCAGCCTGGTCCACGTACCAGTCGTCGGTACGCAGGATGCGCGAGCGCAGCGCGACGCCGCCCGGCGACAGGTCGAGACGGAACAGCATCGCCGGTCCATTGAGAATGCTCGAGTCGTCGTCGAACGGCAGCGACGTCTGCAGGAAGTGGTGCCCCTGGAGGTCCGCGGGCAGGCGCCCGGCGAGCAGCGTGAGCGACACGTCGAGCTCCGCGCTGCCGATCGTCGCCCACGAGTCCGGCAGCCACGCCGCAGCGGGTGCGCCCGGCGGCGCGACGCCGCCCGAGGACGCGTCGCCGCAGCCGATCGCGCCGAGCCCGCCCCAGAGGGCCGCGGCCGCCGGCGCCGTCGCGGCGGCGCGCGCGAGGAACTCGCGTCGCTTCATCGTTCGTCTCATGGGTCGGCTCTCCGGCCTGTCAGAACTGGTAGGTGAATCGCAGCTGCGTCTCGGAGCGGCCGCGGTTGAATCCCGCGAGGCCCCACGGCTCGTACACCGGAGTCTCCGTCGTGTTGACGAATTAGCGCTGCGCGACGTTCACGATGAGCTCGTTCGTCACGTAGTAGTCGAGGCTCCAGAAGACGAGCATGTTGAAGGAGTTCAGCGGGTCGAGAATGTAGGAGAGCTGCGGCACGATCGTGCCGCCGCCGTAGAACGTGGTCGCGGTGAGCGAGAAGAGTAGCTCCCAGTCGCGCACGGTGTCGATCGGCTTTCCGTTCGGACGCAGCGGCGCGAGCGCCGGACCGCTGGGGCCGACGAACCCCTTCTGCACGCCCGGGATGAAGCGCTCGTTGTCGATCAGGTGATGCCAGAACATCTGTCCGAGCAGCAGCCACGTGGAGGTGCGGTTCAGCGGGCGGATCCACGTCGGGCGGTCGAAGCCGATCATGCCCTTCCACATGTCGCGCTTCGAGACGCCGAACAGCGACGTCGGCAGCACCGGCGACGGCTTTTCCGCGTTCGCGAACGGGATGCCGAAGTCGTAGATCGTCTCGGTCTTGAAGACCGCCTTGGTCCAGGTGTCGTCGAAGTAGTTGGCCGAGAAGCCGATCGTGTGGACGTAGGGCGCGATGTACTCCGCCGGCAGCATGCCGGCGGAGATCGCCGCCGACGCCGAGGCGAGGTCCGGGTCGGCGCGGAAGATGGCGGCCGCCGATCCGTCGTCGCCCGCCCAGCGCTGGTAGAAGTAGTTGAGCGTCATCTGCGCGCCGCCGACGAAGCCGCCGATGCGCACCCCGACCTGGCTGTTCTCGCCGGGGTTCCGGGAATAATCACCTTGACGGAACGTCACGCTCCGCTGCGGACCGTTGGGAAAGATGCCGGCCGTCGGGTCCTGGAACGGGATCGACCACGGCGAGTCCGGCGAGTACTGGCGCTTCGCCGGGATCCAGTCGCCTGGGTTCCAGAAGGCCTCCACGAAGGTCTCGGTGACCGGGCCGAGGTTCGGCAGATCGTAGATCGCGCGCGCCATCCAGTACGGCACGCGCAGCTGGTCCCAGCCGTGCTGCGCTTCCGTCTCCCAGATCAGGTGCCAGGTGAGGTCGAGCGAGTTCACCCGGTCGAGCATGCGGAAGAAGTCGGTCTCGCCCCAGATGATCTGCTGCTTGCCGAGACGCAGGTGGAGCGGGATCGCTGCGAAGTCGAGGTCGACGTAGGCCTCGCGGAGGTCGTTCGAGTACTTGAGCGCGGTGCGGGTCGAGTGCGGCAGGTCGGAGATCTTGCCGCCGTCGGGCTTGCCCTGGTTGGTCCAGAGATTCCCGCCGGGTGCCCAGTCGAAGACGCTGTCGTAGACGCCTCGGTAGAGCAGGTAGAGCGACGACTTCTGGAGCCAGGGCGTCTCGAAACGCTCCATGAGCTTGCCGTTCTCGAGCCAGTCGTAGTCGAGCGAGAGTCGCAGCGTGTTGCGCTGCTGCACGAACTGGAACTCGCCGACGTCGCGGGTGCGGATCAGGTTCTGCGCGGACAGGTCACCCGCCAGCTGCGCCGGGCCGAGGCGGATGGTCGCCTGCGCGCCCGGCACGAGCGCGACCAGGGCCGCCAGCGTGAGCACCGCACGCAGCCACACGGGTCAGCGTCCCGCGGCCATGAGCGCCGTCACGGTGAACGTGCGCTCGTCGTTGCCGTACCTGGGACCCATGTTGAAGTACCAGCCGGGCTCCTCGCGGAACTGCGTGCCCGGGATCGCCGAGCGCGTGCCGTGCAGCAGCTGCAGATCGACCATCGCGAAGCCGTAGATGAAGGGCATCTCGTCGGGATACTCGAGCGCCGCGTCGGGGTTGGGCTTCCGCGCGACGCGGATGCTCTGCACCATCGTCTTCCAGAGCTCACCGGAGGCGTCGTAGACGTCGGAGTAGAGCGGCAGGAAGGTCTCCTTGTCCACGAAGAGGACGCGTTTCGAGTACGCGTAGCCGGGGAGCTTCGAGCTGCCCTCGATGACGAACACCGGACGCATCTCCCAGGCGTCGCAGAACGTCGCGCCGCCGTCGCGGGTGCACGGCTTCGGCGGCATGTTCTCGCCGTGCATCGACCCGAGCATCTGCTTCTCGCCGAGCAGTCGCCACGTGAACCACGAGACGTCACCGGAGTAGACGTTGTAGCTGTCGAGATCGATGTCCTGGCCGAACAGCGCGTCCGAGCGCTGCGAGCTCGACAGGCGGCGCACGCGCCGCAGCGCGGGCATGTAGAGCCAGGTGTCGTCCTGCTTCGAGGGGTCGAGGTAGCGGAAGCTCAAGAGCCCGGTGCCCTTGAGATCGAACGGCTCGAGGAACGGGTACTGCGCCATCTTCTGGAACACCCCGTCGGGGTTGTCCGCGATGGTGGGCTTCGGCTCGATCTCGAGCCGCCCCGCGTAGCGCAACATCCGGAGCCAGTCGATCGTGAAGTGGCGCTCGACGTCGAAGCGCCCTTCCTCCCCGGGCTTCGACAGGGTACCGCTCGCCGACTCGATCAGGTGCAGGCCGAGGTCGTCGGTGAGGTTCGGTGTCCGGTTGACGTTGTACATCACCTTCGTGCCGGCCTGCGGGTCGGACGGGTCGATGCGCGGAAACGGGAGGCCCGCGACCCAGCCGGTGAGGACGCCGTTCGCGTCGAGCGACGCCTGCGCGGCGTACTGCTCGGTCGCGGCCTTGACGCTCGGACGCAGCTCGACCGGCCGGTACGGCACGATGCGCAGCTCCATGCCGCGCCGCACCAGGATCTCGACTCCCGGCGACACCAGACCCTTCACGCGGTCGGCCTGCTCGGGGCCGATCACCTCGCCGGGCGAAACCTGCGCGTGCGCATTCTCCGCGAGCAGCGCCATGACCGCCACGGACACGGCGAGACGCGCGAACGCGAGCAGACCCGATGGGAGATGACGATGCACGCGTGCTGCCTCCGGCCGGAAAACGCGCGCGACCCTAGTGCAACTTTGCACATAGGTCAACGCCGAAAACCCGCCGTCCGACACCGCTCTCCTCTGGAACGCCGCGGTGCCTGCGGGATAGAAGATCCGCCGTGACCCGCACTTCTGAGCGACGCCGCGGAGAGTCCGGCCATGGCTCGCGTCATCTAGCCCGGCATCAACCGCCTGGCCACGCCCCCCCTGCTCTCCGACCCGGAGCCGCGGCCGGTCAAGTACACGATGATCTCGGTGGACGACCACCCGATGGAGCCGCCGTACGTCTTCGAGTGCCGGCTGCCGAAGACGTTCGAGACCACCGGCCCGCGCGTCGAGGGGACCGAGGAAGGCCGCCAGGTCTGGATGTTCGAGAAGACGCCTCACTCCCGGGTCGGCTTCATGTGCGCCGCCGGACGCGCCCGCGAGGACCAGCGGGACCGATGGCGATCGAGACCAAGTACCCCGATCTGAAGATCGCGATCGCCGAGAGCGGCATCGGCTGCGTCGCGATGCTCTGCGACCGCCTCGACAACACCATGTCGCGCTCGGGCTACGGCTCGGGCCGGCCCGACAAGCACACCTTGCCGTCGGACGAGCTGCGGCGATACTTCGGGTTCTGCATGATCGACGACCCGTCGACCATCTCGACCGCGACAAGATCGGCATCGACCACGTCGTCGCGGAGTCGGACTACCCGCACGGCGACGGCACGTGGCCCGACACGCAGCGCGTGATGGAGAAGATGCTCGGTGGACTACCGGTCGAGTGGATCGGCAAGATCACCCGAGAGAACGCGGTCGCCCCGTACCGGCACCCGCTGCCGGCGATCCGTCTGCCCTGAGCGTCCGCACCGCTCGCGAGTGCCCGGATCCACGCCCGACACCACGATCAACCACGCAAGAGAGGAGTCTTCATGAGCAACATCCGCTACGACGGGCGCGTCGCCATCATCACCGGCGCCGGCGGCGGCCTCGGCCGCAGCTATGCGCACTACCTCGCCGAACGCGGCGCCAGGGTGGTCGTCAACGACCTCGGCGGGACGTCGGACGGCCAGGGCAACGACACCAGGGCTGCCGACACGGTCGTCGCCGAGATCAAGGCGAAGGGCGGCGAAGCCGCCGCCAGCTACGATTCGGTCTCGACCGCGCAGGGTGGCCAGAACATCGTCGACACGGCGATGCGCGCGTTCGGTCGCGTCGACATCGTGATCAACAACGCAGGCATCCTGCGCGACGGCTCGATCCAGAAGATGCCGTCGGCGAACTTCGACGTCCTGATCGACGTCCACCTGAAGGGCGCGTTCTACGTCACACAGCCGGCCTTCCGGATCATGAAGGAGAACGGCTACGGACGCATCGTGCACACGGCGTCGGCCGCCGGCCTGTTCGGCAACTTCGGCCAGGCGAACTACGCCGCCGCGAAGATGGGCCTGGTCGGCCTGTCGAGCGTGTTCGCGATCGAGGGCGCCAGGTCCAACATCAAGTCCAACGTGATCGCGCCGATCGCGCGCACGCGCCTGACCGAAGGCCTGATGGCGTCGATGGGCGACGCGGCGAACGTGTTCGACCCGTCCTACATCGCGCCGCTCGTCGCCTACCTGTGCTCGGAGGAGTGCGAGTACAGCCACGACGTGTTCAACGTCGGCGCCGGTCGCTACGCGCGCATCTTCGTCGGATCGGCGCCGGGCTGGAACGCGCCGGCCGGCAAGCCGCCGACCGTCGAGGAGATCCGCGACAACCGCGCGAAGATCCATGCGACGGACGGCTTCAAGGTCCCCTACCAGGCCGTGGACGCCTGACCGCCTGCCCCGCGAGGCCGGCCGGATCTCACACTGCGAGGAGCCACGATGAGCTTCGATGACTACAAGGGCGCGCCGATGTCGGCGCACACCGTCCGCGTCGAGCGCGGCGCGACGAGCCGCTTCGCCGCTGCCGTGACCGACACGAACCCCGTCTACCACGACCTCCGCGCTGCGCAGGCAGCGGGCTTCGACGGCATCCCGGCACCGCCGACCTGGACCTTCGCCTCCACCTTCCTCGGCGCCTGCGCCGAAGAGCAGCCCCCCGACCCGACCGACGGCAAGGGCAACCCGATGATGGCGATCATGAGCGACCTGATGAAGAGCGGCGGTCTCGTGCTGCACGGCGAGCAGGAGTTCGTCTATCACCGGCCCGTGCAGAGCGGCGACGTCCTGACCTCGTTCGGCAGGATCAACGACATCTACACCAGGGAGTCCGGCGGCAAGGTGATGACGTTCGTCGTGATGGAGACGGTGTTCAAGAACGAGAAGGGCGAACCCGTCGTCACCGAGATCTTCAACCTGATTCACCGCCGCTAGCAGGCGCGACCGGAACCGAGGGGAAGACGATCATGGCAAGACCCGTACTCAAGCTGAAGGCGGACGGCATCGAGGTCGGCAGCGAAGCACCGGCCGTGAGCCACAAGCTCGGCCGCACGGACCTCGTGAAGTACGCGGGCGCGTCGGGCGACTTCAACCCGATGCACTCGGACGAGGTCGCCGCGAAGGCGGCCGGACTGCCGAGCGTGTTCGGACACGGCATGTTCTCGATGGGTCTGCTCGGCCGCGCGATCACGGATTGGGCAGGCGTCGGCAACCTGCTCAACTACCGCGTGCGCTTCACGAAGCAGACCTGGCCGGAGGAGACGCTCACGACGAAGATCGTCGTCACCGGCAAGGAGAAGACCGCGCAGGGCAACGTGATCACCGCCGACGTCTCTCTGGTCAACGAGAAGGGCGAGGCGAAGCTCGCGGGCAGCGCCAGGGTGCTGGCGGCGTGATCCTCGTCCCGTCGGCGCGACGCGCCGGGACGCGCGGAGCGCGCGCTTGACGGACCGCTACAGCGGAGCTCCGGCGCATCATCGAGGCCGCCGCCAGGGCGCGCGGCCGCAGCGTCGCAGAACGGACGCGGCAGCACCTGCGCAAGGCCACTCCCTCGACTCCGCTCGGCAGCGCACGGAACGAGCTCGACGTCGTGGTGTTGCCGATCGAAGCGCGCGCCACGAGCGCCCGCCGGGCACGCCGCGACGTCCGAGCCCGTGCACATCGCGCGCGGCAGGCGTAGGCTCTGCACGGGAGATTGCGCCATGGCGGCCAGCGAGACGACGACGGCACCTTCCGTCCTGACACGCGACGGTCTCGGGAGGCTGATCGACGTGCTGCGCGCCGACGGCTGGACGGTCGTCGCGCCCGTCGCGCGCGACGGCGCCATCGTGCTCGACGAGATCGCCACGCTCGCGGACCTGCCGGCGGGCTGGACCGACGAGCAGGACGGCGGCACCTACCGCCTGGTGCGACGCGACGACGAGGCGCTCTTCGGCTACGCGGTCGGGCCGCAGTCGTGGAAGCAGCGGTTTCTCGTGCCACGTCTGAAGCTGTGGAGCGCGCGGCGCGAGGCCGGCGGATTCGCGGTCGACGCGACCGCCGAGCCGTCACCGCGTCTCGCGCTGCTCGGCGCGCGCTCGTGCGACCTGCACGCGATCGCGATCCAGGATCGGGTCCTGCAGGGCGGCGCCTTCGTCGATGCGGACTACGCGAGCCGGCGCGAGAACGTGCTGGTCGTCGCGGTGCAGTGCGGCAAGGCGGGCGGCACGTGCTTCTGCGTGTCGATGGGCACCGGCCCCCGCGCCGACGCCGGATTCGACCTGGCCCTGACCGAGATTCTCGACGGCAGCGGGCAGCGCTTCCTCGCCGAGGTCGGCAGCGAGCGCGGGCGCGCGCTCCTCGAGCGCCTCGACGCCGCGCCCGCCGCGCAGACCGACCGCGACACGGCGCGCGCGATCGTCGAGCGCACCGCGCGCTCGATGGGCCGCCGGCTCGACCCGACGGGCGTCCGGGAGGTCCTGCAGCGCAACCTCGAGCACCCGCGCTGGGACGACGTCGCCGCGCGCTGCCTCACCTGCGCCAACTGCACGCTCGTCTGCCCGACCTGCTTCTGCACCACGGTCGAGGACGTCACCGACCTGACGGGCGACCACGCCGAGCGCTGGCGGCGCTGGGACTCGTGCTTCGCCCTCGACTTCTCGTACATCCACGGCGGCAACGTCCGCTCCTCGCCGCGCGCCCGCTACCGCCAGTGGCTCACGCACAAGCTCGGCACCTGGATCGACCAGTTCGGCACGTCCGGCTGCGTCGGCTGCGGACGCTGCATCACCTGGTGCCCGGTGGGCATCGACCTGACCCAGGAGGTCGCGGCGATCCGCGCCACCGACGGTGCCGGCACGAAGGGGGACGCCGATGGAGACGCTTGAGCGGATTCTCTCCGGACACCCGTTCTTCGCAGGGCTCGCACCCCGCCACCTCGACCTGCTCGTCGGCTGCGCGTCGAACGTGCGCTTCAAGGCGGACGAGTTCGTCTTCCACGCCGGAGCCGAGGCGAACGAGTTCTACCTGATCCGCGGCGGCAGGATCTCGCTCGAGATCGCACCACCGGGGCGCATGCCGCTGGTGCTGCAGACCCTCGGCGAGGGCGAGATTCTGGGCTGGTCGTGGCTCGTGCCGCCGTACCACTGGGTGCTCGACGCGCGCGCCGTCGAGCCGACGCGCGCGATCGCGCTCGACGGCCGCTGCCTGCGCGGCAAGTGCGAGGCCGACCACGATCTCGGCTACGAGCTGCTGAAGCGCTTCGCGCTCATCATGGAGCAGGGCCTGCAGGCCGCACGGCTGCAGCTGCTCGACGTCTACGGCGCGGGGTGACGGGCATGACGATCGCCGCACCGGCGCCCCCGCTCGCCCCGACCCCGTGCCGCATCCGCCGCGTCGCGCGCGAGACACGCGACACCTTCACGCTCGAGCTCGACGTCGCACCATCGCCGGTCTTTCGTCCCGGCCAGTTCGCGATGCTCTACGCGTTCGGCGTCGGCGAGGTGCCGATCTCCTACAGCGGCGATCCGGCGCGCAGCGACGTGACCGTGCACACGACGCGCGAGGTCGGTCCGGTGACGCGTGCGCTAGGCGCGCTCCGGCGCGGCGCGACGGTCGGCTGCCGCGGCCCCTACGGGGCGCCGTGGCCGCTCGACGACGCGCGCGGGCACGACGTCGTCCTCGTCGCGGGCGGGATCGGGCTCGCGCCGCTCCGCCCGGCGGTGTACGCGCTCGCGGCGCGCCGGGCCGAGTTCGGCCGCGTCGCCGTGCTGTACGGCGCGCGCGGGCCCGCCGACGTGCTGTTCGCGCGTGACCTCGAGCGCTGGCGCAGCACGGCCGACATCGACGTCCACGTCACGGTCGACGCGGGGACGCCCACCTGGAAGGGCAACGTCGGCGTCGTGACCGGCCTGATCCCGCGCGCGCAGATCGATCCGCGGCGCACCACCGCGCTCCTGTGCGGACCCGAGGTGATGATGCGCTTCGCCGCGGAGGCGCTGCGCGCCCGCGGCGTCCCGGCCGCGAGCATCCGGCTGTCGCTCGAGCGCAACATGAAGTGCGCGGTCGGCTGGTGCGGGCACTGCCAGCTCGGCGCGGCCTTCGTGTGCAAGGACGGACCCGTCTTCGGGTACGACGTCGCGGAGCGGCTGCTCGCGATGCGGGAGCTGTGAGGATGGCCAGGGCACGCAAGCCCACGCTCGCGGTGTGGAAGTTCGCCTCGTGCGACGGCTGCCAGCTGTCGCTGCTCGACCTCGAGGACGAGCTGCTCGCGATCGCCGACGCGGTGCGGATCGCCCACTTCCCCGAGGCGTCGAGCGCGACCGTGCGCGGGCCGTACGACCTGTCGCTGGTCGAGGGCTCGGTGACGACCCCGCACGACGCGGAGCGCATCCACGAGATCCGTCGCAAGTCGAAGGTCCTGGTGACCATCGGGGCCTGCGCGACGGCGGGCGGCATCCAGGCGCTGCGCAACTTCGCCGACGTGAAGGAGTACCAGGCGGTGGTCTACGCGCGTCCCGAGTACGTCGCGACGCTCGCGCGCTCGACGCCGATCGCGGCGCACGTCGTGGTCGACTACGAGCTGCGCGGCTGCCCGATCGACAAGCGCCAGCTCCTCGAGGTGATCACGGCGTTCCTCGCCGGCCGCCGGCCGACCACGCCCGCGCACTCGGTTTGCATCGAGTGCAAGCTGCGCGGCAACGTGTGCGTCATGGTGGCCCACGGCACGCCGTGCATGGGGCCGGTGACGCACGCCGGGTGCGGTGCGCTGTGTCCGGCGTACGACCGCGGCTGCTACGCGTGCTTCGGCCCGAAGGAGACGCCGAATACCGCGGCGCTCGACGCGTGGCTCGCACGGCTCGGCGCGACGCCGCTCGACCTCCTGCGCGCCTACCGGACCTTCAACGCGGACGCGGCCGAGTTCCGCGTCGCCGCCGAGGCGGCGGAGAGCGCGGCATCGCGTGACGCCACCGAGCGCAAGCGATGACGGAGCGCAAGCCATGACGGGCGAGCGGCGCACCATCAAGGTCGACTACCTCGCGCGCGTCGAGGGTGAGGGCAGCCTCGTCGTCAAGCTGCGTGGCGGCAAGCTCGATTCGGTGCAGCTGTCGATCTTCGAGCCGCCGCGCTTCTTCGAGGCGCTGCTGCGCGGTCGCGCCCTCGGCGAGGCCCCCGACATCACCGCCCGCATCTGCGGCATCTGCCCGGTGGCGTACCAGATGAGCGCCGTGCACGCGCTCGAGGACGCGCTCGGGATCGTCGTCGACGGTCCGCTGCGCGCGCTGCGCCGCCTGCTCTACTGCGGCGAGTGGATCGAGAGCCACGCGCTGCACATCCACCTGCTGCACGCGCCGGACTTCCTCGGCTACCCGGACGTCGCCGCGATGGCGCGCGACCATCGGGTCGCGGTGCAGCGCGGCCTCGAGCTGAAGAAGGCCGGCAACGCCGTCCTGACGCTGCTCGGCGGGCGCGAGATCCACCCGATCAACGTGCGCGTCGGCGGCTTCTACCGCGTGCCGACGCGCGCCGAGCTGCGCCCGCTCGAGGAGACGCTGCGCCGCGCGCGCGACGCCGCCCGCGAGACCGTGCGCTGGGTGGCGGGCTTCGAGTTCCCCAACCTCGAGCGCGACTACGAGCTCGTCGCCCTGCGCCACCCGAGCGAGTACCCGCTGAACGAGGGGCGCATCGTCTCCAGCCGCGGGCTCGACGTCGCGCCGCACGACTTCGAGAGCTGCTTCGTCGAGGAGCACGTGCCGCACTCGACCGCGCTGCACGCGCATCGCACGGGCGGGGGGCCCTATCTCGTCGGCCCGCTGGCGCGCTACGCGCTGAATCACGACCGGCTGTCGCCGCTCGCCCGCGAGGCGGCGCGCGAGGCGGGGCTCGGCGAGACCTGCCGCAACCCGTACCGAAGCGTGATCGTCCGCGCGGTGGAGGTGCTGTGGGCGTGCGACGAGGCACTCGCGATCATCGCCGCGTACGAGCCGCCGGCCGCACCTGCCGTGCCGTTCGCGCCGCGCGAGGCGACCGGCCACGCCGCGACCGAGGCGCCGCGCGGCCTCCTCTACCACCGCTACCGCATCGACGCCGCGGGCACGATCGTCGACGCGCGCATCGTCCCGCCGACGTCCCAGAACCAGCGCACCATCGAGCACGACCTCGAGCAGGTGGTCACGGCTGGCCTCGATCTTCCCGAGGCCGAGCTCGTCGGCCGCTGCGAGCACGCGATCCGCAACCACGACCCGTGCATCTCCTGCGCGACGCACTTCCTGACGCTGCGCCGGGAGGAAGCGTGAGCGCCGCGCGCGGCGGAGGCGAGAGCCGCGTGCGCGCGCGCGTGATCGGCCTCGGGCAGGCGGCCGCGGGCGACGACGGGATCGGCCTCGCGGTGCTCGACGCGCTGCGCACGACGGCGCTGCCGGGCGACGTCGAGCTCGTGGCCGCGCCCGACGCGTCGGCTCTGCTCGATCTGCTCGGTGGCGCCGACGCAGTGGTGCTGGTCGACGCCGTCCTCGGCGGGTCGCCGGGCGACGTGCTCGACCTCGCGCCCGAGGACCTGGCACAGCGCGGCGCGCCGACTTTTTCGACGCACGGCCTGTCCGTCCCGCAGGCGATCGAGCTGGCGCAGGTCCTCGGCGACGGCCCGCCGGTCGCGCTGCGCATCGTCGGCGTCGTCGTCGAGCGCCCGAACGCCCCCCGGGTGGGGCTGTCACCGGCTGCGGCGGCGGCCGTTCCCGCAGCGGCGGCGCGCGTGCGCGCGCTGGTCGGAGCCTGACGATGCACGAAGCCTCCCTCGCCCGGCAGATCCTGAATGCGGTGGTCGACCGCGCGCGGCAGGCGGACGCCGCGCGGGTGCGTGTGGTGCGCGGCTGGGTGAGCGAGACCGAAGCGCTGTCCGCCGACAGCCTCGCGCTGCACTTCGCGGCGGAGGCGCGCGGCACGGTCGCCGAGGGCGCGCGCCTCGAGCTCGCGCTCGAGCACGTGCGGGCGCGCTGCCGATCGTGCGCGCACGTCTACGCCCCCGAGCACCACCTGCTCGTCTGCCCGGCGTGCGGCGCCGGCGACGCGGACGTGCTGGGGCGCGTCGGCCTCGGCGTCGACGCGATCGAGGTCGAGTAGCCCCGTGCTGCGCCTCGCGGTCACGGTCCGCGGCGTCGTGCAGGGCGTCGGCTTCCGCCCGCTCGTGCACGCCGCCGCGACCCGGCGCGGGCTGTCGGGCTGGGTGCGCAACCGCTGCGACGGCGTCGCGCTCGAGGTGCAGGGTCGCGACCGGGCGGTGCATGACTTTCTCGGGGTGCTGCGCAGCGACGCGCCGCCTCCGGCGCGCGTCGACGACCTCGCCGTGGTGCGCATCGCCGCGCTGCCGGTAGAGAGTCTGCGCGGCTTCGCGATCCTGCCCAGCGCGGCCGACGGCGCGCGACGCGCGACGCTGCCCGCGGACCTGGTCGCGTGCGCGGCGTGCCTCGCCGAGAGCGACGCGCCCCGCGACCGCCGCTACCGGCATCCGTTCGCGAGCTGCGCGCGCTGCGGGCCGCGCTACACCGTCGTCGAATCGCTGCCCTACGACCGGCCGCGCACGACGATGGCCGCGTTTCCGCCCTGCTCCCGCTGCGCCGCGGAGCACGACGATCCCGCCGACCGGCGATTCCACGCGCAGACCGTCGCCTGCCCCGCCTGCGGACCCACGCTGCGCCTCGTCCTGCCCGACGGCACCAGGCACGCCCGCGACGACGGCGCGCTCACGGCCGCGATCGAGGCCGTGGCCGGCGGCAGGATCCTCGCGCTCAAGGGCCTCGGCGGCTTCCAGCTGCTCGTCGATGCGACCGACCGGGCAGCCGTCGCACGCCTGCGCGCGCGCAAGCACCGTCCCGACAAGCCCTTCGCCGTGCTGTTCGCGTCGCTCGACGAGGTGCGCCGCGGCTGCGCGCCGTCCGTCGAGGACGAGAAGTGGCTCGCGTCGCCCGCGGGGCCGATCGTGCTCGTCGCACGCCGTGACGACGACGACGCACGCGCGTGCGGCCTCGTGCACGAGGTCGCACCGGGGAGCGCGCGCCTCGGCGTGCTGCTGCCGACGACACCGCTGCACCGCCTGCTCGCGACCGGCGTCGGACGGCCGCTGGTCTGCACCAGCGGCAACCTGTCGGAGGAGCCGATCTGCATCGACGACGCCGAGGCGCGCACGCGCCTCGGCGTCGTCGCCGACCTCTTCCTGCTGCACGACCGCCGCGTCGTGCGACCGGTGGACGACTCGGTGGTGCGGGTCGGTGCAGGCGGGATGACGCTGCTGCGGCGCGCGCGCGGCTTTGCGCCGCTGCCGCTCGCGCTGCCCGGCGTCCCGCCCGGCATCGTCGCGCTCGGCGCGCAGCTCAAGAGCACGGCCGCGGTGTCGCTCGACGGCGAGGTGGTGCTGAGCCACCACCTGGGCGACCTGCACACGGCCGAGTCGGCAGCGCTCCTCGAGCGGACGGTCGCCGACCTGCTGCGGCTGTTCGCGCTCCGGCCGCGGCTCGTCGCGTGCGACCTGCACCCGGACTACGCGTCGACGCACCTCGCCGAGCGTCTCGCCGCGACCTGGGACGTGCCGCTGGTCCGCGTGCAGCACCACCACGCGCACGTCGCCGCGTGCCTTGCCGAGCACGCCGCGGCCGGTCCGGCCCTCGGCCTCGCGTGGGACGGCGCCGGGCTCGGCCACGACGGCGTGCTCTGGGGCGGCGAGGCGCTCGCCGTCGACGGCGCGCACGTACGCCGCGTCGCACACCTCCGGCCGCTCGCGCTGCCGGGCGGCGAGCGCGCGCTGCGCGAGCCGCGCCGCGCCGCCCTCGCGCTGCTGCACGCGCTCGACGCCGACCTCGCCCGCGACTGGTCGCGCGCACACTTCACCGCGGGCGAGGCGCGCGTGCTGCTCGCACTGCTCGCGCGTGGCCGCGGCACGCCGACGACCAGCGTCGGCCGGCTGTTCGACGGCGTCGCGGCGCTGCTCGGCGTGCGCGACGTCGCGACCTTCGAGGGCCAGGCGGCGATGGAGCTCGAGGCGCTGGCCGAGCAGGCCGGCGACCTCGCGTCCGTCGCGCCCTACCCGCTGCCGCTCGTGCCGGGCACGGACGCCGCGCCCGCGGTCGCGGACTGGCGGCCGCTCGTGCGCGCGCTGCTCGACGACCGCGCGCGCGGCGTGCCGCCGACGCTCGTCGCGGCACGCTTCCACGCGGCGCTGGTGCACCTCGCCGAGGCGACGGCGCTCGCCGCGGGCCTGCCGCGCGTCGCGCTCGGCGGCGGCTGCTTCCAGAACGCGCTGCTCGCGCACGCCGTCCGTGCGCGGCTCGCGGCGCGCGGCTGCACGGTGCTCGCGCCGCGGCTCTACCCGCCCAACGACGGCGCCATCGCGCTCGGCCAGGTGCTGGTCGCCGCGTCGCGACACGGACGACCGCGAGAGGAGGACGGGCGTGTGCCTCGCGATCCCGGGTGAGATCCGCACCATCGCCGACGACGAGCTGCGAACGGCGCGCGTCGCGTTCGGCGCGGTGATGAAGGACGTCTGCCTCGCCTACGTGCCCGAGGCCCGGGTCGGCGACTTCGTGATCGTCCACGCCGGCTTCGCGATCAGCCGCCTCGATCGCGACGCGGCCGCGCGGACGCTCGCGTACCTGGCCGAGCTCGACGAGGACGGCGCGTGAGGTTCGTCGACGAGTTTCGCGACGCCCTTCCCGTGCAGCGCGTCGCCGCGGCGATCCGCGCGGCGACGACGCGCCCGTGGACGCTGATGGAGGTCTGCGGCGGCCAGACGCACGCCATCGTTCGCTTCGGCATCGACCAGCTGCTGCCGTCCGGGCTCGAGCTGCTGCACGGCCCGGGCTGCCCGGTGTGCGTGACGCCGGTCGCACTCATCGACCGCGCGATTGCGATCGCCGCGATCGAGGGCGTCGTCCTGTGCTCGTTCGGCGACATGCTGCGCGTGCCCGGCTCGGCGCGTGATCTCCTCGCCGCGAAGGCCGCGGGCGCGGACGTGCGCGTCGTCTACTCGCCGCTCGACGCGCTGCGCGTGGCCGAGCGCGAGCCGGAGCGCGAGGTCGTGTTCTTCGCGGTCGGCTTCGAGACCACCGCGCCTGCGACCGCCATGGCGGTGCACGAGGCGCGGCGGCGCGGCGTGCGCAACTTCTCGCTGCTCGTGTCGCACGTGCTGGTGCCGCCGGCGCTCTGCGCGATCCTCGACGCGCCCTGGCACCGCGTCGACGGCTTCCTCGCCGCGGGCCACGTGTGCACGGTGATGGGCCTAGACGAGTACCATCCGATCGCGGCGCGCTACCGCGTGCCGATCGTCGTCACGGGCTTCGAGCCGCTCGACCTGCTCGAGGGCATCCACCGCTGCGTCCTGCAGCTCGAGAGCGGCCGCGCCGAGGTCGAGAACCAGTACGCGCGCTCGGTGCATGCCGCCGGCAACGCCGCCGCACGCGCGATGCTCGCCGAGGTGTTCGAGGTAGTACCGCGCGACTGGCGCGGCATCGGGCCGATCCCGGCGAGCGGGCTCCGCCTGCGCGCGCCGTTCGCCGCGCACGACGCGGAGCGCCGCTTCGCGGTCGGCGACGTCGGCGGCACCGAGCCCGCCGAGTGCCTGAGCGGGCTCGTCCTGCAGGGGCGCATCAAGCCGCCGGAGTGTCCCGCCTTCGGCACGCGCTGCACGCCCGACACGCCGCTCGGCGCGACCATGGTCTCGAGCGAAGGAGCGTGCGCGGCGTATCACCGCTACCGGAGGTCCGACCCGTCATGACGACCCGCTTCGACGCGAGCTGTCCCGTGCCGCTGGCACCCGACGAGCGCGTGCAGCTCGCACACGGCGGCGGCGGACGCCTCACGCGCCAGCTGATCGAGCGCGTGTTCGTGCCCGCGTTCGACAACCCCGCGCTCGCGGCGCGACACGACAGCGCCGTCCTGACGCTCGGCGGCCAGCGCGTCGCGTTCACCACCGACGGCTACGTCGTGCAGCCGCGGACGTTCCCCGGCGGCGACGTCGGCGCGCTCGCGGTGTACGGCACCGTCAACGACCTCGCGATGGCGGGGGCGCGCTCCGCCGCGCTCAGCGCGGCGTTCATCCTCGAGGAAGGCTTCGCGCTCGACGAGCTGCACGGCGTCGTCGCGTCGATGCGCGACGCCGCCGCCGCGTGCGGCGCGACGCTCGTGACCGGCGACACCAAGGTCGTCGATCGCGGCAAGGCCGACGGCCTGTTCGTCGTCACCTCGGGCGTCGGGCTCGTGCCGCCGGGCGTCGACGTGCGCCCGGCGCGCGTGCGGCCCGGCGACGCGGTGCTGCTGTCGGGCGACGTCGGGCGGCACGGCATCGCCGTGCTCTCGGTGCGCGACGGCCTCGCCTTCGAGAGCCCGGTCGAGAGCGACTGCGCACCGCTCGACGGTCTCGTCGCGGGGCTGCTCGACGCCGGCATCGACGTGCACTGTCTCCGCGACGCGACGCGCGGCGGCCTCGCGACCGCGCTCAACGAGATCGCGCTCGACGCGCGCGTCGGCGTCGAGGTGGACGAGGCAAGAGTCCCCATCTGTGACGGTGTCGCCGCCGCGTGCGAGCTGCTCGGGCTCGACCCGCACTACGTCGCGTGCGAAGGACGGATGGTCGCATTCGTCGCGGCCGACGACGCGGGGCGCGCGCTGGACGTGCTGCGCGGCCACGCGCTGGGCGCGGGTGCGGAGCGGATCGGCACCGTCACGACGGAATCCGTCGGCAGGGTCGTCCTGCGTACGCGGGTCGGCACGCACCGGCTGCTCGACCTGCTGTCGGGCGAGCAGCTGCCGCGCATCTGCTGAGCCGTGCGGCGCGCGGACGCGCATCTCGCATCGTTCCCCCGCCCGTCCGCTCGGCGGGTTGCTCGACCATCTCCGCGACCGGTATCAGACTTGACGGCAGACAGATCGCTGGACCCGCGTGGCGTGCGTCGGGAAGCAGACGGCGCGGCGCGTAGCCCTCGGCATCCCGTGGACGCACTCGCAGGAGAGAACTTGCACCATCTTCCCGCCGACCAGGCCCTGCAGCTGCTGGGTACGGACGCCGAACGAGGGCTCGACATCCTGGAGCTTCGGGCGCGTCAGGCACGATTCGGCCCCAACGTCATTCCCGCAGCGCGAGGACACGGACCGTGGATGCGGTTCCTGCTGCAGTTCCACACGCCGCTGGTGTACATCCTGCTCGCGGCCGCGGTGATCACGGCCGTCTTGCAGGAGTGGGTCGACTCGGGAGTGATCTTCGGCGTCGTCCTGGTGAACGCCGTGATCGGATTCCTGCAGGAGTCCAGCGCTGCGAGGGCACTGGCTGCCCTCGCCCATACGACGCTGACGGAAGCCAGCGTCGTGCGAGCCGGCGAGATGCGGCGGATCTCCTCGACCGAGCTCGTGCCGGGCGACATCGTCCTCCTGCAGTCGGGCGACAAGGTCCCCGCGGACCTGAGGCTGTTTCACTGCCGCGACCTCCAGGTCGACGAATCGGCTCTGACCGGTGAGTCCGTCCCGGTGAGCAAGCAAGTCGCCGAGCTGCCCGCCGAGGTCCCGCTCGCGGACCGCCGGAACCTGGCCTACACGTCCACCCTCGTGACCTACGGCCAGGCGCGCGGAGTCGTCTTCGCGACCGGCGCCAGCACGGAGGTCGGTCACATCTCGAAGCTCATCTCCACCGCCGACGTGCTGGAGACGCCGCTGACGCGCAAGATCGCGAGCTTCAGCCGCCTGCTGCTGGTCGTGATCCTCGGGCTGGCCGGCGTGACGTTCCTGGTGGGCTGGCTGCGCGGGCAAGCTGCGTTCGAGATGTTCATGGCGGCCGTTGCCCTGGCGGTCGGAGCGATTCCCGAAGGGCTGCCGGCAGCGGTCACGATCACCCTGTCGATCGGCGTCGCGCGGATGGCCCGTCGGCGAGCCATCATCCGCAAGCTGCCCGCCGTCGAGACCCTGGGCAGCACGACGATCGTCTGCTCGGACAAGACCGGCACGCTCACGGTCAACCAGATGACCGTGAGCGAGATCCTGGCGGGCGACGCCGTCTACGAGGTCTCCGGCAGCGGCTACGAACCGCTCGGCGAGATCACGCTCGCAAGCGAGCACGGCCCCGCCCCGGCCGACAACGTGGCTCTACGGGAATGCCTGCTCGCCGGTCTGCTGTGCAACGATTCCACGCTGGCCGAGACGGCGGGGCGATGGGACGTTCACGGCGATCCCACGGAGGGCGCCTTGCTCACGTCCGCGGCCAAGGCGGGCCTGGACCACAAGGACTGGACCACGCGCCTGCGGCGAATCGACGTCATCCCGTTCGAGAGCCAGCATCAGTACATGGCGTCGCTGCACGAGAACGGAGCCGCGACCGGGCGAAAGCTGTACGTCAAGGGTGCCGCGGAGGTGGTGCTGTCGAAGTCCGTCGCCATGCTCGACGCGAGCGGCCGGCGCGTTCCACTGGACACGCTCGCAGTGCAGCGGCAGCTGGAGAGCCTCGCCGCGAAGGGGCTGCGACTGCTGGTCCTGGCCTCGGCCGACCTGCCGGGCGACACGCGGTCCATCGGCCACGCCGACGTGAACGAGCTCACGGTTCTCGGGTTGCAGGGAATGATCGATCCGCCGCGCCCGGAAGCGATCGCCGCGGTGCGCGCCTGCCAGTCGGCCGGAGTTCACGTCAAGATGATCACGGGCGACCACGCGCTGACCGCCCAGGCCATCGCCCGACAGATCGGGCTGGACGGGCGGGACACACCCGGGCCCGAAGGCCCGCTGGTGCTGACCGGCCGCGAGCTGGCCGAGCAACACGATGCCGAGCTCATCGAGAGTGCCGATCGGGTAGCCGTCTTCGCGCGTGTGACCCCCGAGCAGAAGCTGCGGCTGGTCCGTGCGCTCCAGGCCCGTGGTCACATCGTCGCCATGACGGGCGACGGCGTGAACGACGCCCCGGCGCTGAAGCAGGCCGACATCGGCGTGGCCATGGGGATCACCGGCACCGAGGTCGCCAAGGAAGCGGCCGACATGATCCTGACCGACGACAACTTTGCGACCATTGAGGCGGCCGTCGAAGAAGGGCGTGGGGTGTTTGATAACTTGACGAAATTCATCGTTTGGACGTTACCTACGAACATGGGGGAAGGTTTCGTCATCCTCGCGGCGATCTT
>Ga0172362_10000246_pt1 | contig 42251 bp, 33 predicted proteins | sample LakKivs1_kivu2a2_FD_114534 | JGI IMG/M metagenome (GOLD analysis project Ga0172362, IMG submission 114534) | Sediment microbial communities from Lake Kivu, Rwanda - Sediment s1_kivu2a2 | ecosystem: Environmental > Aquatic > Freshwater > Lake > Sediment | place: Rwanda: Western Province, Lake... | reverse complement strand
GCGGCGAAGGTGCTGGATGCACTGCAGGCAGCGCTGGAGGCGCTCAAGGTCACACCCGGTGCGGCCCAACTGGAACGGGCACGTGAGCGCCTGCAGCAATTACGAGAGTACGAGAAGCATTACCTGCGCAAGGAGAACGTCCTGTTCCCCTACCTGGAGCGGCACGGCTTCTCGGGGCCATCGTCGGTGATGTGGGCGATCCACGACGACGTGCGCGCCGGGTGGAAGGCGCTCGAGGCCTTGCTGGCTGCTGGTCCCGGCGAGAACCTGGCTGCCTTTAACGCCCGGCTAGACGAGATCTTTGGGCCACTCAGCACGGCGATCCGAGAGATGTTCTACAAGGAAGACACGATCCTCTTCCCCACCGCGCTGCAGATGCTGACGCAGGAGGAGTGGACGGCTATCCACGCGCAGGAGCCGGAGGTGGGTTATTGCTACGTGGAGCCCGGCGGACAGGCGCCACCCGAGGTTGCCCCGCCACCGGTTACGGCTCCGGCTCCTGCCGAGGGGCAGATTCCTCTGAATACGGGCGCGTTGACTGTGCAGGAGGTCAACTGGATGCTGACGCACCTGCCGGTAGACATCACCTACGTGGACAGGGACGACGTGGTCCGCTTCTTCTCCGAGACTCGTGAGCGCATCTTCCCGCGCTCGCCAGCGATCATCGGGCGCAAGGTGCAACAGTGCCACCCGCCCGCCAGCGTGCACCGCGTGCAGCGCATCCTGGACGATTTCCGCGCCGGGCGGCGCGACGTGGCCGAGTTCTGGATCCAGATGGGGCCGGCTGATGCCGGGGGCAAGTTCGTCCTCATCCGCTACTTTGCCTTGCGGGACGAGCGGGGGGTGTACCAGGGCACACTGGAAGTGACGCAGGACATTGCCCACATCCGCACGCTGGAGGGGGAGCGACGGCTGTTGGACGAAGGGGAGTAGCAAAGTGCGCATCCTGGCGGTCATCAGCGGCGAATACGGGCAGCGGCACGTGGACAACCTCCGCGCGCATGGCCCGGCTGACTGGCAGGTGGAAGTGTGGCGGGCGCCGGGCGTCCTGCCGCCTGTGCTGGACTATCCGGAGGACTACCTGCCGGAGTCGCTTCCACCTGCCGATCTGATCCTGGCCTTCGGCGAGCACAGGGGCGTGGCAGAGTTGATTCCAGAGGTGGCGCGGATGACCGGTGCGCGGGCGGTCATCGCGCCGGTAGACCGTGAGGAATGGCTGCCCCGAGGGCTGGCCCGCCAACTGCGGGGGTGGCTGGCCGAGATGGGCGTGGCCTGCGTGACCCCCAAGCCCCTCTGTTCACTGACGGAGACGCACTACAACGTGCGCCGCCACCGGATGGCCTACGACGATCCGCTCATCGCCGGGTTTGCCCGCTACTTTGGCCGGCCCGAGTTCCGCATCGCTGTGGACTCTGAGGCGCGGGCGATCACCGGAGTTGAGGTGGTACGGGATGCCTGCTGCGGCTGTGCCCGGTACGTGGCGCAAGGGTTGGTGGACGTTTCTGCGGACGACGCGGAGCAAGAGGCGGGGATGCTGCACCACCACTACCCGTGCCTGGCCTCGATGGGCGTGGACCCAGACTTTGGCGACACGCTGATGCACGTCTCTGGAAACATCCTCAAGGATCAGGTCGGGGAACAGGTGCGGCCGTACAGGTGGGTAGTTTACATCGTCCCCGGTTGAGGGGGACTTTCCGGCCCCGGACAAGCCCTACAGCGGCACATAATATGCTCCTCAGTCTTCGGGCGGGTGCCACCCGGCGAGAACCCAGTAACTGCGGACAGTGAGCATGTCTGGGTCGTCGCTGAGGTGTAGCGCGGCAACGGTTGCCCGGCCTGTGGGGGTCAGGCCGATGATGCGCAGGCCGTCTTCGCTCCAGCGGAGATGCTCGCGCCAGACCTGAGTGCGCGGGTTGAACAGCGGAGCAGTCTGACCGGTCAGCGGGTCGGGGGCAGCAGTTTTGTCGCTCTTGTGCCGGTTGCAGAGGGGGCAGGCCAGCCACAGGTTGGCTTCGTCATCGCTGCCGCCCTGAGCGCGTGGGACAATGTGCTCGATTTCCAGCCGGGCCATTACCAGGTGTTGCGGACTCAGGCAATAGCCGCAGCGGTTGTGTGCAGCGGCGCGGACGCGCTGTTCGATCTCGGCAGGAATCCTGTCAGGCATTGCTCAGCGGTGGGCGCAAGCCACGCCGGACGGCGATGTGGAGGGCCTGGGCTTTGCGCACCAGGCCATGCCGGTAGATTTGCATCAGGGCATCCAGGCGGATCTGACCGTGCCGGTCCAGCGCGCCCTCTCGGTTGGCCGCGAGCAGAGCGCCAAGCTCTACCTGTTCAGCCGGGTCCATCTGTATATCACACAGTACCAGTAGCTCGTCATCGGGCAAGGACGCCACCGGCGGCTCAACAGTCACCTGTTCCAACCATTCGGCCAGTACGTCCTCCATCCGCTGGTGCGTCTGTGCCGCCACGTAAGCCGCATTGCGCGTCACCCGCTCTGAGACTGCAAGAGTCACAATTTCTGTCATTGTTCTTTCTCCTTGCCGAACTGCCCTCTGTCGGGCGTAGCACGCGGCCTGGCGCAGAGAGGCCTGGATGCTATTATACTGTGTTGCCGGACGAGTGGCAAGTGTGGGGTGCGGGCCGTAGACTGTTGTCGGGCGAAATGTTATGGTAGAATGGACAAATGGCGAATACCGAATAGCGAATGGCGGATGACGAATGGCGGATGGAGGATAGAGAGTGGAGTGGGTCGAGTGGCACGTACAGAACCTGGATTGCGAGCACGATGCCGACGCCGTCCGGCGTAGCCTGCAAGGCTGACCCGGACTGGTCGGAGTGAACGTGTACCCCAGGTCGGCCAGGGTGCGGTTGGAGTTCGACCCGGCCACCACCGACGCTGGGGCACTCAAGGACAGGTTGGGGCAGGCGGGTTTCCCGGTGCAGGAGAGCCTGGAGGCAGTCGGGCCGCCAGCGCCCTGGCGCAATCCTAAGGTGCTGACCTCGCTGGCCTCAGGCGCGCTCCTGCTTGCCGGCTGGCTCGCCGGATTGGCCGGCGCCCCGCGACTCATATCCATCGCTGTCCACGTCTTGGCCATCGTCATCGGCGGCTACTTCTTCGGCCGGGAGGCGCTCGAGGAACTGGTCTTCGAGCGGAAGATTGGCATCGAGTTGCTGATGAGCGTTGCGGCGGTCGTGGCGGCGTTGATGGGCCAGGCCGCCGAGGGAGCGATGCTGGTCTTTCTCTACTCTATCTCCGAAGCCGCCGAGGGCTATACGGAGGACAAGACCCGTGCAGCTATCAAGGCGCTGATGAGCCTGGCGCCCCGGGTGGCGTTGGTGCGCCGGGATGGCCGCGAGGAGGAGGTGCCGGTCGAAGAGCTGCAGGTGGGTGACGTCTTCATCGTCAAGCCCGGCCAGACGGTGGCCACCGACGGCGTGGTGATCGCAGGGCAATCCAGTGTGGATCAGTCGCCAGTGACCGGCGAGTCTGTCCCGGTTGAGAAGGCCGGGGGTGATGCGGTCTTTGCCGGGAGCATCAATGAGGAAGGTGCGCTGGAGGTGCAGGCGACGAAGACGTTCGCCGACAACACGATCAGCCGCATCGTGCAGATGGTCGAAGAGGCGCAGGAGCGCAAGGGGCACAGCCAGCGCTTCATCGAGCGCTTCGGCGCGCGCTACAGCCCGCTGGTATTGCTCACCGGCGTCCTCGTCGCCGTCGTGCCGCCGCTCGTGCTGGGCGCGGCGTGGAGCACCTGGATCGCGCGGGCGATGGTGTTTATCGTCGCGGCGGCCCCCTGCGCTTTAGTGATCTCCATTCCCATCACGCTTGTCGCGACGCTGGGGACAGCCGCGCGCCAGGGCGTGCTGATCAAGGGCGGGGTCTACGTCGAGGAGCTGGCGAAGGTGAAGGTGGTGGCGATGGACAAGACTGGGACGCTGACGCGCGGCGAAGCGGAGGTGACGGACGTGGTGGATCGCCGACTGCCGACCGCCGACCGTCCCCCGGGTTCAGCGGACGAGGTACTGCAACTGGCGGCGGCGATGGAGAGGCGGAGCGAGCACCCGTTGGCGCGGGCGATCGTGCGGGCGGCCGAGGGGCGGGGGATGAGCGTGCCGGCGGTGAGCGACTTCCGGGCGCTCACCGGGGCCGGGGCGGCCGGGCGGGTGGACGGGCGCCCGGTCGTGGTGGGCAGCCCGGACCTGTTCGCGGCACCCCTGGCGGCCGACGACGGTCTGCGCCAGGAGGTCGAACGGCTCCAGCGCGCGGGCAAAACGGTCGTCCTGGTAGGGACGGAAACGGAAACCGGCGGTCCGCGGTCGGTCGTCGTCCTGGGGCTGCTCGCCATCCGCGACAGCATCCGCCCTAACGCCCGCAGGGCGATTGACGCGCTGCACGCGGCGGGGGTGCAGAGGGTGGTGATGTTGACCGGCGACAACGAACGCACGGCGCAGGCGATTGCTGGAGAGCTTGGGATTGACGAGGTCTACGCTGACCTCAAGCCGGACGACAAGGTGGTGAAGGTGCAAGAACTGGCCCGCCGGTATGGCCACGTGGCCATGGTCGGCGATGGGGTGAACGACGCGCCTGCGCTGGCCGAGGCGACGGTAGGCGTGGCGATGGGGGCGGCTGGCACCGACGTGGCGCTGGAGACGGCCGACCTGGCGCTGATGGCCGACGACCTGGAAAAACTGGCCTATGCGCTGCGGCTGGCCCGGCGCAGCCAGTCGGTGGTGCGGCAGAACCTGGCGCTGTCGGCGCTGGTCATCAGTGGGCTGGTCGTCGCGGCGGTGGCGGGCATCTTCACGCTGCCCGTGGCAATCTTGGGCCACGAGATCAGCGAGTTTGTTGTCATCGGCAGTGGGCTACGCATGCTGCGTGGTTAACCGCGCGGAATTCCCGCGCTCCCGCCGGACCCCCAGTGGGAATGGCGCGGACTGTGATCCGCGCTGGACAAGTGAGGCGTCATATGAGTATCACCAGAGCAGTCTTTGTGCTGCTCTGGTGATACTTGTTACCCGAAGCTCAGGGCGTTGTGTATCGAATTGCCAATTGATTTGTGAGTGGCGTCCCTGTACCATTACAAACATACTGCTTGGCTAGCGTGCCTGCGGCGTTTTCCACGCCAACAGTGGCCGAGCCGGTATTGCTCACAGACTGATACTGCAATGTTATCGAGTGGTCATTCCTTAACACGATTTCAAACGTCTGGTAGTACGAACCGCTATACTGCTTGACTCGATACCACTCAACAACGAAAGTGCTGCTGTCAATCTGTTTGGCGTAGATACTGCCATTGTTTCCACCCGTAGGTACTAGATCATCCCAGAAGGCGTAGATGGCATTGTTGGGGGTGCTGGCGCTAGGAATACAGCTATTGCTGTAATTGGAATAGCCTGAGCCGAAGCTCGCGTAGCCATTAGACGACACGTACAGCCCTGTATAGGTGTTGCCATAAAAGCTAAAGCCGAATGGCAGGCTGACATATTGGTAGGTATCGTCACCTTGAGCGACGATTGTGCCGCCGACGGTCGCATCAAGCCAGTTGTAGGTCGGATAGGTTGCTCCACTCCCATAGTTGCGGGTAATCAGGGGCAGATAGACCCGTTTGGTGTTGTCGCTTGGGCTCTGTGCAACATATGTCGAAAGCTCTGAGTATCTGCTAAATGCCCCGCCTGTGTTGGATGTTCCACGTGCTGATGCGGAGAATACATAGGTTCCGGCATTGAATGTCCCGCCAAAGATATTGGCATACACGCCGTCATTGGCCAGCCCATCATTGTGCATCCCGTCGTCATACAGGGTTATTGAGATGGCTGCTTGGGCATACGCGGCTTTGATCTCAGCGACCTTTGCCGCGTCGGGTACAGTATCACCATTTGTCTCAATCCACTCACCAGATCTGATTGCCTGGGCGGCCTGAGACGGCGATTGGATAGAGACATTCACTGTAGCGCCTCGGACAGGTTGGTTGTCTGACAGGGTCACAATGAACCTGACTGGCTCCAGTGTGAGGTAATAACTACGGTCGAGGTAGAATCGCATCGTCAGACTTGCCTGTCCCGTGACACGTGCCACGTAAGGCTCCCCCGACGTTGAGGCAATCACACCTTTTCCTTCAGCCGCCGAAATCGATCCTCCCGTGATTCGCATCTGCCACACGCCTGCGACAAGCGTAGGTGTCTTGATACGATAGTACTTGTATGTTGAGCCGGCCACGTACTCGACGTTGGGATCACTCGAAGCCGCTGAGGGATCGATGATCGCTCCATTCGGCTTGCGGAGCGTCAGATCAATGGTACTGCTGCTATGGGACCAACTCACAGAGAACATGCCATCTGACACAGTTGAGTCCACAACGACATCCTTCTGGTCAGTCACCCCCTGTCGGGCGATGCCTGTTGCTACGAACAGGGTCTGGCGGTTAGTCACTGCACCGGCAATCGTATTGTAGATCCCCGACAGCTCTTCGGGAGTTGGAGCAAAGTTATATGTACCGTTGGTCTGCGAGGCGATATCCAGCATCAAAGCCTCGTCCGCATCCGAACCCAGGCCGACTGTGTGCACTACCGTCTTACTCGCCCTGATAGCGGGTAGCACATTCGCCACGTAGGGTGCAGTGTTCTCCAGGCCATCGCTCAGCAAGACAATAGCCCAGGGGTGGTTGGCATTGCCTCGCGTGGTTAGCTGTTCCTGCCCACGCTGCAGGCCACCACCGATCGAAGTCATATTTCTGCTGTAGAGCATATTGATCGCGTTCTTGGCTGAGGTCTTGGTGTCAGCGGTACTCTGACCGATGGTTATGTCATCAATGTACCACCCATCGTACGTGACGCTGGAATCTGTCGAAAGCCGGAAGCGGATGAGGACACCTTGTCCTTTGTAAGCCGTGAGGCTCACCTCAACTCTGTGCCAGGCCGAATTGGTTCCGGTGAAGTTGGTGAGGGATGTCCAACTGCTGCCGCCATTGGTGGACACCTCAACATATCCCCGATCATATCCCGACTCCAGGTTGTATTTTTGCCAGAAACTCAGGACAGGAGTAGCAATGGCATTCGAGATGCTGATAAGGGAAGCTGTCCGTAGGGAGATATCTATGCTGTTAGCATAACTGCCCGCCGGGCTATCCGTCCACGCATGTGAGGGGCTGTGCGACGCTGATGTTGTCAGTCCCCATGGTGTATCGGCGGTCCACTTGGCAGTGCCCGATTCCATATCATCGTTGAAGAGCGGAGGAGCGGAGGATGGCGGCTCAATCGTAGTCAGTGAGAAATTGGTTTCAACGATGTCGTCAAAGCTGACCACACCGATCATATCGCCGGTTTGCATCAGGTCCACAAACTGCTTGGCGGCATCTTTAGCCGCATTCATCTTGTCGGTCCCCATGCTACCAGAGCGGTCAATGACGAGAGCCACATCAACGTTTGCTATATCGGCGAACAGAACAGCGCCCTCTTTGACATTCCACACGGAAGCCACTGAAACCATAACAGAGAGATCGTAGTTTCCGTTGGCAGGGGGCTTTGCTGGCAAGACTTCAAGAACGTAGCTAGCACTCCCCTCGTAGAATGTCAGGATATTGGCCGTCCGCCCGCCTATCTTCACCTGGAACTGGCTCTTTGTCAGGCTGTCCCCAGGCTTGGTGGTTTCGATGATGACCTTCTGAGGATTGGAGGCCGGTCCTGCGTAAACTTGTCCACCTCTGCTCGGCTCTAAAATGTCAAAAAGGGACTCGGATACCAATGAGTAATTCTGAGGCCCTTGTGGTACATTCCACCCCCATACTCGTACTTGCCATCTTCCTGGGGTCACACCACCCGGATTAGTTACAAGGGCCTGCTCCAAATTGTCCCTGTCATTCCAGCCAGTTGCTGCATCGAGAGTTGGAGTGATTGGCTCAAGAACCCAGGCATTGTGCCACCCCCCATTAGGATCAACCAATAGCAAATCGAGATCGTTCACCAATGCTGGGTTAGCATTTTCGGCTGCTGCCGGATCGTCCCAAGCAAGAGTGAACTTGATTTGCATTGTCCCTGTCGGGACCCACACATAGAAAACGTCTATCTCATCGTCCGCGCCAATAGTGTCCTGCCGAATAGCCCTTGCACGCACCAGGTCTACAGCAGCCTTCGCATCAACCAGCCCATATCCAGAGGCGTAATCCGGCCCCGGATTGTACCAGCTTGTCCCATCATTCAAGTCATGCGCCGATTGTACGAGTAGGGCTTTGACGGTCGAAGGCCAGGGATCAGTGTTGTTGTAGATCTTACGATATTGCTCAATTAGCAGCGCGCTAATACCCGACACGACAGGGGCAGCCATTGAAGTGCCGCACATTGTATCGTAAGGGTAACTATAATCATCAACGCCGTCCGGATTACCGTGAGGTTCTATGTCGATGAAGAGATCTGGGATGGTCGAATTGATGCCTCCATCGCCTCCATTCTGGCATCCTGGAGCTACGACTTCTGGTTTGAGTCGCCCATCATCTACCGGCCCCCAACTACTGAACGGTGTCATGCTGTTATTATTAGAGTTTGTTGCTCCTACGGTAACTACGTTCTTGGCTGTTCCACCAGGCGGCGTAATGTTGCCATATGGCTTGTAGGCTGAACAGTGGGCATAGCCGCGCTCATTTCCTGCTGCAAATACAATTGGAATTCTGTTACCTGCCTGTCCAGTTACCAATAAATCAAAGTCACGGGCGTTTCGATAGTCGCCGTAATAGGAGCAGGGTGCTGTGTCAAAATCCCATCCCCAAGAGTTTTGCGACAGGTTGATATGGTAAGTGTTGATAGCTTCATTATAGTCATTGATCGGGTCGTTGAAGTCATAAGATACAATGCCGGCATTGGGAGCCATGCCCCGCCATTGGCGGTCCGTCCCTCCCGCGGCCTGACTTCGGGCGCCATTGCCCCCCATGATTCCGGCTACGTGGGTGGCATGATCGCCTATTGTGGTTGTTCGACTGATGACCCGTGAAGTACCATCGGAGCGGTCAAAATCATCGTGGTTCCAGTCCACCGCCCCGCCATCCCAAATGCCAGCGGTTACGCCTTGACCGGATAGATTGTAGGGCGCTGCCTGCACTTGATCCACATTCACTGCCGCACGGGCGCCATCGTTGTCTGTTACTGACGGCGGCGGTACTTGATCTAGCCAACGCACCGCATCCTCATCTGCTAGAGAAGGTATCTCACTGGATTGTAGAAGGATCAGCAATTTGCTTGAAATAGTGACGTCACCTTCTATAACCGCACCGTGTCGGAAGACAACCTGACGTGCTGTATCCGAGGGAACATCGTCAAAGAAACTAACGGCTAATCGAACACGGCCATCTTCGGCAATGGCCCAACTGCCAATCTGGCCTGCCCAAATAGCCGCCGGCACCTTGTCTTCAGGCCGGATCGCTCCAGACCAGCGCACGATGTTTGTGAGATCTGGACTTGCCAGTGTGGTCGCCAGGCCGCTAGCACGCATTGAAGCAAACCATGTATTACGTGGTATATAGTTAAGCAACTCAATCCCTGCTGAGTGCAGTGCCGCCAGTTCATCCGACGCAGGGACATCATAGAGTTGCAACAGTACATGAATACGCCCCGTTTCATTGCTAGCCATGCCCACTTCACCCCGGGCAAGTGCTGGTTCGATACCCACTTCGGGCGTAAATTGACGAGAGTGTAGCAAAATTTCGTGAGGGTTCTCTACAGGTGGGCGTTCCCCCTCAGAAAGAGTGGAACCTGGCTGTTCTATTCCCTGGCTGGAAGCATGTTGGGAAGGCGAGAGTGGGGTCACCAGGCTGACCAAAGTGGCCAGAACAACAAGCAAACCAAGAGTGTTCAATTTACGGTACATTTTCACCCTCCTTCTGAATGTGTGGTAGGCGGCGGGGGAACCACGTCAACCCAGCGGACACTATCCTCCGTCGCCAAAAGCAACACAACGTCCTTTGAAGTTTCAACGGTTAGCTTGTTGGATAACGGCGTTGAACCAGTGATTGCAGCGTCATACTTGAGAAGAATCCGTTTCCCCTCATCCAAATCTACATCCTCAAAAAAAGAAACTTCCAGTGCAATCCTGCTTCCTTCTCGCAATGCCCAGCTTCCAATTGATCCATCCAACAGCCCGGCAGGTACCTTGTCTTCGGGCAGAATTGGGCCAAACCAGCGTACCAATGCAAAAGCAGGGTCATCAACCTGCAAATTAGAGGGGAGTGAGGCAAACCATGCATTGGAGGGAACATAGTTCAAGAGTTGAATACCCGATTGTCCTAAAAGTGTTTTAGCTGCTGAATCCGGAGGCTCATAGAGTTGGAGAAGCACATGAACTCGCCTGTGAGGGATGGTACGCAGCCAGTCTGATCCTGATTGGATTTCGGCCTCAGGTGCAAACTGTCTGGACTGAAGTTGAATCACAAAAGCATCGGTCCCACCTGTTGTCGGGCGCAACGGAGGCGTAGGAGAGGTTTGATTTTGTGGAGAGGATGTCGGTCTCTGAGTCATTTCCGAAGCGGACGTTGGTGTTGGGGTGATAGACACAGACGGGACCGGGCTTGATTTCTGCTGACAGCCAGCCACGCTCCCGACCAGAACTGTGGCAAGTGCAATGGCTCTCCAAACCAATCTGTTAAGATACCTGCATCCTGAGTTTTTCTCATTCACTCGCTTGCCTGTCATAACATCCTCCGCACTATAGCTGTGCCAAATGGCAGGTACCTGTACGATCAGGGACTGAGATCCCCCATCGAGCAGGAGGACCGCCACATGAAACGACAGACCGAATGTGAACAACTGAATCGCTTGTAGTGTACTGCAATTTTGCGCGAAAGTCAATACCCAATTCGCCAAAGCCAGATAGACAAAGAGGGTGGGGTGGCGCCTTGCTTAGCCGCCCCGCCGGGAAGCGAATTTCTAATGAAGATTTAACAGATAGTGATTGACTTTATTATAAGAATGTGGTACAATATCGCCAGATTCGATTGGAGAAACCTGTGGGAGGGAGGGAGACGTGTTCGAGAAAGTAGTGTATCTGGACAATGCGGCCGCGACGCGGCTGGACGAGCGGGTGCTCGAGGCGATGAGGCCGTACTTTTTCGACCTCTATGCCGTTGCGACGTCCCAGTTCGGTTACTCGCTGGGCGTGGACGCCCGCGATGCGCTCGACGCGGCGCGCGGGCAGGTCGCGGCCGCGCTGGGGGCCAAACCGGAGGAGTTCATCTTCACCTCCGGCGATACCGAATCGAGCAACCTGGCGCTCAAGGGCGTGGCGCTGGCGCTGGGGGAGAAGAAGGGACGTCACATCGTCACCAGCCCGCTCGAGGACTTCCCGGTGCTCTATAGCGCGCGGGCGCTGGAAAAGCAGGGCTTTCGGGTGACCACCGTGCGGGTGGACGAGGCCGGGCGTGTGGACCTCGACCAACTGCGGGAGTCCATCACACCGGAGACGATCCTGGTCTCGATCCAGGCGGCCAATCAGGAGATCGGCACACTGCAAGACCTGCCGGCCGTCGGCGAGATCGTGCGGGAGAAGGGAATCCTCTTTCACACCGACGCCACCCACGCCTTCCTGCGCGTCCCATTGGACGTGAGGGAGATGCCGGCAGACCTGGTGACGGTCTCTGCCCACACCATCCACGGGCCGAAGGGGATCGGTGGGCTGTACGTGCGGGAAAAGACGCCCATCCGCAAGTGGATGGACGGGGGCTTTCAGGAATTCGACCTGCGGCCTGGGGTGGAGAACATCCCGGGCGCGGTGGGCTTTGCCAAAGCGGTGGAACTGGTGACGCCGGAGGAGACGGCTCACCTGCAGGCAATGCGGGACCGGCTGATCGAGCGCCTGCTGCAAATCCCGCACACCCGTCTAAACGGCCATCCCGTGTATCGTCTCCCGCATAATGCGAACGTCTCTTTTCGTTTCGTGGAGGGAGAGTCCTTGTTGCTGCACCTGGACATGCGCGGTTTTGCCGTCAGCACTGGCTCGGCCTGTTTCAGCCGCTCGTTGGAGGCCAGCCACGTCATCCTGGGGATTGGAGGCAACCACGAGCGCGCCCACGGTTCCGTCCGCTTCACCTTCGGTCGCTTCAACCAGGACGAAGACGTAGACACCGTAGCGGGAGCCATCGAGGAGATCGTGACGGAACTGCGAAAGATCAGCCCGTTGGGGAAAGAGTGAACGAATGAACGAATGAACGAATGAACGAATGAACGAATGTACGAATGAACGAATGAACGAATGTACGAATGAACGAATGTACGAATGCCTAAGGAGGGATGATGACGTTTGAGGAATGGGAGGCGGGGGTGCCGGAGCGCATCAAGGCGGAACCTGAGTGGAAATTCTATGCTTATCCCAGGGCGCTGTTTCTGTATGATCTGGTGTGGAAGGATTGTGAGACGTTGATGCGTGACCCGCGTGGCAAGTCTATTGCCCAACAGATCATTCGTAGTGCTGGTTCTATCGGTGCGAACATCGAGGAGGGTTATGGTCGAGGTATCGGCACGCAGTCGTATCTGTATTTTCTTCGCGTGTCCATAGGCTCGGCCCGTGAGACGAAAGGTTGGTACTTCCGCAGCCGGTATCTTCTATCAGCAGATGTACTTGAGCATCGTATGAAGCTGGTGGATGAGGTTATCTCGCTCCTGGCTACTGAAATAGGCCGCTGTCAGAGGCGCCAATCGTAGATTCGCAAATTCGTGAATTCGCAGATTTGCAGAGTGGAGGTGAACAAATGCCATTACCATACAGTGAACTCGTTATGGAACACTTCCGCCATCCACACAACGTGGGGCGGATCGAGGACGCCGACGCCAAGTCGGTCGAGGGGAGCCCGGCGTGCGGCGATATGGTGGCGGTCTACCTGAAGGTGGACCCCGAGACGCATCGTATCGCGGACATCAAGTTCGAGTCCTACGGCTGCGCTTCCAACATTGCCACCGGCTCCATCATCACTGAGCTGGCCAAGGGCAAGACGTTGGAGGAGGCCAAGGAGATCACCTGGCAGCAGGCGTCTGAGGCGTTGGGAGGTTTGCCGCCGATCAAGACGCACTGCTCGGTGCTGGCGGTGGACGGGCTGCAGGCGGCGATCCAGAACTATGAGGAGCGCCATGGCCTGGTCAAGGAGCGCACACCCACGACGGTCGAGGTGGTGCGCAAACGGCTGAAGCGGGTGATGAACCCGGTGACCGGCCTCGACGTCATGCGCACCAAGCTGGTCAAGGACATCGAAATCGCTGATGGCAAGGCGCGGGTGGTGATTGACCTGCCCTCTGACCATCAATTTGCTGCCAACATCCGCGAGGAGGTCATCGAGAAGATCGGGCCGCTGTGGGACGTGGAACAGGTGGTCGTGGAGTTTACGGAGTGAGGAGGGAGAGCAATGGCCGAGATCAAGGTGGATTGCCGGGGGCAGACGTGCCCTGTACCGCTGGTGGAGGTGCGCAAGGCGTTGCGCCAGGCGACACCAGGCGACGTGGTCGAGGTAGTCGGTACGCACCCGGCCTCGAAAAAGGAGATCCCCATGGCGGTCGAGGCGCTGAATTTGAAGCTGCTGAGCGTTGAGGGATCCGATACCGACTGGAAAATCCGCATCCAGAGATAGGACGCAGATGAGTGGCGAATGGCGAATAGCGAATGGCGAATGGCGAATGGCGAATGGCAAACGGCGAATAGCGAATGGCGATTTGCGATTTGCTGATTTGCCGATTTGTGGACTGAGGAGGACACTATGGACGAGGGTGGGCAGAAACCTGAACGAGTGACGATGGTCTTGCACAGCGGCGACATGGACAAGGTGCACAGCGCGCTGATCATCGGCAACGGCGCGCTGGCGATGGGCATGGAGGCTTCTATCTACTTTACCTTCTGGGGCCTTCAGCGGCTGACGAGGGGGGGACTTGAGAAAGGGCCTCTCTCGAAGATGCACTTCCTGGGCCTGGGCAAGTGGATGGTGAAGCAGCGGATGAAGAAGGCCAACGCTGCCTCGCTGGAAAGGCTGCTTGAGGACTTTAAAGCACTGGGGGGCAAGATCATTGCCTGCGAGATGACGATGGAGATCATGGGCATCCGTCGCCAGGACCTGCGTGAGGACTTGATTGACGAATACGGCGCGGTGGGGACCTACATCCAGGAGGCACGTAACTCACAGATCACGCTGTTCATCTAGTGCTGGAGCAGCTTGTGGGGCAGGCTTTCCAGCCTGCCAGGAGGGGGCAGACTGGAAAGTCTGCCCTACTTTTTGTACAGTTGACAGTTTTCTGCCTTCCGGCTACAATAGCGCGCAACCTGGGGGTGGGGTTTGTGCTCCAGGCCGATCCGTGATCGGCCTGTGGTGGGAGCGGGTCGCGGACCCGCCGGGAGCAGGTAAGTTAAGAGGGACCAAATATGAAAAAGATGACCAGCGCCCAAGTGCGCCAGAGTTTTCTCGATTTCTTTGCCGCGCGGGGCCATACCATCGTGCCCAGCGCCAGCCTGGTGCCGCAGGACGATCCTACACTCTTGTTCACCAACGCGGGGATGAACCAGTTCAAGGACGTTTTCCTGGGGCTGGGTAGTCGACCTTACACCCGCGTTGCCGACAGCCAAAAGTGTATGCGCGTGTCTGGCAAGCACAACGACCTGGAAGAAGTGGGACGCGACGACTACCATCATACCTTCTTCGAGATGTTGGGCAACTGGTCCTTTGGCGATTACTACAAGAAAGAGATCATTGCCTGGGCCTGGGAACTCCTGACCAGGGTGTGGGGGTTTCCGAAGGAACGCTTGTGGGCTACCGTCTTCAAGGACACGTCAGGTGAACTGGAGACCGACGAGGAGGCGGCAGGCTTCTGGCGTTCGGAGACGGATATTTTTCCCGATCACATTCTGTACTTTGGCTACGAGGACAACTTTTGGGAGATGGCTGACACCGGCCCTTGCGGACCATGCAGCGAGATTCACTACGACCGGGGCCGCGAGGCCTGCAGCCATCAGGGGGAATCTGGTCACGTCTGCCAGGTCAATGGCAACTGTGGTCGTTTCGTCGAGTTGTGGAACCTCGTCTTCATCCAGTACAACAGGGATTTCGAGGGGAAGTTGTATCCGTTACCGGCCAGGCACGTGGATACCGGCGCAGGGTTCGAACGGTTGGTCTCCGTGCTTCAGGGCGTGGGCTCCAATTACGAGACCGACGTGTTTACACCGATCATCCGGCGCGTGCAGGAGATGGCGGCCCATACGGACGCCGAAGTGGAGAAGAACCTCGTTACCTACCGCGTCATCGCTGACCACGCGCGGGCGATCACGTTTCTCATCGGCGACGGCGTCCTGCCGGGCAACGAGGGGCGCAACTATGTGCTGCGCATGATCCTGCGCCGTGCGGGGCGCTTCGGGCGCACGCTTGGCTTCACCCAACCCTTCCTGGCCGAGGTCGCCAAAGTCGTGATCGAGACTATGGGATCTCAGTTTCCAGAATTGGGGGCGCGGCGCCAGTTCATCCTCTCTACGATAACTCAGGAAGAGGGGCGTTTCTTGCGTACGCTCGACCTGGGCTTGTCGCGGCTGGACGAGGTGTTGACTGGCCTGGAGACGGAGGGCAAGCACGTGATACCCGGCGACGTGGCCTTCCGGCTCTACGATACGTTTGGCCTGCCGTTAGAGATCACGCGTGACGTGGCGCAGGAACGGGGGTTGAGAGTGGATGAGGCTGGCTATCAGGCGGCGATGGAGGAGCAGCGCCGGCGCGCCCGACAGGCGGAACCGTTCGAGGTCCAGGACGAGGAAACGCTGCTCCGCTATAGAAAGGTCCTGGCAGAGTTGCAGGAGCAAGGCCTCATCGACGAGGGTGGTGTTAAACACGATCCCTATTCGACTACCGATGTAGAGACTACCGTGGTGGCGATCCTGCGCGATGGAGAACCGCTCAAGTCAGCCAAAGAGGGAGATCAGGTCGAGGTAGTCGTGCCGGCGACCTGTTTCTACGTCGAGTCTGGTGGTCAGGCCTCCGATACCGGCTTCATTGCGGCGTATCCTCCCGGAGAAGACGAGCCAGCCTGGGAGATTGCGGTACAAGAAGCACGTCGGCCTGTCCCTGGCCTGATCGTCCACGCTGGTGTCGTCAAGCAGGGCCGGCCACGGGTCGGTGATTCCGTCTGGGTGATCGTGGACGATGAGCGGCGGATGGATATCGCCCGCAACCATACGGCCACGCATCTTTTACACAGCGAGTTGCGTTACGTCCTGGGCGAGCACGTGCAGCAGGCCGGCTCGTTGGTCACGCCTGACCGGTTGCGCTTCGATTTCACACATCCGACCATGTTGACCGAGGATGAGTTAGACCTGGTGACCCGCTCTGTCAACGATGCCATCCTGCTGAATTACCCGGTAGAGATTGTCGAGGAGCGGTATCGCCAGGCCGTGAGTGAGGGGGTTATCGCCCTCTTCGGTGAAAAGTACGGCGACGTCGTGCGGGTCGTGCGTATCGGGTGGCCGGGCGAACCGTTCAGCCAGGAGTTGTGTGGTGGCACCCATCTGAACGATACGGGCGAGATTGGCCTGTTTCACATCGTCTCCGAGGAGGGGGTGGGGGCGGGAATGCGCCGGATTGAGGCGGTAACCGGTCGCGTGGCGGTAGACCTGGTGGAGCGCCAACTGGGTGTCCTCCGGCGCACGGCGGCTTATCTGGGCTTCTCACCAGACGAAGTGGATCGCAAGGTACTAGGATTGCTGGATGAACTGCAATCTGCTCGTAAGGAAGTCACGAGCCTCCAGGAGCAATTGGCGCGCCGCGAGTTTGAGATGATGTTGGACCAGGTACAGTCGGTGGCAGGCGTGTCGCTGCTCAGCGCCCGGGTGACTGCGCCGAGCATGGAAGTGTTGCGCGAGATGACGGATTGGTTCCGCGATCGGCTAGGCTCCGGCGTCGTTGTCCTGGGAGTGGTGCTGAGCGGGCGGCCTGCGCTGGTCGCTGCCGTTACGCCTGACCTGGTGGAGCGTGGCGTGGATGCGACCCGCCTGGTACGTGGTATGGCACGCATCGTGGGCGGTGGTGGAGGTGGCAAGCCGACCATGGCCCAGGCGGGCGGCCGCGACCCCAGCCGGCTCGACGATGCGCTGCGTCTGGCCCCCCAGATGCTGGAAGAGATGATGGGGCAGGGGCGACCTTAACAACTGCCTTGGGGATTCTGGCTTTGGGTTTTGGAACCTGTTCAGTCGTAGAACTGCAACCCCAGGATGACCTCGCTTCCGTCCGGCATCGGCTCAGTTGGCTGGACAGAGGCCGTGTTGCGTTCGTCCTGCCATGGGACTTGCATTTTCTCTCCCGCGAGCTGGATTTCGACATCCTGCGGCGCGAGGCCGGGCGGTGGCAGTTGGAAGTTGCCATCGTCTCTGCTGACCCTGAGCGGCGGCAGTTGGCCCATGGATGTGGGTTCCCCGCCTTCGCCAGCGTTGTTGAGGCGCAGGAGACCGCGGTGTGGTCAGGCCATTCGCTGGCGAGAGTGGAGCCACCGCCGATTCACTGGTGGGAAGAGAGAGTTGCCCCCCGGCCGCGTTCGGCACGCCTCTGGCCGCGGTGGCTCGATTGGGTCAAACTGATGACCCGCATCGGCGTTTTTTTGCTCTCACTGCTGATCCTTGCCGGCAGCGCCTACGTGATCGTCCCCAACGGTGCGGTGACGCTGGTGCCAGCCGGCAGGGAGTTTGCCACCATCGTGCCGGTATCGGTGGACCCCGACGTGGAAGCAGTGAATCACGTTACTCGTGTGATTCCGGCGCGGCGAGTCGGCCTCGAGATCGAGGGGTACGCTGAGGTCGAAACGACCGGCACGATGAGCATGGTCGCGGGCCGGGCGACCGGCGTGGTCCTGTTCACCAATTTGCTGACCCAGGATTATAGCGTGCCGGCCGGTACAGTCGTGCGTACTTCTTCCACCAGTTACCCCATCCGTTTCCGCACCACCGCAGATGTCGCTGTACCGGCCGGCGGGCAGGCAAGCGTGCCAGTGGAGGCGCTCGAAGACAGGGTGGGCAACGTGGGGGCCTTCCAGATCAACCAACTGGAGGGCGTCGCCGCTTCTGCTTTGCGGGTGATCAATCTGGAAGCGACCACAGGTGCAGAGCCTAGCGATGTGCGCATCGTCACCCAGGCCGACTATGAGCGGGTGCGCCGGAAACTGATGCGGCAATTGCTCGACCAGGCGTACGTAGATATGGGCAGCCTGTTGGAGTCCACGGAGTTCCTCCTGCGCCAGTCGCTGCGCATCGAGGCTGTGCCCAAGGAGGGGTACACGCGCTTCGTCACCGAGCAGGCCGACACGGTCGGGCTTGACATGGGGCTCTTGGTGAGTGGGTTGGCGGTGGACGTGGACAATGCGGAGAATGTGGCCTACGTCAATCTATCGCGCCGCCTGCCGCCAGGGTACACGTTGGTGAACGCTCGCTTTGAATTGGGCGAGGTGGCCGAAGAGGACATCGGCCCAGGCCGGTTTACTCTCTTCGTCACCGCTCGTGGGTATGCTGCGGTGGCATTGGATGTCGATGCGGCGATCGCGCTCGTCCGAGGACAGCGGATAGCCGATGCGCGTGAGCGACTGTTGGCGGAGCTCCCACTGGCCGAGGAGCCCCAGGTGACGATCTGGCCAGAATGGCTGGGACGGATGCCAGTGCTGCCGCTGCGCATCAACGTGCAGGTTGTGCCGCAGAATTTGGGGGCAGAGCAGGTTTTGCTGACCGCGAGGTAGAGTATGCGCGTTCTGGGCTTGGACGTGGGCGAACGGCGTGTGGGCATCGCCATCAGCGATCCTACAGGTACCGTGGCGCGCCCGGCGCAGACGTTGGTGCGAGGTTCACGGGAGGAGGACTTTGCCACGATCGCGGCGCTGGTGGCCGAGCATGGCATCGAATTGGTCGTGGTGGGCCAGCCGCTCAGCCAGGACGGCACGGAGGGGCCACAGGCGCAGCAGGTTGCCCGCTACGCGGAGGCGCTGGCCGCCCGGCTGTCCATCGGCGTGGTCTCGTGGGACGAGCGGTTTACGACGGTAGCGGCGGAAGGGATCGTGCGCGAGAGCCGCGGGAAAAAGGCACGGCGACGCATGCGCACGGCGGGCAAGGTGGATGCGATCGCGGCCGCCGTGATCTTGCAGAGTTATCTGGACAGTAGGAGACAATCTTGAAAAACGTGGGCAGAGTGGTTGCTTTTTGCGGGGCATTGATCGCCATTGTCGTTGCTGTAGGCAGTGTGAGCTGGTTTCTCTCTCGCTCGACGCCTGGCGGTGGAGGGATTTCCCTTAGCCTGTGTGCATTGTCCTCACCGAACGATTCCCTCATCCGCCTGTATCTGGAGGCCAAGGCGGCCGAGCTGGACCAGCCGGCCGGGAGCGACGATACGCCGCTCACCTTCGTCGTCAGGTCAGGGGAGACGGCGGCGGAGATCTCCACCCGCCTGAAACAGGAGGGTTTGATCTCTGACGCCGAGCTGTTTCGCCGCTACGTGCAGTACCACGGGCTGGATGCCGGCATCGAGGCTGGCGAGTTCATCCTGCGCCAGACGATGACGATCCCCGAGATTGCACAGGCCCTGCAAGAAGGGCAACGCCCGGAGCAGGTCGTCACGATCCGGGAGGGCCTGCGGCTGGAGCAGGTGGCGACGGTGGTAGCGGAACAGACGACAATATCGACGGACGAGTTTCTGACACTGGTGACGAGCGGATGGCGGGACGCGGGTCTGGCGTTCGACTTCCAGGCCACGCTGCCTCCGACCGCGACGCTCGAAGGGTTTCTGTTCCCCGAGACGTATCGCCTGCCCGAAAATGCTACGGCTGTGGATTTGCTGGGCCGCATGTTGGAAACGTTCGACGCGCGCGTGACGCCTGAGATGCGCGCCGCAGCCGCCGACCGTGGATTGAGCGTCTACGGGCTGGTCACGTTGGCTTCCATCGTCGAGCGCGAAGCGGTGCTGGCCGAGGAGCGCCCGGTCATCGCCGGCGTCTATTACAACCGGTTGGAGGGGGGCTGGCTGCTTGGCGCCTGCCCCACGGTCCAGTATGCGCTCGGCAACGCGGACAACTGGTGGCCCCAGTTCACGACTGAGGCTACGGGGGTGGATTCTCCCTACAACACGTACCGCAACCTGGGCCTGCCGCCGGGCCCGATTTGCAGCCCGGGCCTGGCCTCGATTCAGGCCAGCGCGAATCCGGCCGAGACGGACTACTTTTTCTTCCTCGTGGACTGCACGAAGAACAACGGCAGCCACCTGTTCGCCGTGACGGAGGAAGAACATCTTGCCAATTACAGCCTTTGCGGTGGCGGAACCCCGTAGCCATATCACACGTTACGTATTACGTATTACGTGTTACGTGTTACGTGTTACGTGTTGTGTGCTCCTGTTGGCCGCCTGCCAGTTCCCCGGCACCGTTCGGCCGACGGTGAAGGTTGGGCTGGTTGCGCCGTTCGAGGGGCGTTACCGCTACGTCGGCTACGACGTGATCTACGCGGTCAGGCTGGCGTTGCGGGAGGCCAATGCGGCTGGCGGGGTGGGGGGCTATAGCGTCGAACTGGTGGCGTACGACGATGGGGCCGATCCCACCATGGCGGTTGAGCAGGCGCGCAAACTGGCGGTTGATCCGGCCGTCGTCGCGGCCATCGGCCATTTCCGCGAGGAGACGACCGCTGCTGCGCTGGGCGCCTATGCCGGGGCGGGCATTCCGCTCGTGGCCCCGGCCGTGCTCGACCGCGCACTCACCCGGGGGGAGGGTACAGTCTACCGGCTAGGGCCGGCCGGCGATGCGCTGGCGCAGCGGCTGCTGGAGCACGTCCAGGAGGACCTGGGACGGCAGGCGTTTGCGGTGGTGAGCGACGGTGGTGCGCTGGGCGCGGCGTTGGCCGAGGCAGCCGCGCAGCGGCAGGTGAGTGTTTTGGCTGTCGTCTCACCCGGCAGCACGGACTGGCTGCCGACAGTTCTGACCTCTGGTGCGCACGTCGTGGCCTGCGACGCCGATCCGGTGACGGCGGGGGAGGTCGTCGCGGCGCTGCGCGAGGCCGGCTGGGAGGGGACTTTCCTGGGCGGGCCGGAACTGGCTGCGACTGACTTTACGGCCGTGGCAGGGGAGACCGCCGAGGGAGCCACTTTCGTCACGCCCTGGCCCTTTCCGGCGGACGTGCCGGGCAGCGCGGATTTCGTAGCGGCCTATCGCACTGTCTCGGACGGCGTGCCGCCGGGACCCCTGGCACTGCCAGCCTACGAGGCCGCGTGGGTGCTGCTCGAGGCGCTGGGGCGGGACATTGCGGCGCACGGAACGCCGACGCGGGAGGGGGTGGCGGCAGCGCTCCCTGCCACCGGCCGCGAGGGGGCGCTGGGTCCGATCGGGTTTGACGCCGGCCGCAGCTGGAGCGGTGCGCCTCTTTACTGGTATCGCATCCCAACTGGCCTCCTCCGCTGATACCTTCGAAGCTCTCAACGTAGTACAACAATACCTATGGACAGACACTGGCGGGTGGTGAGCCTGCTTGTCCAGGACGTGCTCGGCGAGGGCGGGTTTGGGATGGCTTATTGCCAGTCGTGGAGAAGATGGGCCGCTGGGCGGCAGGTCTGGGAGATCCGCTGGTTGGCTCATGCTTACCCATGGCTCGACGAGGCGCTCCAGGCCACCGTGGCAGGCGACGACGCAGGACGGGCGCTAGCCGAGGCCCAACGCAAGGCAGAGGCGTACGTTCTGTGCCTGGAGCGTAAGGGGGACTTTACCGACCCAGAGTTGCTGAAGGCCTGTGCCAGAGAGGTGGACCCGGATTACCCGTCCTTCGGCGAATGAGGGTGAATCAGTCCGCGACGCGCCGGTAGAACAGCGGCAGCCGCCGGACGGGGGCGTCGCTGAAGGTGTGCGCAGCCAGGACGCGCTGGCGGGCGGCCGCCAGTTTGGCCTCGTCGCTGGCGTGGACGGTAAATAGCGGTGTGTCCTTCTGTACCAGGTCACCCACCTTATAGTGCACGATCACGCCGACGCTGGGGTCAATCGAGTCGCCTTTCTTGACCCGTCCGCCGCCCAATTCCACCACGGCCATCCCGATCTCGGCGGCGTTGACAGTCGCCAGGTAGCCGCTACGCGGCGCGGGTACCGGTTCGATCAGCCTGGCCTGTGGCAGGCGGTCCGGGTCGTCAACGTAACGCACGTCACCGCCCTGGGCTTCGACCAGGGCGCGGAACTTGCGCCAGGCTGCGCCGGAGGCCAGCGTTTCCAGCGCCAGCGTGAGCGCAGCGCTGTTATCGGTCGCTTTGCCGCCCAGCATCAGCATCTCGGCCGCCACGACCATGCAGTGTTCACGAAAGTCGGCCGGGCCGCCCTCGTGCAGTGTGTTGATCGCTTCTCGAACTTCCAGCGCGTTCCCCACGGCCCAGCCCAGCGGCTGGTTCATGTCAGAGATGAGTGCCACCACGCGACGTCCGGCCTGTTGCCCCAGGCGCACCAGCGCCGTGGCCAGGGTCTCTGCTTGCTCCAGCGTCTTCATAAATGCGCCGTTGCCTGTCTTGACGTCCAACACGATGGCGTCGGCGCCGGCGGCGAGTTTCTTGCTCATGATGGAGCTGACGATGAGTGGGATGGACTCGACGGTAGCGGTCACGTCGCGCAGCGCGTACAACTGGCGGTCGGCCGGGGCCAGGTCGGCGGCCTGCCCGGTCAGCACGATGCCGATGCTCTTGAGTTGAGCCTTGAACTCGGCCTCACCCAGGCCGGTCCGGTAGCCCGGGATGGACTCCAGCTTGTCTACTGTCCCGCCGCTGAAGCCCAAGCCCCGCCCGGTCATCTTGGCGACCGGCATGTCACAGGCAGCGATCAGCGGCGCGACGACCAGGCTGACCTTGTCGCCGACGCCACCCGTGGAGTGCTTGTCTACCACGAAGGGGGCAACGTCTTTCAGGTTGAGCTCAGCGCCTGAATGCGCCATCGCTAACGTCAGGTCGGTCGTCTCACGGTCGGTCATGCCTTGCAGATACACGGCCATCAGCCAGGCCGCGGCCTGGTAATCGGGGACGTCGCCCCGCGTGTATCCCTGGACGAAGAACTCGATTTCCTCTCGCGAAAGCTCACCGCCGTCGCGTTTCCTGGTAATTATGTCTATGACGTGCATGAGATCACCTCGTATGTCTGGTGATGCTATTATATCATAGAAACCAGGCTTTTTGAAAAAACCTGGTTTCTGAGTATAATGAGCCCATGCGCACCCGGGGCGGGAGAAGGAGGATGGATATGATCAGGGTTGACGCGATTTTGACCGGTGGCAGCGTGGCGACGATGAATGGGGATTTTGACCTGTTCATCCCCGGGGCAGTCGCTGTGCGTGAGGGGGTCATCGAAGCCGTCGGTCCGGCCGACGAGATTGCGGCTGCGTATACCGCGGGTGAGGTCGTGGATTGCAGCACGTGTGCGGTCATTCCGGGCCTGATCAACGCCCATACTCACGCCCCGATGACGCTGCTCAGGGGAGTGGCCGATGACCTGCGGCTGGACGTCTGGCTGATGGGCTACGTGATGCCGGTGGAGCAGGAGTTTGTGAAGCCCGATTTCTGCTGGCTGGGCACGCAACTGGCGTGTGCCGAGATGATCCGTTCCGGCACGACCTGTTTTGCCGACATGTACTATTACGAGGAGGCCGTGGCCGATGCGGTGGCGCATGCGGGCTTACGCGCAATATGCGCCGAGACGGTGCTGCGCTTTCACACGCCTGATGCATTAAGTTACGACGAGGGATTGCCCCGCGCCCGCGATTTTATCCTGCGCTGGAAGGGACATCCGCTGATCATGCCTGCATTAGGGCCTCACGCGCCCTATACGACGACGCCGGAACTGTTGCAGGCGTGTGCCAAAATGGCGCTGGAGTTCGACGTGCCGCTCCACATTCACATCGCCGAGACTGCGCAGGAAGTCGAGGAGCACCGGGCCGAGTACGGGATGCCGATGGTACCGTGGGTGAAGAAGCAGGGCGTGTTCGAGGCCAAGGTTACCGCTGCGCACTGCGTGCACCTGGACCAGGGGGAGATGCACACGCTGCTCCACCACGGGGTTGGCGTGGCGCACAACCCCACCAGCAATCTCAAGTTGGCGAGTGGCTTTGCGCCGGTGATGGAGATGTTGGAGTTGGGGCTGAACGTGGGCATCGGTACTGATGGCCCGGCCAGCAACAACGACCTGGATATGTGGGAAGAGATGCGACTGGCCGCACTATTGGCCAAGGGGGTGACCTCCAATCCGACGGCATTGCCAGCGCGGCAGGCGCTGGCCATGGCGACCATCGGCGGCGCGCGGGCGCTCCACGTGGATGAATTCGTCGGCTCGCTGGAACCAGGCAAGCGGGCCGACGTGGCCATCGTGGACCTGCGCGGCGTCCACACCAGCCCCAGGTTCGCGCGCGATCGGGAGGCGCTGTACGCCCAACTGGTCTATGCTGCCAAGGGCAGCGACGTCAGGGACACCATGTGCCAGGGGCGGTGGCTGATGCGCGAACGCAAGTTGCTCACGCTGGACGAGCAGGCCTTGACGGCCGAGGCGGCTGGCGTCGCGCGCAAGATTGATACGTTCCTCATCCAGCGCGAGGAGAGCGTGCTGAGCAAACTGTTGGCCGTCGGCCAGGTGGCCCAGAAGGAGATGTTCGAGGTCCAGGTGAAGGTCCATTTGACGGATGCGATGCCGATCGAAAGTCTGCTGGACCGCTCTGAGATTGTGATTCTCAAGCCTTCTTTGCGTCGCCAGTACGACACATACTTCCTGTTCGACGATCCCTATCGCAGCCGCCTGCGCTACCGGGAGGATGAACTGCTAGACGAGGATGGCCAGGTGCAGGACGTGGTCTATCGGCTGACGCTGATCAGCGAGACGAAAGAACGAGAGTACGCCCGGTCGGTGCTGCTTTCGCGCTCCCGCTTCGATGCGCCGGTGACGCGCAGCCTGCGCTTCTACCGCGAGTTTTTCAAGCCGGTAGCCGAGGTCGAGGTGCACAAGGAACGGCGGCGGTACCGCATCCGTTACGGCGGGACGGACTTTGCGATCAATCTGGACCAGCCATTGAAGCCAGCCTTCCCGGGCGCCTTCCTGGAGATTCAGAGCCGGACGTGGTCGCGGCAGGACGCGGAGCGGAAGGCGGAGCTGATCGGCGAGCTGCTGGGGTTACTGCAAGTGCAGGAGAAGGAGCTGGTGAAGCAGGAGTACGTGGAGCTGGCGCTTGAATATGAGGCGGGGGACTGACAGTGCAGGAAAAGGGTGCGTTTCTTTCGCCTCATCGCTACATCGAAACTAGCAGATAGGGTATGTGGGTTTAGTAAATCAGGAGGTGCGAACTATGTTCGGTTTTGATCGGATTACTTCTGACCCCGGCATCTTGGGAGGTAAAGCTTGTATCCGGGGTATGCGTATTTCCGTAGCACTTGTCGTCAACCTGGTGGCCAATGGCATGACGGTCGAGGAAATCCTGGACGAATATCCTGACCTGGAAGTGGAGGATATTCAACAGGCGTTGCGCTATGCTGCCTGGACAACGGCTGATGTCGTGCTTATTCCTGTGGGGGTACCTGCATGAAGTTTCTGCTTGACATGGGACTGGCTCGCAGTACGGCCAGCTTCTTGCGCAAGCAAGGATATGATGCAGTTCACTTGCGCGACCAGGGTCTGCAACGACTGGATGACCGAGACATCATTGACAAAGCCCGGACCGAAGGGCGTGTAATCTTGACTCATGACCTCGACTTCGGTCGCCTTGTCGCGCTTAGTCAAAACCGTCTCCCCAGCGTCATTACCTTTCGCCTGAGTAATATGCAGCCTGCGCAGGTCAATCATTACCTGGCCCAAGTACTGGATCGTTTTGCTGAACAGTTGGAGTCGGGCGCGCTGGTCAGTGTCAATGAGCAAGCCATTCGTGTGCGCCTGTTGCCAATTGATGGCGTCTAGTCATTGAGAACGCCGTAGGAGTGGGAGATGGGGGAACGCACGCTGTCCTTCGCATAGTCATTACGGGGTATAACGCTCCGCTTGCACCGCCTTCAGAAGCGCATTTCCTATCTCGACTGCCTGACGGGGGTCGGGGGGATGTTCCAGTAGAACTGCCACGGCGTAGCGAGGGGTGCTGACCGGGGCGACCCCCAGGAACCAGGCGTGCGGCGGCTGTCCTTCGCCTGCGACGGCACCTCCCCAGTGTGCAGCGATGTGCCCCTCATAGCGGTGCCAGGCTGCCAGCAGTGCGCGGGCGGCATCCGGCGCAAGAACTGCGCGGGGTTCTCCGGCGCCGGGATGTTCCCGCCAACCTCTCTCTGTGTCCTGGATGCGAAGCACCAACCGGGCAGCCGGCATCTTCCCCTCGTTGGCCAGCGTCCCGGCTACCAATGCCATCTGTAAGGGAGATACGGTCAGCTTCCCCTGACCAATGGCCTCGCTCCACAACGCCGCCGGTGTCGAGAGCGTCTCTGTGCTCCAGTCTGTTGCCTCGGTCGGAATCTCCAGTGAGGGTGGGGCGGTGAGTCCCCAGCGTTCTACCGCCGCTTGCAGACCATCAGCGCCCAGCCGCTTGCCCAGGTCGGTGAAAGGTGCCGGGCAGGCGGCGGCGTAGGCATCGGCCAGCGTGCAGGCCTGAGTGGGAACTGTGCTGCAACCCAACTGTGTGCTGTTGACGGCGAGGACTGCTGTTGCGTTTGGAACGAGCGCGGAGAGATCGGCCAGGCGTCCGGTCAGCGCTTCGGCCACGATGACGGTCTGCAGTGCGGCTCCTGGCTGGTAGAGGCCCTGGGTGGCGCGGTTGACCAGCGGCGCGGCCGGGTTTTCACGCAGCGCTTCCCATTCCTCGTCCAGGAACCCCGGGGCGAAGGTGGGGTTTGAGGCGAGGGCCAGGATCTCACCGGTCGTGGCGTCGAGCAACACCACAGCCCCGGCGTGTCCCTCCAGCGCGCGCTGGGCCTGGGTTTGCAGCGCCGCGTCGAGCGTCAACTGCACGTCGTGGCCATGAGGCGGGCGGTGGAGCAGTTCCGCCCAGGCGACCTGCCAGTCGCTGCGGCCAGTCTCCCCTCGCAGTTCGGCGTCGAAGGCCGCTTCGATCCCCCCGGTGCCGTAACGCAGGCTGGCGTAGCCGATGGCGGGCGCGGCCTCTGGGAGCGGATAACGACGCGTGACGATGCCATTGTCCGCGATATCCACGCCGGCCAGCACGACTCCCTCCCGATCCAGGATACGCCCCCGCACGATGCGCTGTTCGTAGAGGACGCGGCGTGGATTGTCGGCGCGGGCGCGCAGGTCGTCCGTGCGGATGATGGCCCAGTAGCCGCACGTGGCGGCCAGGAGGGCCAGCGCCAGGGAGAGAGTGCAGGCTACATGGTACATTGGTATACTGGTAAATTGGTGGATTGGTGGATTGGTAGATTGGTCAGTTCCCAGTCTACCAGTTCCCAATTTACCAGTTTCCCAATTTCCCAGACTGGAGATGCGCAGGAGCAGGCCGAGGGCGATGAAGCTGGTCAGGAGAGAGCTGCCACCGTAGGAAACGAAGGGAAGCGTGACGCCAGCGATGGGGGCCAGCTTGGCGTTGCCGGCCATGATGACCCAGGCCTGGATGGCCCACCCGGCGGCCAACCCGGCGGCCAGGAAGCGCTCGAAGGGGCGTGCAGTGCGAGCGGCGATGTGGAAGCCGCGCAGCATCAACACGCCATACAGCGCGACGATGGCCAGTGTCCCTAGCAGGCCGAACTCTTCTCCGATCGCAGCAAAGACAAAATCGGTGTGCACGGCAGGGATGTAGGCCGGGCTGCCCAATCCCAATCCCTGCCCAAAAGTAGCCCCGCTGCCAAAGGCCAGCAGCGATTGCACGATCTGGAAAGCGCGGTTGGCCGCCTGTGGCCAGGGGTTGAGCCAGCCGTCCACCCGCAGTGCGATGCGGTCGGACAGCCGGTAGCCGGCCAGCCCGACGACGACGAAGAGCGCCAGCCCGGTCGCGACGTAGCCCCATTGGCCGGTCGCCAGGTAGAGCATCGTCAGGAAGGTGAAGAAGAACAGCATTCCGGCCCCCAGGTCCTGTTGCCAGGCCAGCAGCACGGTTGCCAGCCCAAACATTGCCAGGAGCGGGCCGACGTAGGCCAGGGGGGGCAGGTACCAGCGTCCGATCTTGTGTCCCTCCGAGACGAGCAATTCCCGCCTCTCGGCCAGGTAGGAGGCCAGGTAGACGACCATCAAGAGTTTCAATGGCTCGGAGGGCTGGAAGTAGATGCCCCAGGCTCCCAGCCATAGGCGTGGGCCGTAGCCGGAGGGGTTGACGCCGAAGACGAACGTGGCTGCCAGCAGCACCAATCCCCCGAAGAGCCAGGTATAGCGGAACCGCCGCAGCCAGCGCAGGTCACGGCTCAGCCGGGCGACGGCCAGGAGCGCGACCGTGGAGATGAGCAGCCAGGCTGTTTGCCGCAGGAGGAAATTGATCGCCAGCCGCCCGATGAGCAGGAGGCCCCAGCCGGTCAGTAGTGCGCCGGCAGGCAGCAGGAGGGGGTCGTGGCCAGGCAGGTAGCGAGAAAGAAAGAGGTGCGCTGTGGCGAAGCAGGCAACGTAGATGGAAATGACCACCGACCACAGACCGACGACGGATGACCCGTTGTGTACTACGAGCGTGAGGATGCCGGCGAGCAGAAAAGCCGTAGCAACGAGCAGGAGGTAACGTTCGCGGCGCATGGGCATATCGGACTCCCGAACTTGTTCGGGTTTTTCTGTCTGCTCGGGCCGGTCTCCTGACCGTGCCCGCCTACCCTTTGATTACCGCCACCGGCCGCAGGCGGGCCACCTTGCGGGCAAGCCCCGCACCGTGCACTACTTCGACCACCCGGCTCACGTCCTTGTACGCCGCCGGCGCTTCCTCGGCCAGCCCTTTGTTGCTCCCGGCGCGGACGACGATGCCCTGTTCCTCCAACTCGCGTTTCAGCTCGCTCCCCTGGACTTTTTTGAGTGCAGCGTGGCGGCTCATCACGCGCCCGGCCCCGTGGCAGGTCGAGCCGAAGGACAGCTCGAGCGCCTTCTGGGTGCCGACCAGTACGTACGAGGCGGTGCCCATCGAGCCAGGCACCAGCACCGGCTGGCCGACGCCCTGGTAGTCGGCGGGCAATCCCGCGTAGCCCGGCCCTACGGAGCGGGTAGCGCCCTTGCGGTGTACGCACAGCTTCATTCTCTGGCCGTCCACCTCGTGCTCCTCGAACTTGGCGATGTTGTGGGCCACGTCGTAGACCTGGAACAGGTCAAAGTCCTTTACCTGGCCGGCCAGCACCTGCTCGAAGGCCTGGCGCACGCCCATGGCCAGAACCTGCCGGTTGACAAAGGCATAGTTGACCGCGCAGGCCATCGCGCCATAGTAGGCCCGGCCCTCGGGCGAGTCAACCGGTGCGCAGACCAGCTCCCGGTCTGGCAGCTCGAGGTTGTATTTTCGCACGGCCGGTTGCAGGCTCCTCACGTAGTCGTCGCACACCTGGTGGCCGAAGCCGCGTGAGCCACAGTGGATCTGCACGACCACCTGGTTCTCCCACAGGCCGAAGGTGGCCGCCACGTCCGGGTCGTAGATCTCCTCGACCACGTCTATCTCCAGAAAGTGATTGCCAGCGCCCAGCGAGCCTACCTGCGCGCGCCCGCGCTCCTTGGCCCGGGCGCTCACCTGGCTGGGATCGGCGCCGGCCAGGCGCCCCTGTTCCTCCGTGTGGGCCACGTCTTCCTGCCGCGCCTGGCCGCGCTTCAGCGCCCACCTGGCCCCCTGCGTGACCAGCTCGTCCAGTTCCCGCTCGGAGACGCGCACGCGCCCTCCCTCACCTACACCGCTGGGACACTCGCGGTAGAGCGCTGCGGTCAGGTCCCGCAGGTATGGCGCGACCTCCTCTCGCTCCAGGTGTGCGCCCAGGAGGCGCACACCGCAGTTGATGTCGTATCCAACGCCGCCGGGCGAGATCACGCCTGTGTCCGTGCGCATCGCGGCCACGCCGCCGATGGGCAGGCCGTAGCCCTGGTGGAAGTCTGGCATCGCCAGCGCATATTTGACAATGCCCGGCAGCGTGGCGGTGTTGGCCAATTGCTCTACTGTGCGATCGCGAAAAGCGGCGTCGAAAAGTTCCGCGTCGCCAAACAGCCGCGCCGGGACGCGCATGTCATCCCGAACGCTCTTGGGCAATTCCCAGATGTACTTGTCCACTCGCTGAAAATCGCTTTTCTGTACCATTTTTCTCTTCCCTCCCTCAAACGTCGCACGTGAAACGTCAAACGTGAAACGTGATGCGTGAAACGTGAAACATCAGACGTCGAACACGATGGTCGTTTCGTAACCTCGATCGGTGGACACGATTTCCAGATCGTTGAATGTGACCGCCTTGATGGACTGCCGGTAGCCTGACACGGGCCCGCCCCGGACGACAGCGCGCAGCCGGGTCGGGGTCACCTCACGCATGCGGAACCCGGTGAAGATGCAGCCGTCTCGCTCGCTCAGGTACAGGAGTTCGCCCAGCCAGGTGACGAGCAGCGTCTCGGCGTCATAGGCCTCCAGCGCGATCTCGCGCTCGATGGTTGGGCTTCCTGCTGCGTCAACGTCGGCTATTTGGTTTGCCATGCCGTAAGCGGCGTTGGCGAACAGTTCGGCCAGGTCGCGCCCCTGGACGCGAATGGCGATGTCGGCCGTGTGTTCGACTTCTTCGAAGCGCCTGTCCATCTTGTGTCCATCCTACCATAAACCGCCAGTAAATCAAGTTGTAGGACAAGATGGCACCTTGCCCTACAGTGTGGTATAATCCGCCCGTCACTTTAGTTGGGAGGCAGGCGGGTGAAACTACACGAATATCAGTCCAAGCGGCTCTTTGCTGCACACGGTGTGCCGATTCCGCGTGGCGACGTCGCGACGACGCCCGCAGAGGCGCGCCGCATCGCCCAGGAATTGGGCAGGCCCGTCGTCGTCAAGTCGCAGGTGCTCGTCGGAGGGCGTGGCAAGGCCGGTGGCATCCGGCTGGCCCAGACGCCTGAGCAGGCCGAACAGGTCGCCGGGGAGATTCTGAAGCTCAACGTCAAAGGGCTCCCCGTGCGCAAGGTCCTGGTGGACGAGGCGGCCGACATCCGGCAGGAGATCTATCTGGGTCTGGTCGTGGACCGTGCGGCCCGCAGGACGGTGATGATGGCTTCTTCCGAGGGTGGGGTCGAGATCGAGGAGGTCGCTCGCACCAACCCTGGGGCGATCAAGAAGGTCCCTATGGATCCCTTCCTGGGCCTGCGCAGTTACCAGACGGTGTCGCTGGCCAAGGGCATCGGGCTGGCGGGTGAGCACTTCCGGGCCTTCGACCGCATCGCGCGTGGCCTGTACGAGGCATACCTGGCCGGCGATGCGTCGCTGGCCGAGATCAACCCGCTGGTCGTCACCGCTGGGGGCGAGTTATTGGCGGTGGATGGCAAGATGGTGCTCGACGACAATGGCCTCTTCCGCCACCCGGAGCTGGCCCAGATGCGGGACGTGGACGAGGAAACCCCGGCCGAGCGCCAGGCGCGCGAGGCCGGCCTGAGCTACGTCCAACTGGACGGGCAGATCGGCTGCATGGTCAACGGCGCGGGGCTGGCGATGGCGACGATGGACATCATCAAGCATTTTGGCGGCAGCCCGGCCAACTTTCTCGACATCGGCGGTGGAGCCAGGGCCGAGCGGGTGGCGACGGCATTGCGCCTGATCCTGGCCGACACGAACGTAAAGGCGGTGTTGTTCAATATCTTCGGCGGCATCACCCGTTGTGACGAGGTGGCCAAAGGGATCCTCGTGGCTTTCGAGGAGGTCCAGCCGGCCGTCCCGCTGGTCGCCCGGCTGGTGGGGACGAACGAGGCGGAGGGGCGCGCGATCCTGGAGGGTTCGGGCTACCGGTTGATCACGGCGACGACGTTAGCTGAAGCGGCGCAAAAGGCGGTCGCCGCGGCCAGCGGCAAATTGGCGGCATAGGGGGCGACATGGCGATTTTGGTGGACAAGAATACCCGCCTGCTCGTGCATGGCATCACCGGGCACGAGGGTGAGTTTCACAGCCAGCAGATGATCGAGTACGGGACGCAGGTTGTGGCGGGCCTCACGCCCGGCAAGGGCGGGCAACGGGCTTGCGATGGCCGGGTACCCGTGTTCGACACGGCCGCCGAGGCAGTGGCGGCGACGGGGGCCAACACGTCGGTCGTCTACGTGCCGGCTCGCTCTGCTGCTGACGCCATGCTGGAGGCGGCCGATGCCGGTATTTCGCTCATCGTCTGCATCACAGAAGGCATCCCCACGCTGGACATGATCCGGGTGTGCGCCTATCTCAAGCAGAAAGGAGCGCGGCTGGTAGGCCCTAATTGCCCCGGGCTGCTCTCGCCTGGGCAGGCGAAAGTCGGCATCATGCCCGGCCACATCGCGATCCCTGGCCCTGTGGGCGTCGTTTCCCGTTCTGGAACGCTGACCTACGAGGTCGTCTATGCGCTCACGCTGCGTGGCATCGGCCAAACGACCTGCATCGGCATTGGCGGCGACCCGCTCATCGGCACGACCTTCATTGACGTGCTGGAATTGTATGAGAACGATCCACTGACCGAGCAGGTCGTGCTCATCGGCGAAATTGGCGGCAGCGACGAGGAACGGGCGGCGCGCTTCATCGTTGAGCGGATGACCAAGCCGGTCACGGCCTTCATCGCGGGGCGCACCGCGCCGCCGGGCAAACGCATGGGCCACGCCGGCGCGATCATCGAGGGTGGCGCCGGTACAGCGGCCGAGAAAATCGCCGCGTTCGAGGCCGCCGGCGTGCGGGTGGCCGAGCACCCGGAGCAGATCCCGGACCTGGTGGCAGTGTTGCATCCTCTGTAATGGTTGAGCGTACACAGAAGTTTGACTGGGCTCTCTTGCTCGTGCTCGTGCTGGCTCTCGTCGCGGCGGCTCCTTTCCTCGCCCGGCCGGGCCTCCCGCGCGCAACGGATGCCGAGCTCCACGTCTATCGCGCGGCCGAACTGGGCCACGCCCTGCGCGCTGGTGCGATCTATCCGCGCTGGGCGCCTGACCTCTACCTGGGGTATGGTTACCCGATCTTTAACTACTACGCCCCGCTAACCTATTACCTGGCCAACCTGTTCGATTTGCTGCCGGGCGTGGACGTCGTGGGCGGCGTCAAAGCCGTGTTCGTGCTGGGGCTCTTCGTCGCTGCGCTGGGGACCTATCTGCTGGGGCGCGAGCTCTTCGGTCCTGTAGCGGGGGTGCTGGCTGCTGCTTCCTTTACACTTGCGCCCTATATTGTCTTCATTGACCCGCACGCCCGTGGTGACCTGGCGGAGCATTTTGCAATCTGCCTGCTCCCGCTGGCCTTTTACGCCTTCCAGCGCCTGATGAGTGGAGTGGGGGGGCGGGGGGCGCTGCTGGGGAGCGTGTTGACGCTGGCGGCACTCGTGTTCAGCCACAACCTGCTCGGCCTGGTGTCCGGTGGCCTGTTGTTGGCCTATTGGATGTGGGCGGTCGTCTTCAGACCTGTCGGGTTTTCTGAAACCCGACAGGTCTGGTGGGGGGCGCTGGCGTTCGTCCTGGCGGCTGGCTTGAGCGCCTTTTTCTGGCTCCCGGCGCTGTTGGAACGTGGCGCCGTCGAACTCAACGTCATCGGGCCGGGCCACTTTGACTTTCACGAGCACTTTTTGTCGGTGGGCGAGCTGCTTGCTCCCTCGCGCGTGCTTGACCTGGGAGCGACAGCCCCGCGCTACCGGCTCAACCTGGGGCTGGCCCAGTGGCTGCTGGCGCTTCCGGCGTTCGGTGTCCTACTGGTTCGCGGCATCCGTGTGCTTCCCAATTCCAAATGTACCAATTCCCAATGTACCAACGGTCCCGTGTTGCTTTACTTCCTCCTGGTCGGGCTGGGGCTGATCTTTCTGATGCTGCCGGCCTCGGCCGCCGTATGGGAACGCGTTCCGTGGATGGCATACCTCCAGTTCCCGTGGCGGCTGCTGGGGCCGGCCAACTTGATGCTGGCAATAAGTGCTGCGGGCGCTACGACTCGGCTGCCTGCCCGGCGCTGGCGGGGCCTGGCATTGGCAGGTTCATTGGGCGCCATCTTGATATTGGCGCTCCCGGTGCTTTACCCGCCGGCGTGGGCACCCGCTTTCGGTCCCACCACACCTGGGGACATCATTGCGTGGGAACAACGTAGCCTGGCGCTCGGTACGACCTCGACCGGTGACTTCCTTCCGGCAGGGGCGGCACAGGCGCCATTGCATCCTGAGCCAGCGTTGGTCGAGTCTTACGCACATTCTGGGCCGGTGGACAAGGTCAATCGTGCCGTGTTGCCCGAAGGGGCCAGCGTCGAAATCGTCGAGCATGGGCCACTGCACGACCGCCTGGCCGTCTCTACACCCAGGAAATTCACCCTGCGGCTATACACCTTCTATTTCCCCGGCTGGCGGGCGTACGTGGATGGTGAGGAGGTCGCGATCGAAGTCGCCACTCCTGAAGGTTTCATCACGGTGCGGGTACCCGCAGGTGAGCACGAGGTGCTGGTACGTTTTGAGGATACCCCGCCGCGCACGGCAGGCTGGACCGTCTCAGTGGTTGGCCTGGCGATGCTGGTCGTCGCGTTATTGCTGATACGCGCCCCTCACGTCCAGGAACGAGAAACCAGGTTTTTGGAAAAGACCCGGTTTCTTGAGTGGGGTGGAGTGCTCCTGCTGTTTGTGATCGTCAAGGTCGGGGTGGTAGATCCGCTGGACAATCTGATGCGCTACACCTCACCACCGGGCCGGGCTCGAGCTGCCCAATACGAGCAGCGGGCCAATTTCCGTGACGATGGCGGTGGACAGATTGAGCTGCTGGGGTACGATTTGCCTCAACGGCGCGTTCGCTCTGGCGATACGTTCCCGGTCTTGCTCTACTGGCACGCCGTGACGCCTTTGGACGTGAACTACCAATCTTTCGTGCACCTGGCCCGCCCGTTGCACATCCTGTGGGGACAGGAGGACCATCTGAACCCGGGCGACCTGCCGACCACGCGCTGGCCGCTCGACAGATACGTGTGGGACGAGTACGAGGTGCGCGTGCTGCCGGGCACGCCGCCGGGTGAGTACGTGCTCAACGTGGGGCTCTACTCGATGGATGGGGGTTACCGCTTGCAGCGCTATGATGAGCAGGGGCAGGCCCCTTCGACAGGCTCAGGGCAGGTTGTCGGCGATAGCCTGGTGCTGGCATCGGTAGAGGTGGAGCGCCCACGTCGCCAACCCCTGCTGGCTGAACTCGATATGACGCACCAGGTGGCCGTGACCTTCGCGGAAGGCGGCGTGACGTTGCTGGGGTATGCGCAGCCCTACCAAAAGGTCAGGTTGCCGGGTGCGTGGCCCATCACGCTCTTCTGGCGTGCTGACCGCGACCACCCGGCCATGCGCGCCCGCGACCTGGCGCTGCTGGATCCCGATGGGAATGAAGTATGGCGCTCCTCGGGAGTTCCGGCGGATTATCCTTGCGAGACGTGGCAGGCCGGTGAAATCGTGCGCGACCCATTCTTGTTTGTCTCGGCAGCGCTGCCGAAAGGCACGTACCGTTTTGGCGTGATGGTGAGCGGTGAGGATGGATTGCTGAAGCCGGCAGGGGCAGATGAGGCCTTTGTACCCCTGGGTGAAGTCAAGTTCCGCATCAAGAAGAGCGAGTGAGGAGGAATGGCAATGGCTGCGATGACGAAAGAAGAACGGTTAAGGCTCGCGCTCCACGGCGAGGCGGTGGATCGCCCTCCGGTAGCGCTGTGGCGCCACTTTCCAGGCGATGACCTGCGCCCCGCAGACCTGGCGGCGGCGACGGTCGCCTTCCAGCGGCGCTATGATTTTGACTTTGTCAAGGTCACGCCGGCCAGCAGTTTCTGTGTGCAGGATTGGGGGGCAGAGGACCGCTGGGTGGGCAACCTGGAGGGCACCCGTGACTATACCACGTATCCTATCCAATCTCCCGAGGACTGGCGCAGGCTCCGCCCCCTCGATCCAACCCGGGGAGCACTGGGGGCACAATTGCATTGTCTGCGCCTCATCGCGGATGAACTGCTGGGTGAGGTCCCGTTCATCCAGACCATATTCAGCCCACTGGCCCAGGCCAAGAACCTGGTGAGCAGGGAGCAGTTGCTGGTGCACCTGCGCCGTGACCCCGATGCCGTCTGTGCCGGGCTGGAGGCCATTACCGAGACGACGATTCGGTTTGTGGCGGCGGCATGTGAGATGGGCATTGCCGGCCTGTTCTACGCCGTGCAGCACGCGCAGTATGGCTTGCTCAGTGTAGGTGAGTACGCTACCTTTGGCCGCCCCTATGACCTGCGGGTGTTGGAAGCGGCGCGCGGGTTGTGGCTGAACGTGCTGCACCTGCATGGGACCGACGTGATGTTCGACCTCCTGGCCGATTGCCCGGTCCAGGTGATCAACTGGCACGATCGGGAGACGTGGCCGACGCTGGCCGAGGCGCAACGTCGCTTCGGCGGGGCGGTGTGTGGCGGGTTGCAACGCTGGGACGTAGTTGTGCGCGGCGCACCTGAGCAGGTGCGGGAGCAGGCTGCAGATGCGATTGCACAGACCAGGGGACGGCGCTTTATCCTCGGTACGGGTTGTGTCACACCGATCGTGGCGCCCGCGTCGAACATCCGTGCAGTGCGCCAGGCGGTCGAGAACGCCTGATGGGTTCGTAGTGGCGACTTTAGTCGCTCCTTTCGCTCCAGCAACGACTGAAGTCGTTACTACGGGGCCGCACTACGGGCCGCCGAAAGTGGGCTGTTAGCGATGCGAGTGCTGCTTGAGTGTGCGCGTCAGGATGTCTTCCCGCTCGGACAGATTGGGGGACTGGCGCTTTCCGTGGCGCCGCCTGTGTTCCTGTTGTTGAGCCTGAGCCCGTTGGAGTGCGATTTCCATCGCTGTCCTGGCGGGTTCCTCTTCCTCAGACTCGTTTTCTATCTCGTCTCCGATGCCCATCGTCGTCAGGTCAATGCGGCGTTTTTCCCGGTCGAATCTGAGAACTTTCACCTCGACCTGTTCGCCCAACTTTACCAGTTCAGATGGGTCGCGGACGTAGCCGGTGGACATCTCCCGGACGTGTAGCAGGCCATCCCGCTCGGCGCCGATATCAACGAAAGCGCCATAGCGTTCGAGGCGCGTCACGGTGCCAGTGTAAATCTGCCCCTCTGCTAACTCGCGCCATTCCACCCTGGGAGGCTCGACCATTGTCAGGCCGATGCGGCCCTTTTCCGAATTCACCTTGGTGACCCACACCGTGACCTCATCTCCGGGCTGGACCACGTCGGTGACACGGTTGATGCGCCTGGGGGAAAGTTGGGAAATGTGTACTACACCGTCGTATTCGAGGCCGATGTCTATCACTGCGCCGTATAACTGGGTCTCCTTGACACGGCCCTGCAGGCGCATCTTGGGTTGCAGGTCGGTGATCGCCACGGGTTGTGTTTGCTCTTCTGTCACACGCATGCTCCTCTTGATCTGGTTTTAGTTCCGCCATTATAATCCAGGATTTAGGCGTGTCAAGCCCCTCTTTCTTCGCGTAGCCACTACCACTTCGCATAGTCATTATATGACTTGCACGCAGCCTATCCTCTCCTTCCTTCCTCAGAGCACAACTAGACTATGCGAAAAGACGCACCCAAGCGCATCTGCCCGGGCAGGTTGGGGAGCCCTACCACGCTGCGTCTGGAAAAGTGACAATGCCGGCATGGATACCTGCCCGTTTGTACATTTTCACGCCACTGTACGGCTCGCCGAGGATACCGTCGTGGATGGCCCAGGCGCGGCCCCGCACGCTCCCTTCCGCCCCAGGCCGCCGGAATGGGGTAGACCCGTCAAGCAGCGCAGACAGCAACCCTCCTGGAGCAAACTGCCGGTGAATCCACTCCATCCGCCCCAGTCCCAGCACGTAGGCAAAGCCAAAACGCTCGAAGAGAATTGCGTTGTGATAGGCCAGGGGCTGGATGTAGAACGCATCGTGATGAAGGTCGGTGACGAACTGTTCCAGGACCGGCACGAGCCGGCGGGTGGCTCCCAGCCCACGTCGCACCTGCCCTGGCATAAGCCCGGCACTCATGGCCCTCACCTCCGCCTCGATGTTACGTGCCAGTGTCCCGAAATAGGTCAGTGTGCCATCGGGCAGACGATCGGTGTCGAACCGCTCTGCATAGGGATCGTTGACGATGAACAGGATCACCTCGATCTGGTTGTGGGGCGTGTCGGCCAACTGCACGTACAGCACCGGATCCTGGGCATCCCAGGCATGGCGCAGGGAAAGTTCGACAGACGCAAGCCCAGGCCGGCACTCAAACAACGGGCGCCCTTCGCCGTCGGCCAGCGTTTGAGGATCAATCCCAAAGCGCGCCACAAGTTCGAGCGGCACCAGGTGGCGATAGACCTGCAACATCTGTTCGCGGGGCAGCCTGTTGATTTGCCCGATGGAGAACAGCCCCATGTCCAACAGGCAGGGTGGGGCAGGTGGCACGTCCATCGCCGCAACCTTCATCGCCTGCCCCGCTCCTTCAGCGCACGGTCAATCTCTCGCTCGGCGTCCCTTTTTGCGATAGCCTCACGTTTGTCGTACTTGCGTTTGCCCCGCGCCAACGCGATCTCGACCTTGGCCAGGCCCTCCTTTAGATACAGCTTGACGGGCACGATCGTATATCCGCGCTCCTGGACGCGGGAGACCAGGCGGGCGATTTCCCGGCGATGGAGCAGCAATTTGCGCGGGCGATGCGGCTCGTGGCCATATCTCCCGGCCGGATCGTACGGCGCAATGTGTACGTTGAACAGCCACAATTCTCCATCCCGGGGTTGTACGTACCCGTCGCTCAGGTTCACCATGCCGGCGCGGATAGATTTGATCTCCGTCCCGGCCAGCACCAGGCCAGCCTCGTGGCGCTCTTCGAGGTGGAAATCGCGACCGGCCTTGCGGTTAGTGGCGATGACTTTGATGCCTGCCATTACTCCCCCGTGAGAATGTACTCGACAGCCCGTTCCAGTTGCGGATCCGTATCCGGCCCCACGTCCCCCTCGGGCCACGGGACCTCGATGTCGGGCGTGAGCCCCTGGCCGTGAATGGCCCGCTCGTTGGGCGTGAACCACAAAGCGGCCGTGACCCGTAACTCGGAGCCGTCGCTGAGTGTAAAGGGACGCTGCACGGATCCTTTGCCGAACGTGAGTTCCCCGATCAGAATGGCCCGTTCGTGATCTTGCAATGCGCCGGCCACGATTTCTGCGGCGCTGGCGCTGCCTCTATCTACCAGCACGACCAACAGGACCTTCTCGCCCGCATCGCCGGGGCGGGCCTCGAACACCTGCTCGTTGCCGTCGCTCCACCGCTCGTAGAGGATCACGCCATCGTCCAGGAAAAGATCGGCCACCTCCACAGACTGGTCCAGCCAGCCGCCCGGGTTCCCGCGCAGGTCGAAGATGATGGCCCGTGGGTTCTGCGACAGAAGTTCCTGCAGGCCGTCCTTCATCCGTTTGTCGGCCGTCGCGCTGAATTCGTACAGCCGGATGTAACCGATGCCGTCGTCGCGCATCTCCACCTCGGTGATGGCGATCTCAAGCCGCGCACGAGTAACAGTGATCTCGAACGGTTCCGCCTCTCCCTCGCGCTCGATGAGCAGCGTCACTTCGCTGCCGGCCGGGCCGCGGATCAGGCCGATGGCTTCGTAGAGCGTAAGCCCGGCCAGCGAAACGCCGTCCACCTCCAGGACGCGGTCACCCTGGCGCACGCCGGCCTGCTCGGCCGGCCCGCCCCTGAACGTCCCCTCAATCTCCACCTTGCCTTCTTCGTCCATCCCCACGTACGCGCCGATGCCCTCGAATGCACCGGTGGCGTCCTCGGCGATGACGGCAGCGATGTCAGGCTCAATGAAGGCGGTGTATTCGTCTCCCAGTGTGTCCAGCATGCCGCGGATGGCGGCGTAGGTCAGTGTCTGCACGTCCGGCAGGGGGCCGTAGAAGTTGCGCTGCACCAGGCCCCACACCTCCCAGAAAAGCTGGAAGGTCTCCTGGTCCTCGTTCGCCGGGATAGGAGTTGGCACAAGCGTAGGTGTGGGGAGTACAGGAGCGGGTACCTCCGCCGTCTCTCCCTCTGCCGCTTGCGTTGGCAGAGCCGTCGGGGCCGCCGCGCTCCACGTCGGCAATACGCCGCTGCCGGTCAGCAGGTAGGCCGAGGCGAAGCCGGCGAGGAAGGCGCCCGCCGTAAGCACCAGCAGGAGCGTGCCTGCCAGGACAAACTTGATCACATTGCGCAAGGTACTAGTCATCTTTCTCCATCTGGCGTTGGGATTGTAGATAAGTTATGGCGCGGTCCAGTTGTACGTCCTGCGGGCCGTCACCGCGCGGAACGGCGATGTCAGGCGTGAGCCCCTGGCCATTGATCGGATGCCGGTTGGGCGTCAACCAGATCGCCGAGGTGACGTGCAACGACGAACCGTCAGAGAGATCGTAGATCAGTTGTACGGCCCCCTTGCCGAAGGTGCGTTCTCCAATCAGCGGCGCGCGAGCGTGATCCTGTAGCGCACCGGCGACGATTTCTGCTGCACTGGCCGTCCCGCCGTTGACCAGCACGGCGAGTGGGACGTCGGTAGCGATGCCGTCACGCTGTACCGGGCGGCTCCGTTCTTGTTCGTCGCGGCCCAGCTCGATCAACACAGCGCCAGCGCGGAGGAATTGGCTGGCGGTCGCCACGGCCGGCTCTACCAGCCCGCCGGCGTTGTCCCGCAGGTCGAGAACCAGGCTGGAAACGCTGGCCGCTTGCAATTCTTGCAGCGCGGTGACGATCTCCTCGCCCGTTCTCTCGGTAAAGCTCTCGACGCGGACGTAGCCGACGCCAGGCGCGCCGTCGAGCACGCGCCAGGTGACAGAGGGCACCTGGATCTCTTCCCGTGTGATCGTCAGGGTGAACGATGGGGTGGGGGGACGGGAAATGGTGAGCGTCACAGGCGTGCCAACCTCGCCGTGAAGCAGGGCCTTCACGCCATCCCAAGTCGCCTCATCCGTGATCGCTTCCCCATCCACAGCCAGCAGAACGTCTCCCTCCCGGACGCCAGCGCGTGCGGCGGGAGAGTCAGCATGGGGGGAGAGCACCACGTGGCCGGCTGCATCGCGCCATACCGTGACGCCGATGCCCCCGAACGCGCCGCGCAAGCGATCCCGTTCGGGTTCGCGAAGCTGAGGATCTACAAAGACAGTGTAGGGGTCATCGAGCAAGGCCAGGGCTCCACGGATGGCCCCGTAGGTACGTTCACGCGGCGCAGGAAGTTGACCGTAAAAGTACTGCTCCAGGCGATCCCAGGCCTCCCAAAACACGCCCAGGGGTTGTGGCTGGTTGGCCTGTTCCAGCCCGTCCCACACGCGATAGACACCAAAGCCGGCTGTATAGGCCAGGCACAGGCACACGAGAAGGCCAACGGTCAACTGAACTGTACGCTGAACAGAACTAGACATAATCAACACTACATAAACATAATCGCCAGGCGGTTGGGCGCAAGACCCGGTCGGGGCGAGGTTTTTGGTGACGCTCGGCAGATTTTGCCGATTCTGTGTATTCTAGCACAAAGCAGAAGGTGGGCAAGTAGTGTAGGACAGGATGGCATCCTGTCCTGACAGTAAGTTATGTCAAGTTATGAGCTGAAAACAGGCGTACATTTACATAAGATACCTAGTCGGAAGTTGAAAACGGCCACCAATTTGAGGAACAAAGCAGCCGTCATTTCGAGGAGCAAAGCAACTGTCTGAGGAGCGGAGCACCCGTCATTCTGAGGAGCCAAGCGCCCGTCCGTCATTCTGAGGAGCGAAACGACGAAGAATCTATCAGGAACGCCCGATGCTAAGCAGCGGGCTAAAAGAGCAAAGCCCTGCGGGCTGAGGCCCTCTCGTCACGTGCGGAGGCTCAGTCCGCGCTGATGGCCGCACAAAATGGCCGCACAAAATGGATTGCCATGCCCGGACGACGGAGGCTTCGGCAATTTCACTTCCGCCCCACCCCACCCGGCCACGTTGATGTGCGCAACAGAAGTTGAGCGAATCTGCGAATACTGAATAGCGAATGGACACACCAGTGTCAATCCCTTGGGCGGGGAGCTGAGCACACCCTATTGGTTTAGCCTGAACGCGGATTGCAGGACGGGGACGGATCGGAAGTGTTTCAATCCCAAAGTCGGGATTCTGATTGGTTTAGCCTGAACGCGGATTGCAGGACGGGGACGGATCGGAAGTGTTTCAATCCCAAAGTCGGGATTCTGATTGGTTTAGCCTGAACGCGGATTGCAGGACGGGGACGGATCG
>Ga0172362_10000245_pt1 | contig 42270 bp, 42 predicted proteins | sample LakKivs1_kivu2a2_FD_114534 | JGI IMG/M metagenome (GOLD analysis project Ga0172362, IMG submission 114534) | Sediment microbial communities from Lake Kivu, Rwanda - Sediment s1_kivu2a2 | ecosystem: Environmental > Aquatic > Freshwater > Lake > Sediment | place: Rwanda: Western Province, Lake... | reverse complement strand
TTCCTCTCAAAATCAATTCTCTTTGTCTGGACGTTAAATCCGGTTCGTAGGTCAGATTATAAAGCTTAATCATTTCCTGGGTTAAATTATAATGAGTAGTTTCTGGAGAATATAAAAAAGCTTTATTAATACAAAAAACAAAGCTTCCAGCAAATACAGATACGAAGATAATTATAAAAAATAGTCTTTTCAGAGACATATTTCCCTAATTTAGATTCTCCGTCTATAAATTAAATTTTTGTCCGTCTATAAATCTTTTATTAACCAATCGCCGTCCCAATTTTTTTCAAAAGAAATTGTGTGAGCTTCTCTATTGGGATCATCTTTCAAAACATAATAATGAGAATCCATTGCGGTATGATCTAGATCTCTATTTTTTGTATCTCTACCAGTGACATCATCGGTATAAATATAAGTGTCTTCTAATTTTTCCGGTAAATCATCCAGCATATCTCTTAAAAACCCCTTCTGTTTAATTTCATATAATGATTTTTTCCACTCTTCTCTACCTTCCTTTACAAAACACTCTGCTGCTTTATCAAAATCTTCATCAATCAATGCTTGCCTAAATTTGGCATAAGTTTCTTCTGGCGTGGTTCGGGTCGGGACAGCCTTTAATGCCGGTGATTCACTGGCCCATATACCTTTTTCTACCAATTCCCTCTCGGTATACATCCGATATGGAAACTTATCCTCGGCTAAACCCATCCGAACATATTCCTTTCTGGCTTGCCACCATTGGTTGTATTCTGTCCAGCCCCAATAAACTATTGCTAAAAAAATAATAAAAATGATAACCGCAGTGATTATCTTTCTCTTTCTCGGTTTTGGTTGTTTTAATTGAATACTCTGTTCCATTAATTTAATTAGTTCGATTTAAATAAACATTTAATGCTTATTTGTCTCTCATTAACAATTATAAAAAAATAAATGGAATTGTTCAAACTCCACTTATCCACAATCCTCCTATAAATCAATAATCCTTTAACTCTATATCGCGGCCGCGATATAGAGTTAAAGATTGAAAATTCAGTTATAAAATTTGATCAGCTTCTTATTTCTTCTATTAGAAGTAGCTTTACAAAAGGTCCTAGTTTAAAATGTTTAATTAATTCTTGGGTATCTTTTAAAACATCATAAGGACAAATCCAAATACTCTGCTGTAATTTTTGATATTTTAATCTTTTAAGTCCATACCGAAAGTAATCTCTTTTATTTTTTATATCTTCCGGTATATCAAAAATTACCATTTGCCATTTGCCATCTTTTCTTTTTGCCGGTCCCTCGATTTTTTCTTTAATCTCTAAAATCTTTTCTGCGCCTTTGGGTGTAAGTATTATGGCAAGTTTATTTTTATCCTTTTTAACATACAAATAATCATTATATTTCAAATATTCAATCAAGCGACCAAATCTTTCTTTGTTTAATCTTTTTTGTTCTAATTTTTTAAGGTCGGAATAATCGGGATATTTCAAAAAATCTATCATTCCGCGGACACCGCGAAAACGGGCTGAAGCTAGTTTATCTAAGGCGCCGGCTGTAAATTTAGCAGCTTTATATAAGTCCCATAAAAACTTTTCGGTAAATGGTAGTCTCATAATTTAATTATAACCTTTATTTTATCACCCTTCAACTCTATATTGCGGCCGCGATGTAAAGTTGAAGAATTAGTATTTACGGCTTGTGTTGATTATATTGCTGTTGTATTTCTTCTTTATTTTATATTTATAAAAATTGTATAATTAAATTGAGGAGGGGAAAATGGAAAATCGCACCTTTAGAGCAGCTTGTTTATTGCCAGGATTTGAGTATAGGGATATTTTCATCAAACAAGAGAACAAATTCGTATTACTCGAAGCAGAAAGCGAAGAAGAAATGAGAGAAAAACTAAGGGAAAATCAAAAAAACTTAAAATTCTTTCTTGATGAAGATGATCCAAAACACCTTTTCGGCTCAACAATATCGTATCCTTGTGATATTATAATCTATACCTACTATAAGATGGAAAATCCCTATGCAAAAGGCATCGCCGTTTGAAACGACGATGCCATTTTTTAGTTTTTAAAGCCCCGCCGAAGGCGGGGCTTATTTTACACTCTCACAATCTGTTTTATTTTCCTGTTATTCGACTGAATAATAATTTCCTTTCCTCTCACGTCAACTTTTACCTTGTCCCCTTCTTTAACTTTGTTGGCAACCATCATCTTTGCCAAAGGATCCAAAACCAGTTGCTGGATTATCCGCTTTAACGGCCTTACTCCGAAATCCGGGTCAAAACCTTTTTCAGCTAATAAATTCTTGGCTCCGGTTGAAACATTAATCTTAATTTTCTTATTTTTCAATCGTTCCTCAATTATGCTTATCTGTAAATCAACAATCTGCCTTACCTCTTCCGGCCCTAAACTGTTGAAAATTATAATCTCATCCAACCTGTTAAGAAATTCTGGCCTGAATTGTTCTTTTAGAGCAGAATTGATTCTTTCTTTGGTTTCCTCTTCTTTTCTTTTCTTTGCCTCACCACTATGGCTGAAACCGAATTCCGCCATTTTCTGCAAATGCTCACTGCCGATATTGGAGGTTAAAATAATAATCGTGTTTTTAAAATTCACCAGCCTACCTTTGGCATCGGTTAATCTGCCGCGATCCAGAATCTGAAGCAGAATATTAAAAACCTCGGGATGAGCTTTTTCAATTTCGTCAAACAAAACCACGCTGTAAGGTCGACGCCTAATAATCTCAGTCAATTGTCCCCCCTCGTCGTAGCCGACATAACCCGGCGGGGAACCAATAATCTTGGAAACCGTGTGCCTCTCCATGTATTCGGACATATCCAGACGTACAATCGCGTCCTGGCTGTTAAACATAAATTCAGCCAAAGACAAAGCCAATTCAGTTTTTCCAACCCCGGTTGGACCCATAAACATAAAAGAACCAATGGGTTTGTTTTCTTCGGATATCCCGGCCCGGCTTCGTCTGATGGCATTGGAAATCGTGGAAATCGCTGCATCCTGACCAATTACCCGCTTCTTTAATTCGTCTTCTATATGGAATAATTTGGTGGTTTCTTCCTCAAGCATTTTATAAACCGGAACGCCTGTCCAACGAGAAACAACTCTTGCCACGTCTTCAATATCAACTTCCTCTTTGAGAATTTTTCTCTTTTTCTGGGCTTCGGCCAATTTCTTTTGTTGTTCTTTTATTCCTTTTTGTAAATCCGGTATCTTGCCGTAGCGAATTTCGGCTGCTTTCTGCAGCTCGGATTTTCTTTCGGCAATATCCGCTTCGCTTTTCAGAAAATCTATTTTCTTTTGCAATTCGCGAATTTTGGAAATAATGTCCTTTTCGGTTTTCCACTGGAGCTCCAATTCTCTGCTTTCTTCCTTTAGATCGGCAATCTCTTTTTTAATTGCTTTTAATCTTTCTTTTGAATCGGGGTCGATTTCTTTCTTTAATGCTCGAACCTCAATCTCTAATTTCATCTGGTGTCTTTTCATTTGGTCGAGCTCGATGGGCATGCTGTCAATTTCCATTCTCAGGGCTGAAGCTGCTTCATCCATCAAATCAACTGCCTTGTCGGGTAAAAATCGGTCGGAAATATAACGGCTGGATAGATTGACTGCTGCCACAATAGCTGGGTCGGTAATTCTCACTCCATGATGGACTTCGTATTTTTCTTTAATCCCCCGTAACATGGCAATGGCATCTTCAATTGATGGCTCGCTTACGTAAATTGGCTGAAACCTTCTTTCAAGGGCTGGGTCTTTTTCAATGTATTTCTGATATTCTTTCAGGGTTGTGGCACCAATAGCGTGAAGTTCGCCCCGAGACAGGGCCGGTTTCAGCATATTTGAAGCATCAATTGCTCCTTCGGCCGCACCCGCCCCCACTAAGGTATGCAGTTCGTCAATAAATAAAATGAATTTACCCTGACCGCGTTCAATCTCGCGCAGAACCGCTTTCAGGCGATTTTCAAATTCTCCCCTGAATTTGGTACCGGCCACTATTCCACCCAAATCTAAACTGATTAATTCTTTATTTTTCAAATTTTGCGGCACATCGCTGCTGACGATTCTCTGGGCCAGCCCCTCGACAATGGCGGTTTTTCCGGTTCCGGCTTCGCCGATTAAAACCGGATTATTTTTGGTTCGACGGCTTAAAACCTGCATTACTCGTCTGATTTCGTTGTCCCGGCCGATTACCGGGTCAAGTTTTTCTTTTCTGGCCAGTTCGGTAAGATTTTTGGTATATTTTTCTAAAACCTGATATCTCGATTCCGGCTCCGTGTCGGTAACCTGCTCTCCGCCCCTGATATCGGCCAAAACCTTTAAAACATTGTCATAATTTAAAGCATTTTTTTCTAGAACCTCCTTGCCTCGATTGGACGTCGAAAGCATAGCCAAAAGAAAATGCTCGGTAGAAACAAATTCATCTTTCATCTTTTCCGCTTCTCTAAATGATTGCTCTAAAACCTTGCCCAGGTCTTGGGTAAGATAGGCCTGCATAATTCCTCCGGTGGCAATGGTTATGCGCGGAAGACGGGTCAATACTTCATCAATATCCTTATCGATTTTTCTGACGTCAACTCCTAATTTCCTCAAAATCGCCAAAACCAAAGAATCCTCCTGAATAAGAAGGGCTTTTAACAAATGGAGGACGTCAACCTGTTGCTGACCGCGCTCACTGGCAATTCCGTGGGCGTCTTGCAAGGCCTCCTGGGCTTTGGTTGTAAATTTATCCAACCTCATGTCTACAAAATTACAAATTAATACTAATATACAAATTATACCACACATTCTCAATATATTTCCAGTGTATAAAATTAGCACTCTTATGTCAAGAGTGCTAATGAGAATATCGTTAAAAGAGGCTTATTTTTTCTTGCGAATGAAGGCGGGGATGTCCCATTCGTTTTCGTCGTCCGGTAAGGGGCTTTTGTAAACCGTGATATTATTTTCTTCTTTTTTTTCTTTCTTGGCTTTTCTTTTTTCTACCTCTATGGCCGGAGGAACTTTTTTGTCTTCCAATGATAATTGATTATTCGAATTCTCCCGATAACTCTCACCAAAACCAGTAGCAATTACGGTAATCTTCATTTCTCCTTTTTTGGCTTTCTCGTCTACCACTGCTCCGAAAATTATCTTGGCATCGGGGTCAGCGGTCTCGGTAATGGTTTTGGCTGCTTCGGAAATTTCCAGCATTCCGATATCTTGACCACCGCTAACATTAAAAAGTATTCCCTTGGCTCCTTCAATGGAAAATTCCAGCAAGGGCGAGCTGATTGCGGCTCGGGCTGCTTCTACTGCCCGATTCTCCCCTGTTGCCCTGCCAATACCCATAATCGCCGGCCCAGCATTTTCCATAATTGCTTTGACATCAGCAAAATCAAGATTGATTATTCCAGGATAAACGATTAAATCGGAAATTCCCTGGACCGCCTGACGCAAAACATCGTCCACGATTTCAAATGCATTCAAAAGAGAGACCTTTCTATCAATAATGGTTAAAAGCCGGTCATTGGGAATAACGATTAAAGTATCTACGTTATTTCTCAATTCAGCCAGCCCCTCTTCAGCTATGCGCGCTCTTTGAGAGCCCTCAAAAGCAAACGGCTTGGTTACCACGGCCACAGTTAAGGCTCCGGTTTCCTTGGCTATGTCTGCTACTGTCGGACTCGCGCCGGTGCCTGTCCCGCCACCCAAACCGCAGGTTATAAAAACCATGTCCGCGCCTTTCAGGATCTCCTGAATCTCCTGCTTATTTTCTTCAGCTGCTCTACGGCCGATTTCGGGATTCATTCCTGCGCCCAAGCCCTTGGTTAAAATTTTACCAATATGAATTTTTTCCTGAGCTCGGCTGTTGTGAAGGGCCTGGACATCGGTGTTAATGGCTACAAAATTGACGCCTTTTATTCCGCAGGACATCATTCTGCCGATGGCGTTTCCTCCGCTGCCGCCAACGCCGACAACTTTTATCCGAGCAAATGTTTCAATATCTGGTTTTATTTGAGGCATACCCTGTGCTACAACTTCGATTTTTATACTGAGTTCATCAAAGTTGTAGATTATACATCAAAAATGTTTGTTTATCTATTCTGTCCCAGTGCTTTATATGTGGTCGCCTGAGGCGACCATCAAAGTTGTAGCACGGGGCATAAATTTTATACTAACTCCTAATTATAATTTAGTCAATATTCAGGGTAAGAACGTTCTAAAAATTTTTTTTATTGTTCTTAAAAAACCGGAGCCGGAGGAACTCTTGGCTATGTTGAATATCCTTCCTTCTTCTTTCCCCTCCTGCATTTCTAATGCCCAAAAAATTAAACCCACGGCCGTAGCAAGAGCCGGATCGTCCACTTTATCAACCAAGCCATCGACTCCCTGAGGATAACCCAGTTGAACCGGTAATTTCAATTTCTCTTTAGCCAAATCGATGATTCCCGGTATTTTGGAACCTCCGCCGATTAAAATTGCCCCGGCGGGCAAAAGCCGTTCCCGGTTAATTTTCTTAAGTTCTTTATTGACCAAACTGAAAATTTCATCTATCCGCGCCTCAACAATCCTGCTTATTTCTCTGCGATTGACCATACCTTCTTCCTTTTCGTCAATTTTACAAAGGTCAATGGTCTCTTTTTTGCCGACTTCATCTGTCAGGCAAGAACCGTAAGCCAGCTTTACTTTTTCCGCAGCTTCCACACTGGTTCTTAAACCAATTGCCAAATCATTGGTAATGTGAGAAGAACCTATGGGTAAAACGTGAATGTGAATCAATTTCCTTTCCTCGTAGACCGTCATGCCAACTGTCCCGCCGCCGAAATCTAAAACTAAAACTCCCAGTTCTTTCTGTTTTCTGGTAAGGACCGCGTTCGAGGCGGCCAAAACATTCAAAACCAATCCCTCAATTTCGACTCGCGAATTAGCCAGGCATTTCCTCAAATTTTTAATGTAAGGGGTTAAACCATCAACAATCAAAGTATCCACCTCCAGACGCACGCCGGTCATTCCTCGCGGGTCCTGAATTCCTTCCTGACCGTCAATGTTGAATTCCCGAGGGATAACGTGAATTACTTCCCGGTTAGGATCCAAAGAAACAGCCGAAGCATTATTGATTGCCCGCAAAACGTCGTCTTCCGAAACCTCTTCGTCGGCCCGAGAAACAGCCACTATTCCTTTGCTGGTTTTGGCTTTAATGTGATTGCCGCCGACACTGACGTACGTCTTTTCGATGTTTAAACCGCTGCTTCTCTCCGCCTGGTCAATGGCTCGTTTAATACTTTTGGTCATTTCTTCAATATCAACCACCACTCCTTTTCGCATACCCAAGGAATTACTTTCGCCAACACCGATTATTTTGGGCTTTAATTCTTCCTTGCCTTTAATCGAGGCTACAATCGCCCTGACCTTGCTGGTGCCGACGTCCAAACCAACTATGATGTTATCTTTTGCCATAATGCTTTCTGCTTTTTTGACATTTTATTGTAATCTTTTTTTGTTTCATCGCTATATCCGGCTAAATGTAAAATTCCGTGAATCAACAAAATAACTAATTCGTTTTTTAGGGAATGTTTTAATAGTTTGGCCTGCCTTTTGGCTCGGGGCAAACAAATAAATATTTCTCCCTGACTCTTCAGCGGGTCACCGATGAGGCGACCGTAATCAAAAACCAAGACATCGGTCACCCTATTCTTCCCTCGATATCTCCGATTTAAATTTTTCATCCGGGAATTATTTACAAAAACCAAGCTAATCTCTGGTATCTTGATTTTTAAAAAATTTACAATTTTCCCGGTATTTTTTTTAAAAAAACTCTTATCGATTCTGTCAGTGGTCAGGTTATTTATTTCAACTACCATTAATCTAATAACTCCCTGATAAGATCAATTATAAAACTCGCGGAAAGGGCAATGACTACACCGATAATGGTCCACTTTATGATTTTCTTACCCTTGGTCACCTTCTCTTCGCTGCCAGCCGAGGTCATAATCATAATTCCTCCCCAAATAATCATGATGGTACCAATGCCAACGGCCAAAACCCTCATTATATTGGCGACTATATCCAGAATCTCATCAAAACTCTCGGCCCGGAGAGGATTTTGGAATATTATTATACCCTGGCCATTCGTCTGGGCATATAAAAACCTATTTCCCAAAGGGAACAATAAAAACAAGAGGACTAAAAATACGGCAAAAACAATTTTTTTCATAATAAAAACTCCCGATATTTCAGTTATTAATTTTATTTATTAATAATTATAAACTATTCAACAATTCGGTAACGATTTTACTGACCAACCCACCGTCTGCTCTACCCTTCAATTTGGGCATCAGAACTGACATAACCCTGCCCGTATCCTGAGGCCTTGCGGCACCGGACTCTTTAATCGCTTTTTGGGCTTCTTCTTTAATCTGGGCTTCATCCATTTGTTCGGGCAGGTATTTTTTCAGAATTTCTAATTCTTTCTTTTCTTTTCCCAGTAGATCTTTGCGACCGCCTTTCTCAAATTCTATGATTGCCTCTTTTCTTTTTTTGGCTTCGCTGTTGACGGCTTCCAGTATTTCCTCGTCGGTTAATTTACTTAATTCTTCCAATTTCTTTATATCTTTCTCTTCCTTACTCAACTTTGTCCTTTTCTCGATTTCTTTATTGTGAATCGCGGCATTCACTCCTCTCAATACCAAAAGCGACAATTCATTCCTCTCTTGCATTGCCTTTTTTATATCTTCGTTTATTTTTTCTATTAGCATAAGTTTAAGTCAGGATACAAAATTTTTCTTTGCGAGCGTGAGAGCCTTCTGCTTTTAATGGCTGATGTACGGTTTCGTGAGCAAGAAAAATTTTGTATCCTGACGGTTAAATCCGTCCTAATTTTTTTAACCTTATTTTTTCTTTCCTTTTTCTTTCCCTCTCCAAGGCGCTTTTTCTTCTCTGTCCCCTGCTCGGTTTTCTTTTATAAAATTGGGATTTCTTTGCCTCAACCAAAATCCCGCTTTCTCTCACTTTTTGGGTGAAGCGCCTTAACAAAAAAGATGTAGGTTCTTTTGGTTTCCTTTTTACTTCCATATTATATTATTGGCCAGTCCAGTTAGAAGCATTGGTATCAAAGGGTACTCATATGCAAAAATATTACAAACGTTATTGTATGCCCAAAACAAAGATATACCAATACTTCTAACTGGACCAGCCGCCCATCAAATGCAAATGCAAATGGTCAATCAGCTGCCCCCCTTTTCGACCAGTGTTAAAAGCTAATTTATAACCCTCGCTTATTTCGTGTTCCTTGGCCATTTTTTTGGCTAATAAAAACATTTCGCCAATCAAATCTTTATGTTTATTGGTCAAATCATTAATCGAAGCAATATGCTCTTTGGGTACGATTAGAAGATGAACCGGAGCCAAGGGTTTTACATCAGCGAAAACCATCAAACGATCATCCTCGTAAATAAATTCTTTGGGTATTTTGCCGTTAGCAATGTCACAAAATATACAGTCTTCCATATTTGTTATTTTTTTAATCTTTTCTTAACTTCATTGATGACCCTTTCCATTGATATTGTTTCTTGAACGCCGGAAGTCATATCTCTGATAATGATATTGTTCTCCAGGGCTTCCTTTTGTCCCAGAATTAAGGCTATTTTGGCGCCTTCTTTATCGGCAATTTTAAGCTGAGACTTGATACTTGGTTTACTGAATGCTTCTCCGACCTTTATTCCTTTTTTTTGAAACTCCTCAAATAATTTTAAACTTTTTCTTTTCCCCAACTCGCCCAGCTGAACCATAAAAACCTTCGGCTTTTCGCTTTCCGAAACCTTGATATCCTGTTTTTTTAGAGAATTGATTAATCTTTCTATACCTGCGGCCGCTCCTACTGCCGGCGTAGATTTGCCCTTGAACATTTCCACCAGATTGTCATAACGCCCCCCGCCAGCCAATGAACCTTGACTGGTATCTTCTTTGTCTTCCCAGATTTCAAAAACCGTCTTGGTATAATAATCCAAACCCCTGACCAAATATGGATTCAGAATATAAGGAATTTCCAAATCATCAATTATTTCCAAAACCTTTTTAAAATGATTTCTACATTCGTCGCATAAAAAATCCAATATCTGGGGCGCCTCAGCCGCTAATCGTTTACATTTTTCATTCTTACAATCCAGTAATCTCAAGGAACCCTCTCTAAATCTTCTTTTACAATCAGGACATAATCTGTTAAATCTGTGACGGTAATAAGAGAGCAAACTCTTTTTGTATTTGGAAACGCAGAGAAGACAACCGATGCTGTTGATGTAGAGGGTGAATTTTTTCAAATTCAACCTTTTAAAAATGGTTACGAAAACCTGAATAATTTGAACATCGCTTACTTCGCTGGGGTCGCCGATTATTTCAAAATTAAACTGATGAAACTGACGATAGCGACCGGTCTGGGGTTTATTGTGACGAAATACGGGACCAATACTATAAAGCTTTACCGGTTGAGGTAAATTCTTCATCCCGTGTTCGATATAAGCCCTGACTATTCCGGGAGTAAACTCAGGACGCAAAGCCAGATGTTCGCCACCCTTCGTTTTAAAGCTATAAATCTCTTTTTGGACAATATCCGTGCCCTGCCCGGTGCCTTTAATATACAGGCGAATATCCTCGAAAATCGGCGTATCAATTCTTTCAAATCCGTAATTTGCTGCCACCTGAGCAACTATCGTTCTCACTCTGTCCCAATATTTTTGCTCTGAAGGCAAAATATCGTGGATACCCTTAGGTGCCTGGACCTTGATTTTGGCAAATCGGGGCTTCCTTGGTTTGCTCGGCCTGCCCCGTTTTCCGGATTTTTTCTTTTTTATTATTTTTTTCTTTTTCTTCGCCATGTTATTCTCCTATAACTCCAAAGCGATAAATCGGCCAGGCCCTTACCCAGGCCTGACCGATAATGTATTTATCAGGAACCGGTCCCCATTTCCTGGAATCGGAACTCGCCCGCCGGTTGTTTCCCAAAACAAAATACTCATTACTTTTTAAGCTGATTTCAAGATTGCCCGGAGTATAAACATTATCCAAATAAACAGATTCGTCTAAAACGATTTCTTTGCCCGAAGCAACAATAATAACTTCTCCGTCTTGAATCTTAACCTCTTCGCCCGGCAAACCAATTATTCTTTTGATGAAAAATTCGGACGGATCTAGGGGATAACGGAAAATAATTACGTCGCCTCTCTCGGGATTTTCAAAGCGATAACTGATTTCATCTATGATTAAATAATCTCCATCCAAAAAATTCGGCTCCATAGAGGCGCCCTTAACAAAAAAGGGTTGAATTAAAAAATAGCGAATGGGGAGAATAATCGCCAAAGAGATTATGACAATTTTCAAAACTTCCCATATAAAATTCAACCAATATTTAGATGGCAAGATTTTTGGTTTCTCTGTCATAAATTTATTATACAAGTTTCTCAATCAGTATGCAAATGCTATAATAAAATTATAAGCAATGCAACATCAGTTAAGAAAATTAAACAAGATCCTGCAAAAAAACCTTATGCCAAAACCCGTAAAACGGCGGGTCGGGCTGATTTTTAAAAAAATTATTGTCTTAACTTTAATAATAATCATTCCCCTTATTTTAATTCTTACGGCCTCGTCTTTAAATAAATTTTTAAAGAGAGAAATAATCGTCAGTATCCAAAATCCAATCCTTAATTTTGGAAAAATTTCATCTTCGCCTTCTCAAAATAAAGAGCGATTCAATCTCTTGTTTTTGGGAATTCCTGGCCAAGGCTACCATGGTGAAAAACTGACCGACACAATCATAATAATCAACAGCGGTCCAAAGGCCAAAGACCCCGCTGGTATATCCATTCCCCGTGACCTGCTGGTCAAATTTCCGGATAAAAATTATTACACTAAAATTAATTCCCTTTACAGCTCCGGAGAAAACGAAGGTCAGGGCATTGAATTAATAAAAACAAAATTAAAAGAAATCACTGGCCTGGATATTGATTATTTTATTGTCTTTGATTTGGAGGGTGTGAAAAAGTTAATTGACCAGCTTGGCGGGATAGATGTGGTGGTTCATGAAAATATTTATGACCCTGAATTCCCCGGCCCTGATGATTCCTATGAGGTTTTTTCAATCAGCCGGGGGATTCACCATTTAGGCGGAGAAACCACCTTAAAATATATTCGCAGCCGAAATCAGACAGGTGGAGATTTTGCCCGAATTCAAAGACAACAAGAAGTGATAAATATACTGAAAAACAGAATTCTCTCTTTGAATTTTTTCTGGGATTTTCCCACTATTCTAAATATCTGGAAAACAATAAATACTCATACCTACACCAATATCGGTTTGGATGACATAAAATACGCCTGGAACCTGGCCAAGAAAACAAATCTGGATACTATTAAATTCAATACCCTTGACCAAGAATTCTTGATTTCCGATGAAATTATGCTGGGAGGAGAAGTCGCCTACGTCTTAAAACCTAAAGCCGGACCGGAAAATTACCAGGAAATAAAAGAATATCTTAATCAATTAATAAAAAATCAATGAAATTAATCGTTGGATTGGGAAATCCGGGAAAAAAATATGAAAAAACCCGACACAATATCGGGTTCAGGGTTGTTGATGAAATAATTAAAAGTCAAAAAGTGCTACTACTAAAACCGCAAACATATATGAACGAATCGGGCAAGGCAGTTAAATCCCTAACTACAAAATACAAACTACAAACTACCGACATCGTCGTGGTGCACGACGATGTTGATTTACCTTTCGGCACAATTCGCCTCAGCAAGGACTCTTCTTCCGCCGGTCATAAAGGGGTACAATCAATTATTGACGAATTGGAAACTAAAGATTTTACTCGTATACGCATAGGTATAAACCCTACCAAACCCGCCGCAAGCTTCGCAAGCGGGCGGGCCCGCCAAAATGAAAATCTTTTGGCTGGGTTTGTTCTAAAAAATTTCACTAAAGACGAAGAAAAACAATTACCAGAAATAATCAAAAAAGCAGTTGAAAAAATCAAGCTGCTTTTCGACTCATGTTCCTAGTCCTACCTGCGAGTGTTTCAGATTTAACCCGCAGGAGCGAGAAAACCTGAAAGCTTTTTGACTACTTACCAAATCAAGGAGGGTAGATTTGATTTTCATCACTCATCAGGCAGGATTAGAAACATGAATTCTCTAACTATCTACATTATAGCATATAGGTAATTTTATGTCAAGTCCAAAACAAGAAAACATCAGAAAAATTACTTTACAAGACAAAAATTATCCTGCTATTCTTAAAGAAATCCACAATCCGCCCAAAGAACTTTATATCAAAGGAGAAATCACAAATCAAGACAAAGTGGCGATTGCCGTAGTCGGAACCAGAAAATATACCCAATACGGAAAGCAGGTTTGTCTTGATATTGCTGGAAAATTAGCCAAGTTAGGAATTACTATTGTCAGCGGCTTAGCCAAGGGTATTGATACTTTTGCTCATCAGGCAGCTTTGGAAAGCGGGGGTCAGACAATTGCGGTCTTGGGAAGCGGCTTGGATAAAAAGAGTTTTTACCCAAGCACTAATTATTCTTTATCTGAAAAAATAAGTCAACAGGGAGTAGTAATCTCTGAATATCCGCCCGGCACCCAGGGCACTCATTTCACTTTTCCCCAAAGAAATAGGATTATCAGTGGATTAAGTTTGGGAGTAGTAGTTATTGAAGCGCCAGAGGAAAGCGGAGCCCTAATTACTGCTACCTTGGCCCTAGAACAAAACCGAGAAGTCTTTGCTATCCCTGGTTCTATTTATGAAAAAAATTCAGTAGGCACAAATAAACTGATTAAAATGGGAGCAAAATTAGTTACCGACGTAGAGGATATTTTAGAAGAATTAAATTTATCACATTTATCAACAATTGAAAAGAAAAAAATCAAACCAGAAAACAAAGAAGAAGAAATTATTTTCTCCATTCTTTCTGGTCAACCAACCCATATTGATGAAATAATTAAAAAAAGTGGGCTCTCGGCAGGTACGGTTAATTCTATATTAATGATTTTGGAATTAAAAAAGGCTGTAAGAAATTTGGGTCAAGGTAATTATGTTATATGCAGTTAGTTATAGTTGAATCGCCAACCAAGGCGAAAACAATCAAACAATTTTTAGGTAGAGACTTTATTATTGAGTCCTCTTTTGGTCATGTCCGCGATTTGCCAAAAAAAGAATTGGCTATTGATGTTAGAAACCAATTTAAGCCGAAATATGTAATTATTCCCAAGGCTAGAAAAACTATTAACTATTTGAAAAATCAAGTTCCAAAATTTTCAAACACCATCTTAGCAACTGATGAGGATAGAGAAGGAGAGGCTATTGCTTTTCATTTAAAGGAGGCCTTGGGCCTAAAAAAATCAAAAAGAATTGTTTTTCACGAAATAACAAAATCTGCTATTGAAGAGGCATTGAAAAATCCACGCGATATTGATATAAACTTAGTTGATGCCCAACAAGCCAGAAGAATTTTAGACCGCTTGGTCGGATACAAACTTTCTCCTCTTTTATGGAAAAAGGTGGCCAGAGGCCTTTCTGCGGGCAGAGTCCAATCGGTGGCGGTTCGTCTGGTTGCGGAAAGACAAAAGGATATCGACGAATTCAAACCAGAAGAGTACTGGACAATCGAAGCGGAATTTAAAAATAAACCCAATTTTATTTCCGTATTAATCAAAAAAGACGGCAAAATAATTCCTAGACTTGGCGTTAAAACCAAAATCCAGGCCGAAGAAATCGTTAAAGATTTAAAACAAACCGAATATCGGGTGGATAACATCGAAAAAGGAGAAAGCCAAAGATATCCCCTGCCCCCGTTTACAACCTCAACCCTTCAACAGGAAGCCAGCCGAAGATTAAAATTTTCAGCCAAGCAAACAATGTTTATCGCCCAACAGCTATACGAAAACGGATTAACAACTTATATGCGAACCGACTCTCTTAATTTGGCCAGCCAGGCAATTTGGAAAATCAGAGATTTAATCGATAATGATTTTGGCAAAAACTATCTTCCCCCAAAGCCCAATTTTTACAAAACCAGAACCAAAGGCGCCCAAGAAGCTCATGAAGCAATTAGAACTACTTCCCCCGAAAGAAAACCCGAAGACATAAAAAAGTTTTTAAGCAAAGGACAATTTGCTCTTTATGACTTAATCTGGCGGAGAAGCATTGCTTGTCAAATGAAACCGGCTATCTTCAATACCGTCAAAATCGACATTAAAACCGACGAAAGCCAAGGCAAGCACATTTATCAATTCAGAACAAACGGCAGTGTCTTGAAATTTGATGGATTTTTAAAGACCTGGCCGATAAAAAACGAGGATGTAATCCTGCCGGAATTAAAGAAAAACGAATTACTGGAATTAATAAAACTTATTCCCTCTCAACACTTCACCCAACCGCCCCTTCCTTATACCGAAGCCACTCTGGTAAAAACACTTGAAGAAAACGGGATTGGTCGACCATCTACCTATGCACCGATCTTGGAAACAATTCAAAAAAGAGGTTATGTGATTAAAAAAGTCAGATATCTTTATCCAACTGATATTGGGATTTTGGTTAATAGTCTTTTGGTCGAACATTTCCCCAAAATTGTTGATATCGGTTTCACCGCCAAAATGGAAAAAAATCTTGACAAAATCGCTGAGGGCAAAAAGAAATGGGTACCAATAATTGATGATTTTTACAAACCATTCGAGGAAAATCTGAAGAAAAAATATCAGGAAATAAATAAAAAAGAAATTACCGAAGAAAAATCAGAAGAAATTTGCGAAAAATGCGGGGCACCGATGATTATAAAAACCGGCCGATTCGGCAAATTCCTGGCTTGCTCAAATTTTCCCAAATGCCGAAACACCAAAAACATTGAAAAAACCCTTGGTATAAAATGTCCGGAATGCGGTCAGGGAGAAATAACTGAAAGAACGACCAAAAAGGGAAAAACATTCTACGGATGCACCAATTATCCGAATTGTAATTTCGCTTTATGGGATTTGCCCTTCACCATAATGGTGAAGGGCAAGCCGACTGCTCAATATTGTCCGAGATGCCACTCGCTTCTTGTCAAAACCAGACAAAATAAGGTAAAGTGTAGTAATAAGGGGTGCGATTATGTAAAAGAATAAAATTGCCCGAGTGCTGGAATTGGTAGACAGTTACGACTCAAAATCGTATGGGGGCAACCCCGTGAGAGTTCGAGTCTCTCCTCGGGCATTAACAATACAAATATTATAAAAAAATTATACCCCATTTTATGCCATGGCAATGAATGGGGTATAATTTTGAAACGCAAAATCGTGGAAAAATTTTTAAAATCTTGACACAAATTTAATAATTAACTAATCTATAATTGTTCTTTCAATCTCGCCTAAGGTGAGAAATAAAATCAAATAGGGAGGAAAAAATGAAAGAATGTCTTGAAATTCAGATTCAAAGGAAAGAAAAACAAACAAGAGCGTGGGTTTTTATCTTTGTGGGAGCGGCAATAGGAATATTCATTTTAGAAGTAGTGCTTTCTCTCTTCTTCTGGAAAAAACTTAGCAATACAAATGTTTTGTATTTTTTAATCCCCCATCTTGCTATTCTGATAATCCTGGCGGTAATTGTCTCGGTAAAAGGATTCCAAGCTGACAGACTGAACGAAAAATTAAAAGAACAACTGAGGCCTTATACCTGTGAGAACGCAATAGAAGATATTAATTTTTTCTTTTTAAGATCTGCCAGAACCAGTAAAGAAGCTGAAGCTGCTTTATGGAGAGCAATCCATCACATGACAAAAGGAACTACCCTGGAAAAGCATAATGTATCCTGTCCCAAATGCTGGGCCCATTATGAAAAAATGAAAAGAGAACACTGCGGAGGATGACAAAAAACATGACAAAAGGGGGCGCGCTTGCGCGCTCCCAGTTTTTATTTTCAAAATAAAGTCAATTAAATACGCGAAATAAATGCTATCGCAAAATAATAAGTATCTGTACAGAATAATAAATACTCCGAATAACTGCTATAGCATTTCTACGGAGTATTTATGGTTATGCTTGACAGGATTTTAAGATTGATATATGATGATAACACCTTAAAAGTCGCCTTAGGCGACAAATCAAATCAAAAAGGAGGAAAAGGGTGAAAGAATATCTCAAAAATCAAATCAAGGAAGGAGAACGAAAACTCAGAAAATTGTTGCTTATTTATACCGCAATGATGTATGGGTCGGCGCTGATTATCATTTTAATTCTGTTAAAAAACAAGGAAGAAATCGCACCTTCTATAACCAATAAATTTCCTTATGGTCCCTGGTGGATCTTCATTCCCGTATACATCGCTATAGCAGGTATGATTCTTTCTTACAGACAAGCTATCAAAACCGACAAGCTAAGAAAGCAACCTAAAAACATCCCCTAACGAAGGATTTTCAAAACGGCGAGAACCGTAAGGTTTCCCGCCGATTTTTTATTCCCAAGATACCAACTACAAAATACTATCTACGAATTCTCACTCTCCTTCCTTCAATCTTCAGCTTGCCTTCGCAGAATAATTTGATTGCTTCGGGAAAGGCCTGATGTTCTATTTTTAAGCCGCGTTTTTTGAAGGATTCTAAGGTGTCGTTTTCTTTGATGGGATTTGCTTCTTGCAAAATTATTGGACCAGTATCAACTCCCTCATCAACAAAGTGAACTGTGCAGCCGCCAACCTTACATCCATATTTCCAAGTGTCGCCATAACCATCAGTTCCAGGAAATGATGGCAATAAAGCCGGATGAATATTTATTATCCGGTTCTTATATTGTCTGATAAAATACGGGGTCAAAATCCGCATATACCCAGCCAAAACTACTAAGTCAATCTTGTATTTTTTCAAAATTTCAATGATTTTTTTCTCGTGTTCTTCGCGCGGAATGTCTTTATGGTCAACAAAATAAGCCGGGATTTTAGCTTTTTTCGCCCGAACCAAACCATAAGCATCTTCTTTATTAGAAATCACCACTGCCAAATTGCACTTCAATTTCCCGGCTTTAACATGGTCAATAATCGACTGCAAATTCGTCCCCTGCCCAGAAATCAGTACGGCAATATTCCTTAATCTTTTAGTCATGTAATTTCTAGCGAAGATTTATTTGTTAAGAAGACCCTTCACAGCTTGAGCGCACGGTCAGGGCGAAAGCGAGATGGAGCGCGCCGCCTCGCTGGGGCGGCGACGCGTGTCTTCGTACAAATAAATCTGAGCATCAAATCACAATATTTATCAACTTTCCTTTTACAAAAATTACTACTTTTGGTTTATTGTCTCCAAGCCATTTTTTTATTTTTTCAGATGACAAAGCGAGTTTTTCCGCTTCATCTTTGGAAATTTCCGCATCAACCTCTATTTTCTCCCTTACTTTTCCATTAACCTGAATCACCAATTCAATTGTTTGTTCTTTAATTAATTTTTCGTCATATTTCGGCCATTTTTCCTTAAAAATCGAGGTTTTGTGACCAAATTTTGACCATAATTCTTCTGCAATATGCGGAGAAAATGGAGCTAAAATTTTCAGGAAATTTTCTGCGTATTTTTTAGACAAAATACTGTCTTTTTTCTGCCAGAGATTAACAAATTCCATCATTGAAGCCACGGCAGTATTGAATTTCATATTTTCCAAATCATCGCCGATTTTCCTGATTGTGTAGTGCAATTTTTGAACCAAATCATTATTGGTTGCCTTGCCAATTTTATGTTTAGCACAAAAAAGCGCCCACACCCTTTTTAAAAATCTATAACAACCTTCTAATCCCTCTGTGCTCCAATTTATGGCTTCTTCATAAGGACCCATAAACATTTCATATAATCTCAAACTATCTGCTCCGTATCCTTTAATTACGTCATCAGGATTAATCACATTACCAAAAGATTTGCTCATTTTCCGACCATCGGAAGCCAAGACCATGCCATGAGAACATCTTTTAGCGTATGGTTCAAGAGTTGGAACAGCTTTAATGTCGTATAAAAACTTATAAATAAATCTTGAATATAAAAGGTGTAAAGTTGTGTGCTCCATTCCGCCATTGTACCAATCAACTGGCATCCAGTATTTAAATACTTTCTCATATTTGGAAATTGGAAATTGGAAATTGGAAATTCCTTGCATTAGGTATGCGAGGTAATACCAATTCGAGCCTGCCCAATTAGGCATGGTATCGGTTTCCCTTCGTGCGGGTCCGCCGCACTCAGGGCAAGCTACATTTACCCATTCTTTAATTGCTGCTAATGGAGACTCACCTGTGTCAGTTGGCTTATATTTTTTTACATAGGGAAGTTTTACTGGCAAATCCTTTTCCGGAACTGCCACTGGTCCACATTTTTCACAATGAATAATTGGAATCGGTTCGCCCCAATAATGCTGACGGGAAAAAATCCAGTCGCGAAGATGATAATGAACTGTCCATTTTGCTTTAATTTTTTTAACAATTTCTTCAGAATCAACTAATTTGATTCTTTTAATTTTTAAATTATATTTTTCGGCAAATTCTTTATCTCGTTCATCACAATCGGGCACAGCCATAATCGCCCCAGTGCCATATCCTATTAAAACATAGTCAGCTATCCAAATCGGAATTCTTTCTTTAGTTGCTGGGTTAATCGCATATTCACCACTAAAAACGCCAGTTTTTTCTTTGTTGTAACCTACTCTTGATTTGGTAATGTATTTTTTCACTTCGGGCTTTTTAAAAGTTTTAACCCTGGGATGGTCAGGTGATAAAACTAAAAAAGTAGCCCCTAAAATAGTATCTGGTCTGGTAGTAAAAACTTTGATGCCAGAAAAATCTATTTCTACGCCTCTGCTTTTTCCTATCCAATTTATTTGTTGGGTTTTGATTCTTTCCGAATAATCAACTTTTTCCAAATCTTTTAATAATCTATCAGCATAGGCAGTTATTTTTAATATCCATTGTTTCTTTTTTTTGATTTCGGTTTCTGCTCCACATCTCTCGCACTTACCGCCAACTACTTCTTCGTTAGCCAGACCTATTTTACAGCTCGGACACCAATTTATTGGCATTTCCGCTTGATAAGCCAATCCTTTTTCGAACATTTTCAAAAATATCCATTGAGTCCATTTATAATATTTGGGGTCAGAAGTATTAATCTCCCTTGACCAATCAAAAGACACGCCCAAACTTTTTATCTGTTTTTCAAAAATTTTGGTGTTTTTTTGGGTGACTTCAATAGGATGAATACCAGTTTGAATGGCATAATTTTCAGTCGGCAGACCGAAGGCATCCCAGCCAATCGGATATAAAACATTATATCCTTCCATTCTTTTTTTGCGGACAACCGCGTCTAATGCGCTATAACTTCTTACATGCCCGACATGCAGACCATCCCCGGAAGGGTATGGGAATTCAACCAGAATGTATTGTTTTTTTCTCTTCTCAAAATCCTTGGCCTTACTTAAGCCAAGTTTGCTCCATCTATCTTGCCATTTACGTTCTATTAACTTGGGATTGTATTCCATAACTTTATTATACCAAATTAAACAAATCTTTGGCGTTTTTTGTTGTTTGGACGGCGACTTGGTCAAATGAAATTTCTTTTATTTCTGCAATTTTTTTAGCAACGTATTTTACATTTTCCGGCGTATTTCTAATCTTTCTACGCTCTTCGGGGGTTAAACCCCCACTACCAAAAATTTGGTGTGGGGGTAAATACGGCGCATCCGTTTCAATTAAAATTCTTTCCAGCGGAGTATTTTTGATTACTTTATCATAATCCCGGGCATAAGTAATTAAACCCGTAAAACTAATATAAAATCCCATTTTTAAATATTCTTCAGCATAAGACCACCGACCCATATAACAATGCAGCACTCCTTTTAATTGGAAATTGGCTTTATTGAAATTGGAAATTAGTTTTAAAATCTCCGGAAATAAACGGCGGGAATGGATAATTACTGGTTTATTTAATTCTTTAGCTAATTTTAAATGCTCAATAAAAACCCTTTGCTGTAATTTCTGGATTTTCTCATCATTCTCGCAAAAGGCATAATCCAACCCACACTCACCAATCGCCACGGCCTTCTTATTGCTTGCCATATTATGATATAATGATATATCATAACTCTCTTTTTCTACGTTGTGGGGGTGCAGAGCTACGCTCGCGTATATGCCTTTTTCATATTTCTCGGCAATTTCTACGGCTTTTTTTGATGTCTCGTAATCCGCGCCGACATTTACCATCCAAACGTCATTACTTAAACAACGACCGATAATTTCGTCTCGGTCGTTTTCAAATTCGTCAAAATTAAGATGGCAGTGAGTATCAATTAACATTATATTCTCGGAAACAAAATTTCCGATTTGCCGGTTTTGGAAGTCAGACTTCCTTTTATTTGTTCTTTTATTCTTTCACTTGTTTCGGGTAAAAATGGGGCGATTAAATCCGCGATTTCGGAAATACAGTATAATAAATTAAATATAATTTGTTTTGATTTAGGATTATTCCATGGTTTTTCTTTGTCTATATAACCATTACAAAAAGCAATTAATTTCCAGATTACTTCTAACGCCTGATTAAATTCAAATATTTCAATTGCTTTTATACAATCTTTTTTTGTTTTCTCGATTAATTTTGAAATTTCTTTTTCTGGTTTTTCAGACTTAATATTGTTTTTGATTACAAGAGTTAGAACCCGAGCAACTAAATTTCCCAGCCCATTTGCTAAATCAGCATTATAGCGCTCTTCGAATCTTTGTATAGAAAAATCACCATCCTCGTAAGCGGGAATTTCTCGCAATAAATAATATCTCGTTGCATCAATACCATATTTATCAACTAATTCAATCGGGCTGGGCAAAGAAATCTCGGACGATTTACTAACTTTTTCTCCTGCCAGATTGATAAAGCCGTGAATAAAAATTTGCTTAGAATTTGGCAATCCGGCTGACGAAAGCATTGCCTGCCACATGGCTGTTTGTTGTCTTAAATTATCTTTACCAGCAACCTGAATCGCATTAGGCTTCTCGTCTGTGCCCCAAAATTCCTCAAATTTCTCTTTATTTTCTGGCCAGCCAAGGCAGGAGACATAATTTATCAAAGCATCAAACCAGACATACATTACGTGACTATCGTCTCCCGGCACGGGAACACCCCACGGCATTTTTGTTTTTAATCGGGAAATGCTGAAATCCTGTAATCCGCTCTTCACGAAATTATAAATTTCCTTTTGTCGATGCTTTGGAACAACAAAATCTGGATTTTTATCATACAAATTTAGAAGTTGTTTCTGATATTTTGAAAATCTGAAAAAATAATTTTCTTCTTCGATAATCTCAATTTCTCTATCGGGATGAATCGGGCATTTGCCGTCAATCAACTCCGATTCGGTCTTTTCTAATTCGCATCCCACACAATATTTTGTCTTATAATTTTTTTTATAAATGTCACCGTTTTCCTCACATCTTTTCCAAAATTCTTGAGCGGCTTTAATATGATATTCATCAGTTGTACGGATAAAATTGTTATACGAAAGATTCAATTTTTCTTTTAATAAATCGAATTTTGCCGCATATTCATTGCAATACTCCTGCGGATCTCTTTTTTCTTCTAATGCTTTTTGATAAACTTTTAATCCGTGCTCATCGGTTCCGGTATTAAAAAATACATCCTCTCCTAAATTGGAGTGATATCTGGCAATAACATCCGCCTGTACAATTTCCAATGCAAAACCGATGTGCGGCGGTGCATTCACATATGGAAGAGTAGTTGTAATATAAAATTTATTTTTCATAGTTTTGGGTTAATTACTATTACAAATTCTCCTTTTGATTTGATTTTATCAATAATTTCACTGATTTTCCCTCTGTGAATTGTTTCAAACATCTTAGTTAATTCACGCCCGACAACTATATCAAAATTAGCAAAATTATTCAATTCTTTCAGTGTTTTCATAATCCGATAAGGTGATTCGTAAAGAATTACCGGATATTTCTGTTCGGCAACTTCTTTAAAAAATTTCTGCCTGCCTTTTTTGTGTGGCGGGAAGCCCAGAAATGTGAATTTATCCATCGGAAATCCGGAAATACTTGCAGTAGTGGTTATTGCTGCTGGACCCGGAATTGGGATAATTTCGGCTAAATCTTTTACCTGTTCAATCAACTTATTTCCCGGATCGGAAATTCCCGGCGTACCCGAATCAGAAACCAAAGCCAGATTCTTGCCCTGTTTTAATAAATTTTTAATGCAATCTACTTTCTTTAATCTCGAATGCTGATGATAGCTCTCGGTTGGGGTTTTGATATTATAATAATCAAGCAATTTTTTGGTTACTCTTGTATCCTCGCATAGAATTAAATCGACCCCACCCAAAACATGTAAAGCGCGCAGAGAAATATCTTTTAAATTACCAATCGGGGTTGCGACAATATATAGCTTTGCCATATAATTAGTATAAGACCTAATTTTTTTATTCGCAATGATTTTTAGCCCTCATATTGTAGTCGGCGCAGTTATTGGGGCCAAGATCCATAATCTTGGCTTAATTATAATTTTAGGCCTTTTAACACACTTTATAATGGATAAAATCCCCCATTGGGATTATCTTTGGCCAGGTGTTAAAAATTTCAAAAAAACAAAGAATTTCAATGGTCTTTTTTCTGACCTTCTGAAAATGGCGGCTGACGGTACTTTTGGTTTTTTAATCGTTTTCCTTGCCTCCTGGCATGGAAATTTTTTAAATTTTGACTATTTACCATTTATTATATTTGGAGTATTTATCTCTCTTCTTCCGGACATAACAATCGGCTTAAGCTGGCTTTTAACGGGCAGGGCCACCCGGTATGTTAGATTCCTTGAAAAATATCACTATTTCAAAGAAAATGAAAAAGAAGGTAAAATTACCTTCTTCAATATATCCACAGAAATTCTGGTAATTATAATTGCTATAATTATACTTTTTTCTTAACCAAGTCCTTCACAAACTCGGCAAAAACAGCGGTAATGGGCACGGCTAAAATCATTCCCGGGATACCGCCTAATTTTGCGCCAATCAATAAAGCCATAATTACAATTATCGGATTAAGTCCGACTACCTTGCCCACTACCGAAGGAACAATCAGATAATTTTCCAACTGCTGAACAACTACGTATAAAATCAATACCCATAAACCCATAATCGGCGCTTGTAAAAATCCTATAATTATAGCTGGGATAGCGGCTAAAACGGGACCGATGTAAGGGAATATCTCCAAAATTCCGGCTAAGACAGCTAATAAAAGTGCATATTTGACATTAAGAAAATAAAGACCAATATAGACCAAAAAACCAACAATTATTCCCAAAAATAATTGTCCCTGTAGCCAACGGCCCAATTTTTTCTGGGCCCGCTCCCAAAGGTCTAAAATATAATCTCTATGATTAAATGGACTAATTGAGCCCAATATTCGCTGAACCCCTCTTTTTTGAACCGAGAGATAAAAAGAAATAACCAGGGCTAAAAGAAAGGAAAAAATTCCGCCAAAAATATTTATAAAAGTTGAGAATAAGTCCAATCCCTGTAAACGTTCTCCGCTTTTAACTAAAAATTTCTGAAATTGATTCACTACGCTGCCGTATTTGGAAAAAGCCTTCTGCAGGGATTTGAACTGATTGACTAAACTTTCTATGTAGTCCGGAAAATTTGAAGATAAATTCTTTATATCTTGAATAACGGGCGCTGCAACCAAGGTCAGTAGAAAACCCAATAATCCGATTACTACAATGTAGGTAATTACTGCTCCCAAAACTCGGGGTATTTTTATTTTTTCCAATAAATCAACGGCCGGAGCAATGGCTGAAGCAACAATAAGGGCAAATATAAAAATTACAATGACATCACGAATTAAGTAAAGAAATATCAAAAAAATAATAACCAAAGCAACCTTGAAAATAGTAGCCCAGGAAACGTGAATTGTTTTTGATTTTTCCATAATTTCTATAGTTTCAGCAAGCGCTGAAATTTTTCTTTATCTTTAAACGGCCCGATTAAAGCCAGATTCAATTTTTCAGGCCGAAATATATCTCTGGCTACCCGTTGAATATCGTCTGCCGTTACTTCTTCTATTTTAGCAAATTTTTCGTCAAGGGTCAAAATTCTGTTTTCTAAAAGTTCTTGAAAGGCATAAAAAGGCGCCTGATCGTCCGAAGCTTCCATATTTAGAATACTTTTTCCTTTAATGAAATCTTTTGCCTTTTTTAATTCTTTTTCATTAACTTTTTTATTTTTAATCAAGTTATAATTTTTCAAAATAATTTGAATGGCCTTTTCTACTCTTTTATTATCTATCCCCGCTTCGGTAGCTAAATAGCCGACATCTGTTTCATAATTATTAACTGTTCGAACATAATAAGCCAAACCTTGCTTTGCTCGAATATCGATCCAAAGACGAGAACTCATCCCCCTGCCTAAAATTACACTTAAGACATCTAAAACATATTTATCAGGATGAAAGATATCATAGCCCCTGATCCCTAAACGTAAATGGGTCTGGTCGGTTTTCTTATAAAATACTAAAATTCCCGGTTTGTTTTGTTTTTCAATAACCCTCCTTTTTATTAAAGGCCTGGATGTTTGTATATTTTTGAAATAATTTTGAATTTTACTTTTGATATTCTGACCCATATTACCAGCCAGGACAATCACTGTATTGTCGGCAGAATAATGCTCTCTTAAATATTTCAAAAAATCTTGTCTTTTTAATTTTGCTATTATATCTTTCTTGCCAATAATCAACCAGCCCGCCGGCTGATTACCGTATAAGAGATTGTTCCACAAATCATCAACGTAAGCCATCGGCGTATCTAAATACATATTTATCTCTTCAATAATTACTCCTTTCTCCTTTTCTATTTCCGCGGGGTCTAACTTGGAGCTAAGAAAAATATCTGAAACCCAATCTAAGGCAACATCTAAATGTTCTGCATCAACCTTGGCCCAATAACCGGTATATTCTTTATGGGTAAAAGCATTGTATTCTCCACCAATTCTATCCAGAGTTTCGGCAATAGCCAAGGTGCTTGGTCTCTTCTTTGTGCCCTTAAAAAACATATGTTCCAAGAAATGGGAAATGCCGTTAATTTCTTTGGTTTCATATTTTGAACCAGTGCCGACCAAAACTAAAACAGTCACTGCCTTGGTATTTTTCATAGGAACAGTGACTAATCTTAATCCGTTTTTAAAAGTAAATCTTTGATAAGGCCTAACCATAAAATTTCAAATTTCAAAATCCAAATTTCAAATTAACTTTTCGCGGAGATATTCGATTAACTCGCCAATTTTCACTCTTGTTTGTTTCATGCTATCTCTATCTCTTACTGTAGCATCATCTTTTTCTAATGTGTCGAAATCAATTGTTATACAAAAGGGAGTTCCGGCTTCGTCTTGGGCATAATATCTTTTGCCAATGTTCCCTCTGTCATCCCACATTGCCAAAAAATGCGGTCTGATAAGTTCGTAAACCTGTCTGGCTTTTTTAACTAAGTCCGGCTTATTGGCTAAAAGTGGAAAAACTGCTACTTTAATTGGGGCTAAACCGGGCTTAAATTTCATTACTATTCTTTTTATCCCTTTCACTTTTTCTTCGTAATAAGCCTCGGATAAAACAGCTAACATCGTTCTTTCCAACCCGAATGACGGTTCGACTACGTGAGGAAAAAACTTTTCCCCCGTTTCCAAGTCAGCATACCTTAAATCCTTACCGCTTTTTTCGGAATGATTTTTCAAATCAAAGTCGGTTCGATAAGCTAACCCGTATAATTCCTTAAATCCACCGAAAGGAAAATTATATTCCAAATCCTCGGTATGTTTGGAATAATGAGAAAGTTCGTCTTTTTTATGCTCACGCCAGCGGATATTTTTCTTTTTAATGCCCAACCCCAAAAACCATTCCTCCATTTCTTTTTTCCAATACTCAAAATATTTTTCCCAATCTTTCTCTTTTATAAAATACTCTACTTCCATCTGTTCAAATTCCAGTTTGCGGAAGATAAAATTACCCAAGGTAATCTCGTTTCTGAATGCCTTTCCTATCTGGGCAATACCAAAAGGAATTTCGGAATGAAAACTGTCAATTATATTTTTAAAATTAACAAATATCGTCTGAGCAGTTTCGGGGCGTAAATAGGTAATAGATGAAGAATCTTCTACCGACCCAATAAATGTCTTAAACATCGGGACAAATTTTTTGGGAGTAGTAAATTGGTCGCTTCCGCATTTAGGACATTTAGAATTTAGAATTTTGGATTTAGAATTTCCGATTTCGTCTAAACGAAATCGGTGGTGGCATTTTTTACATTCTACCAGCACATCGATAAATCCCCGAATATGCCCGGAGGCCTCCCATATTTTAGGATTCATCATAATACCCCCGTCCAGGCCATACATATCATCTCGGTCATGAACAAATCTTTTCCACCAATTTCTTAAAATATTATTTTTCAATTCAACGCCCAAAGGGCCAAAATCAAAAGTATTCGCCAGCCCACCATAAATATCCGAACCAGGATAAATAAAACCTCGTCTCTTGCAAAGTGATACAATTTTCTCCATTAGATTTTCCATATTATTCTATGACCCGACTTTTATTATAAGCGTCCCTCGGGTCATCCGGTATCGTGGTTGTGACCGAACGAGCAGAACTATCAAGAATAACCTGAGTAAAAGTATCCTTTCCCTCGGCAGAAGACTCGTTAATTAAAACCGGGGATTCACCGACCTGATTAACGGAGGGCGTGAGACCTATCTGGAAAATAAGTTCGTAAAGAGAAGAAACCGAGCCCACGCCAGCCGGAACTTTTTGAATCTCCCAAATAACTTCTTTCGTTCTTTCATTATAATAAACCTGACTATCGGAAACTTTGTTGATGTAATAATTAGACCAATTTATTCCCTGCGGCAAAACTGCGTTTATTCTTACGTTTTCCAAATCGTTGCTTCCGTTGCTAATCTGCCAATGAACCGTATAGGTGGTTAATTCATTAACTTTCGGAGGAAGTGGACCAGTGTTGAAAATACCCGGAGACGGTTCGTTGTAATAAACTTTACTTTTTATATCGAGCCGGCTATTGATTTTGCAGTTTAATTCTCGGTTAATCTTCAATTCTTTCATGGCAAACTTAGCCGGCACGGTTAAGGTTCCTATTTCGCTTGAAACCGTGGCCTGGAAATTTTTATCGTTATAATTACTCATCGGCATGGGGCTCTTCAGGCCTATCATAAAATTCACGCTTCCAGATTCATTGGGTTCCAATAAATCCAATTTTGGAATTTCTCCTCCGCCCCAGGTAATAATGTTTTGACGACTATCAAAATAACCTACCTTACCCAGCTCAAGAGTCTTAAAATCAAATACGCTGTCTTCAAGATAAGTTTTCAAAATCAATTCTTTTAGCGCTACGTCGGCATTATTCCTAAATTCAATTATATATTTTAAATGCTGACCGGGGTTTAGATTACAGTCTTCTTCATCAATACTTTCCAGCGTCACCAATAACAGAAGCGGGGAAGGAGCGATTTTGGTGCTGTATTCCGACCTGCTGTATTGAAGAAATTGTTCATTTTCCGTTGTGCCAATTATAACTTCAAGAATCTTGTCTTCTCCCTCTTCTCCCTGTAAAGCCCCGTTTAAGCCGATAACTTTTTTCTCTCCGGCTTTCAGATTGTTAATTTGCCAAACATTGGTAGTCCCTTCGACTGGCTTGGGATCGGCATTTTCAATTTTAAAATCTTCACTGTAAACAATTTTTGCTCTTAAATTGGAAATATTATTGTTTGTTTTGTTCTCGTATTCAATCAAATAACTAACGTCCTGTCCGGATATGACGTTTTCCGGTCCATCAATCTTTATGCTGATTAAAACCGAATTAATTTCTATTCTTTGGTCAGTAGATTTTTCAAAACGGGAATTAATATTTTGCGGCTGATAACTCAAGATAGCACTTACGGTCTTGGATTCCCCTTTTTCTCCCACAAATCTTACTCTGAAAATTTCCTGACCTTGGGATTTTCTGGAAATTTGTTTTAAATCTCTTCGCTCCTGATGAATTTCTTTCCCCTCCGGCGAAAATACCCCCGAAGGATAGTTGATAATCAAAAGAGAATCGTTCAAATTGACTCGATTGTTGTTTTCGTATCCTATTGTCAGAATTACTTCCTTGCCTGAAGCAATATCCGAACCGGTTTCAATGCTCAACTCAACCTTGGCCGGACTAAAAGATTGGCGTCCCCAAATAATCGCCACTATGGCAATAACAATAAAAATTACCACTATAACGAATAGGGTTTTGGGCAAATTCTTTTTATAAAACAAAGAAACTAACCCTCCGCTTTTCTTAACAGGTTTGGGTTCTTGCGGATAAATTGGCTCCTGCGGATTTATTTCCGTAATTTGAAATTCTTCGCCTCCGTCCATATCTATATTATAACATTTAATAGATATCCTTTAAATTTTTCATTGCTTCCGGGTCATAACCGAGAAGCTTAATTAGATTCTTCTCAAAATCAGAAATCGCTGATTTTAAAAAAATCTTGTCTTCGTTAATGTTTTTAAAGGTTGATAAAATCAATTTCCAGACACATTCGTCCTTTTCTTGACCAGCTATTGCTTCGTCAATTAGATTCGCTATTTGTTCGACAATTTTTATTTTTTCCAAGTTCTTTTTAATTTTTAAAAACTGATCTTTTATCGTCGCGTCTTTTAAAATTAAAAAATTCTTGCCTTCCACAAGAATTATCTGAACATAAGAAATCGGTTCAATGCTATAGCGCAATTTACTTTCCAATTTTTTTACGCCAATGGCTCGAATATTAATCTTACCTAATTTTCCGCTATAAATAGTCAGTAGCCGGTCAACTTCATTCGCATCGGCTGATTTCAATATAATGGCTTCGGTTTTTATCATAATTTTTCAATTTTAAGTCCGCCTTCTAAAAATACAACATCTTCGGCAATTACTTGCTTTTTGATTTTTTCCTTATTTTTCTCAACAATTTCTTTTATTTTACTATCGCCAAAACAAACTTTAATTTTATCTTTCGGCGTTAAGCCTGCTTTCTTTCTTTCAGCCTGAATTTGACGCGTGAATTCTCTAATCATTCCCTCTTCTTCAAGCTCCTTGGTTATCTGGGTATTTAAAATTATTTCTTCTTTTATTTTCGGGTCAAAAGCAATGCCTTTAACATTCACCTCGTCTTTAATCAGCTCTATCAATTCTTTATCAGTTTTTAATGTTTTATTTTTAATTTTCAATTCTAACAACGGCTGTCTGACCCTGATTCCCGCCTCTGCCCTTTTTTGAAGAACTGCACTGCAAATTCCCCTGACTTTTTCCATCTTTTCTTCCAGTTTTTTGTCAATCAATTTTTTATTCACTTCTGACCAGCCCTCCAGATGAACAGATTCCAAACGACCATTAAGTTCTTGATAGATATGTTCTGCAATGAATGGCATAACCGGTGCCATAATTTGCGATAAATGAAATAAAACTCGACGTAATGTTTTTAATGCTTTTATCTTTTCTCTGCTATTTTCTCCTTTAAATCTTTCTCGAGAACGACGCAAATACCAAGTTGATAAAATATTTATAAAATCCTCTAATGGTTTATTTGCCTCAATTAAATCGTAATTATTATAGGCTTCTGTAATTTCGTCTTTCATTCTTTCTGTTTTGCTGGTAATCCATCTGTCTAAAACATTACTCAAATCACCTGGTTTTAAATCTTCTACTTTAATACCTTCAGCAAACATTTTATAAAAAGAAAAAACATTCAACAGAATCAATAAAACCTTTTTTACTACCTCGTCAACCGCTTTTTCGGAAAAACATAAATCCTCAGCCTTCATCGCTGGCGAGGTAGCTAAATAATAACGAACTGCGTCGGCTCCATATTTATTAAACACGTCCAAAGGGTCGGGATAATTATTCAGCTTTTTGGACATTTTTTTACCGTCCTCGGCTAAAACTATTCCGTTAACAACTACATTTTTGAATGCTTCGCTATTTTTGATCGCAGCGGATAAAACGTGAAGATAATAAAACCAACAACGAGTCTGGTCTGCTCCTTCGGCAATAAATTCTGCCGGGAAATTCTTATCGAATTTTCCCTTATTTTCAAAAGGATAATGCATTTGTCCGTAAGGCATCGAACCGGATTCAAACCAGCAATCCAAAACATCGGGAATTCTTTTCATATTTCCGTCGCATTTTTGACATTTAAACTCGATTTTATCGATTACGTGCTTATGCAAATCAGCGATTTTTTGATTAGTTAAATCTTCCAGTTCTTTAACTGAACCAATTACCTTTACTCCCCCGCATTTATTACAAGTCCAAATTGGCAGAACCGAACCCCAAAATCTCTGTCGTGAAATCGACCAATCTTTCGCCCCTTCCAGCCATTTGCCAAATCTTCCCTCTTTGATATGTTCGGGCATCCAATTAATATTTTTGGCATATTTCAACATCTTATCTTTTAATTTAGTTACATTTACAAACCAAGAAGATGCGGCATAATTCAAGAGAGGAGACCCGCAGCGCCAACAAAAAGGATAGGAATGGGTAAATTTCTCTGTTTTGAAAGCCAAATTTTTGTTTTGCAAATAATCGATGATTTTTTTATCCGTTGACTGCGGATTGTCTTTTGGCTTAACTTCGAGTCCTTTAAAATCAATTACTTCATCATTAATCTGACCATTCATTTTAACATGCTGGATAAAGGGCAATTTTTTCTCCTTGCCCAAATTCATGTCGTCCTCGCCAAAAGCCGGGGCGATATGAACAATCCCCGTACCGTCTTCAACGGTTACGAAATCCGCCAGCTGAATAGTATAAAGATTGTCCTTGTTTTCAAGATTTTTATTTAAGAAGTAATCAAAAAGTGGTTTATATTTTTTGCCCTCTAAATCTTTGGCTTTAATTTCGCCAACAATCTCATATTTTTTATCTTTAAAAATTGTTTCTAAATTATCTCTAACCAAAATATAATTCTCATTTCCACTTTTTACTTTTACATAATCAAGTTTTTCTCCCATGGCTAAAGCAACGTTACCTGGCAAAGTCCAAGGGGTAGTTGTCCAAGCTAAAATAAAAGTTTTTGGTTCGTCTTCAAGCTTAAATTTGGCGATTATTGAAATATCTTCTATATTTTGATATTCTTGGCTAACTTCTGACTGAGAAAGCGTGGTCTCACATCTCGGACAAATATGCATTGATTTATATCCTTCATAAATCAATCCTTTGTCCCATAATTGCTTAAATACCCACCAGACACTCTCCATATAGGACAAATCCATGGTATGGTAGGCGTTATCCATATCTACCCATCTGCCCAGTCGGTCAACAACCTTTCTCCATTCATGGGCATAAATCAAAACCTTGCTACGGCAGGTCTCATTAAATTTTTCTATGCCGATTTTTTCGATGTCTTTTTTGTGCTTTAAGCCCAATTCTTCCTCAACAATATTTTCAATCGGCAAACCGTGGCAATCCCAGCCCCATTTTCTTTCTACGCGATAACCTTGCATAGTCCAGTATCGCGGGATAATATCTTTCATTAAGCTCGCTACGATATGACCATAATGGGGCGTGCCAGTGGCAAAAGGCGGGCCGTCATAAAATATAAAATCCTTGCCCCGTCCTTGTGACTGGGGACCCGGTTTTTTCTTAAGGGATTTTTCAAAAATCTTATTCTTTTGCCAATATTTTAATATTTTCTTTTCGATTTCTGGAATATCTAACATACTTTTCTTAGTTCTCCGGTTTTAAGTTTTAACTTCTTTCTATGAATAATCTCTTGTTTTTCGGTAAGACTCTTAACTATCGCCTGGAGGGTAAATAAAAAGGCTCCGTGACTGACAATAAGAATTTTTTTATCTTTATATTTCTTTTCAATCGTCTTGAGAAAATTCTCACTTCTCTTTCTGACATCCCTGTAAGTCTCGCCGCCAGGCATCTTTTTGGTAAATCTTTGCTTTCTGGTTTTATAAAATTTATTTAATTGGTCTTCCGATTCCCCGTTAAAATTACCGAGTTGTATCTCTCTTAGATTTTTATCAAAAATTATTCTTAATTTTAATTTTTGGGCAATTATCTGGGCTGTTTGTTTGGTGCGCAATAAATCTGAAGAAAATATCAAATCTATTTTCTTTTTCTTTAATCCGGGTATCAATTTTTCTATTTGTTCCCTTCCTCTGCTGGTTAAGGGGTTGTATGGTTTTTCCGGCCAACAGCTGACGAATCGTTCTTTATTTGACTTCGCCTCCCCATGCCTCAAAAGAAAGTAGGTATTCTTTAATTTCATCTTTACATTCTTTCTAATACTTCTATTCCCAATAAATTCAGCCCGTTTTTTATAACAATGATAGCGGCTTTAATTAAAGCCAGACGAGCTAATTTAATTTTCTCTTCGGCTTTTAAAACTGGCAAAGATTCGTAGAAACCGTTGACCGAAACACATAACTTAAACAAGTAATCGGCTAAATTATTTATTTGAAAATCATTAGCTGACTCTTCAACAATTTCAGGAAATTTGGTTAATTCTTTTAAAATTTCAATCTCTTTTTTCTCTTTCAGTAATTGGGGATTAAATTTCTCCAGCTTGGCTTTTCTTAAAATGCTTCTTAAACGAACATAAGTATATTGAAGATAAGGAGCGGAACTCCCTTCAAAATTTAGCATTCTCTCCCAATCAAAAACAATATCGGTCTGACGATTTTGGGAAAGGTCATTGTATTTTAATGCTCCGATTCCGATAGTCTCGGCTGCCTTTTTTCTCTCTTTTTCGGATAATTTTGGATTTTTCTTTTTAATTGTCTCTTCTGCTAAACTGATGACTTTTTTTATCAATTCTTCGGCATTAACTACCCTCCCTTTGCGCGTAGATAATTTTTTGCGATTTTCGTCTAAAACCAAACCGAACTTTATGTGATAAAGCTTTTTATAAGGAATGTAACCCAGGATTTCTGAACAACGAAAAAGTTGTTCTAAATAAAAACTTTGCTCATTGCCGATAACGTAAATGATTCTCTCTGGTTTAAATTTTTTAATTCTGTATCTTAAGGTAGCTAAGTCTCTGGTTCCGTAAAGGGTTGCTCCGTCGGATTTCTGAATTAAGAACGGCACCAGCTTAAATTTCTCCAAAGGAATTATCACTGATTTATCAGGATTTTTAACAGCTATCTTATTTTTCAAGGCATTTTGTATTTCTTCTTTCAAATATTTCTCATAAAAACTTTCGCCCAGAATCAAATCAAATTTAATGCCTAAAATTTTATAGATTTTGTTAAAATCGTCCAGGGATTTATTGCGAAAAATTTCCCAGATTTTTCGATTTTCCTTATTCCCATGTTCCAGCTTTTTAAATTCCTCTTTAGCTAATTCTTGCAACGCGGGATTTTTCTCAACTTCTTGGCTAAATTTCACATAAATATCCAACATTTTAGAGATGGTAATATTCTTTAAATCCGGCTTATATTTCTTGTAGCCGGCAATCATTATTCCAAACTGGGTGCCCCAATCTCCCAAATGATTATCACCAATAACTTTATAACCCAGAAATTTATATAAATTATAAATTGCCTGACCGATGATGGTTGAACGCAAATGACCAACATGCATTGGCTTGGCTACATTTGGAGAAGAGTAATCAATAATTACGGTCTTATTTTTGCCGATATTTTGCTGACCGAAATTTTTCTCTTCTCTCAGGATTGACTTAATTTGCTCCTGAAAAAATTCTGGTTTTAAAAAGAAGTTTATAAAACCATTAACGGCTTCGATTTTGCTGAAAAGTTGTGAATCTTGGGTTTTGAGTTTTGAGATTATGGAATTGGCAACTTCTGTTGGATTGTTACCCTGTTTTTTAGCTAAAATCAAAGCCACGTTTGTGGCATAATCACCAAAATTTTTGTTTTCCGGAATCTCAACTACAAAATCAACTTTCTCTTTTATTGGTTTAGAGATTATATTCTTTATCTGGCTTTTTGTTGTCATTAATTTTATTTTAACTTAATTAACTTGATTTTAAAAGAGGCCGTGAGCTGGCCTCTTTTCTTCCGAACCACCAATATTGCTATTTTGTCTTAACTTCGTTTATAATTTTTTTAAAAATATCGGGATGAAATTCGGCCAGCTGGGATAGAATTTTTCTATCAATGATAACATTGCTTTTTTTTATAGCATTAATAAATTGACTGTAAGAAATTCCGTTTTCCCTACAAATGGCGTTGATTTTTATATTCCAAAGCTGACGAAACTCGCGCTTCTTGGCGCGCCTGTCGCGGTAAGCATATGTCCAGGCATGACGTAGAGCATCTTTGGCCAATCTAAATTTGGCTTTTCTTCCCCACTTAAAGCCCTTGGCCTGTTTTATAATCTTTTTTCTTCTTTTGCGTTTGGTAACACCTCTTTTAACACGACTCATATTAAGATTGGATATTCATTAATTTCTTAGCAATAGTTCCTACAGTTCTTTTTAATCCTTTCTTCCTTCTTCTTTCGCTTCCCGATTGTCCGGCGTTGAAATGATCCTGATGCTGAGGTCTACGCATCAGGATTTTATTTCTGGTCAGTTTAAATCTCTTGCTTATTGATTTTTTGGTTTTCCCTGGCATATTATCGTGCTTATTCCAAAAGGATTCCTTTTAATCTCTTCCTCTTTTTTAAATTCAAAATGGATTATCTCAAGAAATTTTTCCACTTTTTCCCGAGCTAAATCACTATGAGCTTTCTCCCTGCCCCTTAAACGTAATTCTATCCTTACCTTATGTCCTTCTTTTAAAAATCTTTCTATCTGCTTAGCCTTTATTTCCAGGTCATGCGACGAGGTAGTAAAACCGATTCTTATTTGTTTTAAGTCTAACTTCTTTTGCTTGGCTTTTTGTCTTTTTGCTTTCTTCTCCTGGATATACTGATATTTACCGAAATTGATTATTTTACAGATTGGCGGTTGGGCTTTACTGGATATTTCTACCAAATCCAACTCCCTTTCCCTGGCAAGTTCAATGGCTTTAGATATATCTAAAATCCCCAAATTTTTTCCAGTATCATCAATTACCTGAACCTTGGGAACTTTAATTTGCTCATTCGTCAGGATGACTGGCTTTTTATAAAATTTTCTGAAGAAAAATGGTTTTCTTATAAACATTAATTCAAATGGAGGTGAGGAGAGTTGAACTCCTATCCAAAAAGTTTTCCAGAACAAATCTACAAGCTTATTCTGTTTATTGGTTTTTCGGTTATTAAGATAAAAAACAGACAAAAATCCGAATAACCTAACCCAATTTTTTCGGTGTTTTAAATTGGGTATTTAAAACACCTATCTCAATTGCCCCGAAGGGCACTATAACATCTCTTTTGCCCCTTGAGAATCAGCAAATGAGATGGCCGTAGATATTAAGCTACAGCGGGTGCAAAATTTACTGCACTTATATTTTGCCAGGTTTTCACGAGCTAACTGACATCCTCGGCTTGCTTATTTTAAAAATACTTTTTGTCGAAACCCTTCACCCCCCCATGCCCCGATAAATCGGGGAAATTCCAAATTCGAAATTCTAAATCCGAAACAAATTAAAAATTCAAAATCCTAATTTTTTAAACGACGTCCAATCTCCCGTTCTATATCGCGTCTCTTTATCGTCTCTCTCTTATCGGTTTTTCTTTTCCCTTTGGCAATGGCGAACTCCAATTTTATTCTGGACTTCTTAGTATATAGCTTTAATGGTATCAATGTCAACCCTTTTATCTTCGATTTTCCGATTAAAGAAGCGATTTCCGATTTTTTCAGCAAAAGCTTTCTGCTTCTTTTCTGGTCATAATCAACCGGCGTATTTACCGGTTGATAAGGCGGGACCAAGGCGTTAATTAAATAAAATTCATTTCCTTTACTAACTACGTAGGAACCGGCTAAACTAACATGACCGGTTTTCATGGCTTTAACCTCGTAACCGAAAAGCACCAAACCGGCCTCATGACTTTCCAAAATCTCGTAATCAAAACCGGCTTTTTTATTCGTTGCCAATATTTTCATCTCTCTTGGACTTTTTCTGGCTTACCTCTTTGTGCCACTCGTCTAATTTTTTGTCCACAACCTCGTCTACGGTATCAATGATTTTTTTAAGCTTTTCCTGAACCCGTTCATCTGTGGCAAATTTTTGAAAAAGGTGATGAACGGCAATTTTCTTCCTTTTTTTCTTTAAAACGAGAATATAAATTCCGGCAATTATCAATAAAATCGGCCACCATAACCAAATATTCGTACTTATCCATCCAAAATTAGTCAATAGTGCCAAGACGCCCAAAACAATCAAAACCCAGGCGAAAAATCCAAAATGCCCGAAAAAATAAAGCATAAATAATATTTATTAATAATTAATTATTAATCCTGTCGACCCTTGCCCTGTGCCCTCCATGGTGCAGGGTTTCTGTTTTTATAATACCATATTCCCACTGTTATCAAAATACCAATACTATCAACCCCGGCATCTTTTAAACTAGCATGGCGACCCAAAACAAAACTCTGATGGTATTCATCGGTCAGGGCGTAAAGTAAAGCAAAGATTAGTGAATATAATATTACTTTTTTATAATTTAATTTTTCTTGTTTTAGGCCTCGAATTAATAAAAATGTCAGAATGGCAAATTCTAACATATGGGCAATTTTTCTTAAAATAAAATCCTGTTTTAGCCCACTTTCTAAATCAGGAATCGAAGAAAGCCAAAATATAATTCCTGCCCATATTATTACCGGCAACCAATAATTAAGAAATTTATTCATTTTTTCAACATCCCTAACATTTTATCGACGGGCCAAGCATTAATAATGTCTTTTTTTTCAGCCCAACCGCGACGTGCTTGAGCTATGCCAAACTCCAAATATTGAAAATGAGAAATACTATGAGCATCGGAATCAATCGCTAATTTCACACCTATATTTTTCGCTATTCTTACATATTCGTCTTTTAAATCTAACCTATTGGGATAAGCGTCGATTTCTAAAACCATTTTAGTCTCTTTCGCTACCCTAATTATCTTTTCTATATCCACCTCATAAGGCGGCCTTTGATTAATTAATCTGCCCGTAGGGTGAAATAAAATATCAGCGTGAGGATTTTTCATTCCTTTAATAATCCTTTCGGTCATATCGTGTTTTGACATTTTAAATCCAGAATGAACAGCAATAGCAACCACATCAAGTTTATGCAAGGCTTCATCTTTTATATCCAATCTTCCGTCTTTTAGAATATTTACTTCTGCCCCTTTCAATACCTTAAATTTCGAATTTCGGTAGACTTGGGATGGTTTGGCCATCTCGAATTTCGAATTTACCTTATCTATTTCTTTACTTTGCCTGGCAAGACCCCTCTCGTCTAATCCATGGGTCATGGCTAAGCCTCTGGTATGGTCGGTGATTAGAATATATTCCAAACCCAGTTTCATTGCTTCTTCGGTATATTCTTCTATAGAATTTGAACCATCGGTCCAATCTGTCTGAATCTGTAGGTCTCCAAACAGATTATTATAGCCGATTATTTTGGGCAATTTATTATTTAAAGCCGCCTCTATCTCGCCCATATTCTCCCTCATTTCGGGAGGAATCCATTGAAGTCCGAGTGTTTTATAAATTTCTTCCTCATTCTTAATTTTGATTTTTGCATTTTGATTTTTGATTTTGAATATACCGTATTCATTCAGTTTTAATCCCTTTTTCATAGCAATTTTTCTTAAAGCAATATTATGGTCTTTATTGCCAGTAAAATATTGTAAAGCTGCCCCGAAACTTTCTTCCGGCACAACCCTCAAATCAAAATCCATACCATTTTTCAATTTGACCGATGAACGGGTTGGGCCGTGGCTATAAACAGATATTACTTCGGGCATATTCACAAAAAATTCCATTACTTTTCTGGCTGTCTTGGGCGAGGCAACGGTTACCAATAAATCACCGTCGCCAATTGTTTCTTTCATCCTTCTAATTGAACCGGCTACAATCGCCTTTTTTACTCCCGGGAAATCGCTAATTCTTTTTTCAATCTCTCTTACTTCGGACATTATAAAGCCCAAAACGAAACGACCGCCACTATCTCTTAGAAAATTTATTCCCCTTAAAATATTTTCCTCACTCTTTTGGCCAAACCCCTCTAATTTTCTAATCTTTCCGGCCAGAGCAGCTTTTTCTAAATCTTTTAAGGTTCGTACGCCAATTTCTTTATACAATCTCTTAATTATCTTGGGACCAACCCCCTCAATGGCAGTAAGTTCATTAATCTTAACCGGCGTTCTTTTCTTTAATTGTTCGTAATATTTAATCTTGCCTGTTTTTATTAATTCTTCAATTCTCTCGGCAATGCCCTTACCAATTGAGGGGATACCCATTAAACCCTTTATTCCTTCTTTTTTATAAACATCTTCTACGTCCGTTTCCCACTCTTCGACAACCATGGCTGCTCTCTCGTAAGCCCGTGGCTTAAATGGCACATCTTCCATAGCTAGATATTCCGATATCTCGTATAAAATTTTGGCAATTTCTTTATTATCCACAGTACGGCTACAAAAGTACAGATTTCTACAAATCTACAAATTTTGTATATTTGTATTTTTTTGTAATTTTGTAGACTTAATCGCTTCATTTAATTCTTCAACAAGTTTGTCTATATCAATTCCGTGGACTTTGGCGCCGTCCTCGATACTTTCAAAACCCGCAGCCACACAACCAATACAATGAAATCCGTATTTCATAAAAATCTCCGCTGTCTCAGGATATTTTTTAAGCACGTCGTTAATTTTCATTTTCTTGGTTATCCTATCCTTTCTCATATTACCTTAAAAATCTCCAAAATCTAAAATAGCCATCTCCTTTTGGCTTAATATCTTTATAAATCAACAAAGGAAGAAAAGCCCCCAGCAAAGCGATAAATCCCACCATTATGAAAACTGCGTCAAAACCAAATTTACTGACCAAAATCCCGCCCAATGCCCCTGTAACGCCGGTCCCAAAACTATAAGCGGTACTTTCTAAACTCCATTCGAATGCCTCTTTCCCTTTATCAATATGACGAGTAAATATCGCACACCAAGATGGTAAAGCCATCGCCATGCCAACGGCATAAATTCCTTCTAAGATATAAATATGCCAAGGCAAAAAACTAAACATATAACCAAAAGGAACCAAGGCGACTATAAGATAACCGAGGATTAAAAGGTATAAATCATCCTTTTCGCCTTTTTTCTTGTCCAAAAATTTACCGATGGGTATCTGTAAAATGGATTTAAGTATCCAGTAAATAGCTGCGGCAAAGCCAACCACTCTTACATCTCCTCCCTCAATCTGTTCGGTAATGAAAACGGCAAAAATCGGAGTAATCAAACCAAAAGCCGAAAGAAAAATCAAATCAGCGCTAATAAGTGTCCTGATTATTTTATTGATTGAAAATTTAATCATAAACCAATTAGTTTTTCGCAAATTTAGTAATTTTCTTCCCTAACCATCGTAGAAGCGAGGATTGATTATTTTGGGCCAATTTCTCAATAAATCTTGTTTGGGTAAATTTTCTTAACCAATAAACAATTAAAATTGAAACCGCTATAATAAACGCGAAAAAGACAATGCCTAATCCTACTGTAATGGTCTTCGTAATAACTCCCAGGGCCCTATAACTTACGCCGAAAATATAACCTAACCCCAACAGTATCGTCACCCAAACAATAGCGGCTATGATACTTACAATAAAAAACTTTTTAAATTTCATTTTAAAACTGCCGGCGATGATAAAGGCCCACATACTGAAACCGTAAGTAATTCTGGTTATAAAAAGTGTTTTTGCGCTGTGATTTTTGAAATATTCTTCAAGTTTCTCAATTAAATTTTTTGTTAAATGCGCTCTTTTCCCCCATTTTTCCAAAATTTTATTTCCTCCGTATTTTCCGATTAAATAAAAAATTAGACCGTTGATAAAATAACCACTGATTAATACCGTCGTCAAAGCCCAAAATTTAAAATAGCCGAACTTATAAAGAACACCGGCCAAAATCATAATAAAAGTACCCTCGAACACAGCGCCCAAAAAAGCAAAAATATAACGATGAGTATATAAAAGATTAAAAACTGAATTTGTGCTAACAATTTCCATAATTCAAAATAGAGTTTCCTGGCCGCCAATAATTTTCGGCCTTTCCTCGTTATCTTTAAAAATACTAATCTTGCCATACTCGCCATCATAGCCGGGTAAAATAGAAATATTCCCTTGTCTTACTTTTTCTACTCCCTCACCAATCTCGGGCAAACTTGCAACAGCTATTTCTTCTTTTTTAACCTCTAAAAGAACCCTGAACTCATTACTAAAAGTTCTTACCAATGCTTTATAATGTTCGGCTACCCCCTTGGTGCCGACCCCCATTCCTAAAACATCGGCGATTATTTCTTCTAAAGGAATTAATCTCTGAAAAGGAATGGCACTGGCTGGCTTTTCGCCTGGTTGACGGTCGGCAAGCTGACGGACCCGATTCATTACCCCGATAGTCAAGGGCTTTCCGCAGCGCGGACAGACATTGTTGTATTTCGATGACTCTTCAGGCCTTAAAGAAATTTCACAATTTCTATGGCCGTCCCAATGGTATTTCCCTTCCTCAGGAAAAAACTCAATAGTTTTTACAAGTTTAAGTTTAGGCGAGTCGCCTGCGGCGATTCGCCCTCCGATTTTTATCGCTTCTTTTATTAAATTATAATCTATTTTTTCTCCTTGGAAAATATTGGCTTCCCGGCCAATCTTGGAAGGACTGTGAGCATCGGAATTAGAAATTAAAGTTATATTATCCAAAGCGCTTAACTGCCAATTCATTTCCGGGTCAGAAGAAAGACCGGTTTCAATGGAATAAATATATTTCGTATATTCCTCAAAACATTCTTCGATAGAATCAAAGCCAGAAAAAGAACCAAAAATAGAAAACCAGGGAGTCCAGGCATGGGCCGGAATAATTAAACAATGTTCCGAAATATCCAAAACAATCTTAGCCAGTTCTTTGGCGTCCAGGCCCAAAATCGGCCGGCCGTCGGATTTTAAATTACCAATCCAGCCCAAATGAGTGTTTATTTTCTCCGCCGCCTCAAAATTGGGAGCAAAAATTATATTATGAATTTTTCTGGTTTTATTGCCTTTAGAATAAATACTGGAAATCTCGGTAGTCAGAATAAATTTAATTCCATTATGATTATTGTTTTGAAATTTGAAATTATGATTTGATTTGAAATT
>Ga0172362_10000244_pt1 | contig 42297 bp, 33 predicted proteins | sample LakKivs1_kivu2a2_FD_114534 | JGI IMG/M metagenome (GOLD analysis project Ga0172362, IMG submission 114534) | Sediment microbial communities from Lake Kivu, Rwanda - Sediment s1_kivu2a2 | ecosystem: Environmental > Aquatic > Freshwater > Lake > Sediment | place: Rwanda: Western Province, Lake... | reverse complement strand
GTCTTCGACGGGCGCGAGGGTCTCGGGCCTGTAGTATGTCGCGAGCACGAGGGAAGTGGGCTGGATTCTCTGATAGATGACCCCCTGCCCATCGACGAGTGCGCCGTTGTCCGGCTCGCGGGTCGGGTTGATGACCTGGCGTACGGAGCGCCCCAGGGCGGGAGAGCCCCACGCGGAGCCCGTCGCGAGATTCGCGACCGTAAAGCTTCCCTGCAGCGCCCGCTTGTAGTGAATCGGGAAGCCCGCCAGCACGCCCGAACCCAGCAAGTATGCGACCGCGACGCCTTGTTGTTGCACTCCGAAGGGGCTCTTGCGGATCAGCTCTGCGATGTCGATCACGCGTACGGCGCCGTTGGCGAGCGGGAAAGTTTCGGACGCCACGGGAAACGCGAAGTCACCCCCCCCAGGCGTCGAGGCGTACGGTCTGGTCAGTGCCGCTGCTGTTGCGTAGGTTCACGAAGGTCGTGAAGCCCTCGCGCGCATCGTAGTAGAAGATCAACTGGCTCCCACTACTGAGGTCCGGTTCGAGGATGCTCAATTGCGCATGAGCCGTCGCGGCTCCGCTCAACATCAGGAGCAGCGCGCCGAGGGTCGATGTCATGTTTCGCATTTCGGCTCCCTGGTGCTTGGTTGTGGCGCGTCGAGAGAACACGACGCGTGACGTGTGGCAAGCATAGACCAAAGGCGGCATCGCCGTCAATACAATGGGCGCTCGGCGTGCGGCTTTCGGACGAGGGCGTCGTCGATACGGCGCTCCCCGTCGCGGGGCTACCGGCGAGAGCGCGAAGACCGGATGGGAATCGACAAGCAGCATACGCGGCCACCGCCGCGCGGATCATCGGCCGCGCGTTGCGCGATCAAGGCGCCTCGTAAGCTCCGAAGTCGCACGGTACCGCGCGGGGAACGCCGCGCTGATCGGGCTCCGTGCACGCGGTTCGAGTCAGCCCGCCGAGCGCTGGACTGCCGGGCAGCAGCGCGTGCGTGAACGTCGGACCGCCGTTGCTCTGCAGGGGGCGGCGAGGAAGCACAACGGCGCGATTTCACATATGCCCTCTTATCGGACACGCGAGGGGCCCTCGGCCGCTCCCCTCGCGGGCCCGGAAAGTACGGCGGTTCCGAAACCACTCCATGCTCAGGCATTCGTCGCGGAACTTGCCGTTGAAGCTCTCGTCGTGGCCGTTCTGCCACGGCTTGCCCGGGTCGCTCAACACGCAGTCGATCCCGGCGTCGGTGAGCCAGCGCAGGATCGCTCGCGAGATGAACTCCGGCCCGTTGTCGCTCTTGAGCGCGCGCGGCGCGCCGTGGACGCTGACGAGCTTGGCCAGCACCTCGATCACGCGCGCAGATCGGATGCCGCCCGCGACGTCGATCGCGAGCGCTTCGCGCGTGTACTCGTCGATCACCGTCAGGCACTTCAGCTGCCGCCGTTCGCGCACGCATCGAACACGAAGTCGTAGGCCCAGACCAGGTTCGGCCGTGGCGAGGTGGCCCAGAATCGTTCAGCGATCGATCCCGAACAGCAGGTTCGCGTCGTCAGACGCCAACAGGCGCAAGGCCGGACGATCACCCGAGTTGCCGAGCGCCATCTCCCGATCCCAGCGTACGCGTTGTCCTGAATCGAGCCTGTCCAGGTGGACCAGGACGAAGCGCAAGTCCGTCTCCTCGATCAAGGCCGCGAGTGCATCTCGGCCGGGAAGCTCGTCGGCGATCTCGAGCCGCGAGGCAAACCTTGCCGGGAAGTAGCTCGAGTAGCCGTTCAAGATCGGGTGCCAGTGGAACGTCGAGTTGACCATTGCGCGCCCCTGGCGCATCGCGAACTCGACGCCCTCGAAGAAGCGCATGGTCGACTTCCGGGGCATGCGTCCGTTCGGAACCTCCACGAGCGGTCCGGGGGTCTGGGCGAGCGCGCTGGTGATCGCTGCTGACGGACGAGGAACGTCGACCCTCGGCAGCGACAACGGAGAAGCGAACGTTGCTCCGAAGTCGAATCTCAAGATCGCGAACGCACCCAATGCGAGCGCGATCTGCCAGCCTCGATGACGTCGAAGCCCGGCTGCCGCAAGCTGACCGGAACCACCATGCACTGGGTGGCCTGGCGTTGGACGCACAGCCATCCGGCCGGGTTCGTGGCGGCGTCCGTCTTCCTGACCACACCCTGGGTCTCGCAGACGTTTGTTCCGATCGTGCCGCACCTCGCGGCGTTCCAGCTCTTTCCGCTCATCGTCTACCTGGCCCACTCGGAACTCGAGCCACGGCAAGCGTTCTGGCTCATCGTCGCGGTCGTCGGGCACTGCTTGACGGATCTTGTGTATGTTGCGCCCGCCGTGCTCGTGCCGTTGGCCCTCCTATCTGGCCTTCGGCTGGTGCGGGTGTCCAGTCGGCGCTCGGGCATTCGCCTTGCAGTCGTGCTCGCGATCTCGGTCCTCGCCCTCGCGCCGGTCCTGTATGCCTATGCCGTCGTCGCACGCCACCCGCAGTCGGCGGGAGCGTGGAGTCGGGTTACACCTACCCGGCGGGTGCAACCTCGCGTCACATCTCGCCGGCAACGACTTGCTTCTTGGGGGCGGCGACCCGCATCGCGGTGATCGAGCAGAGGCGTGCCCACCGCTCACGCAGTCCGCCGTCGCTCCAGCGATTCGGCGAGCAGAAGCTTGATCAGCGCCTGGTAGGGCGCGTCGCGCGCCGACGCATAGGCCTTCAGCTCGTTGAGCAGCGCCGAGGGCAGCCGGATCGAGATCACCTGCGTGGGCGGGATCTTCGGCAGCTCGATCCCGATCTCGTGCAGCTTCAGCGGGCGTGACGCATCGATCATCGTCGCGGTATCGCGGACACGGAGCGCGCCGCACCCGGTGCGGCGCCGGCGTACGCGCTGCCGCGGCCGCGCCGCGCCGCGCCGCGCCGCGCCGCAAGGGCCAGACGCCTCGGCGCAATCAGCTCTTGCGGAACGCGAGCGCGGGAAAGGCTTCGGCGACGGCCGAGTGCACGATGCGCCCGGCGCGGACGTTGAGCGCACGCCGCAAGGGCGCGCTCTCCTCGAGCGCGCCGTCGGTTCCGAGATCGGCGAGCTGCAGCGCGTAGCCCAGGGTGACGTTGGTGAGCGCGTGCGTCGAGGTGTGCGGCACCATGCCCGGCATGTTCGTCACGCAGTAGTGCACGACGCCCTCGTCGAGGTAGATCGGGTCGTCGTGCGTCGTCGGCCGCGACGTCTCGGCGGTACCGCCCTGGTCGATCGAGATGTCCACCAGCGCGGCCCCCTTGCGCATGCCGGCGACGACCTGTCGCGACAGCAGCTTCGGCGCGCGCGCGCCGGGGATCAGCACCGAGCCGATCACCAGGTCGGCCTCGAGCGCCTCCTCCTCGACGTTGGCCCGGTTCGACATCACGGTGGTGACGTGTCCGCCGAGGATGTCGTGCACGTAGCGCAGCCGCGTCGGGTTGACGTCGAGGATGCTCACCTCCGCACCGATCCCGACCGCGACCTGGCAGGCGCTCGTGCCCGCGATCCCGGCGCCGAGGATCACGACCTTTCCCGGGCGGACGCCGGACGCACCGGACAGCAGCACGCCGCGCCCGCCGTTCTGGTGCTGCAGGCACCACGCACCGACCTGCACGGAGAGCCGTCCCGCGACCTCGCTCATCGGCGCGAGCAGCGGCAGCGAGCCGTCGTCGAGCTGCAGCGTCTCGTAGGCGAAGCCGGTGACGCCGCTGTCGAGCATGCGGCGCGTCAGCTCCTCGCTCGCCGCGAGGTGCATGTAGGTGAAGAGCACGAGATCCGGACGCAGGCGCGCGATCTCCGGCCCGACCGGCTCCTTCACCTTGAGGACGAGCTGCCCGCGTGCCCAGGTCTCGTCGGCGTCGGCGCAGATCGCGGCGCCGGCCGCCTCGTAGCGCGCGTCGCCGAGTCCCGAGCCCTCGCCCGCGCCACGCTCGACGAACACCCGGTGCCCGTGCGCGAGCAGCGCCGCGACGCCTGCCGGCGTGATCGCTACCCGCTTCTCCTCGGCCTTGATCTCCTTCGGTACGGCGATGTCCATGGGGTGCGACGCTATCACCTCCAGGGCGGGACCGAAGCGACGTTCAGGGGTAGAGCAGGACGTCGCGGCGCTCCTCGTCCCAGGAACGCTCGTCGGGCAAGAGCGCGTGATCGAGGTCCGCGGGCGCGGCCGACGGATCGTCCACCCACTCGCGCAGCAGCGGTCCGCCGTTGATCAGGTCGATGGCGAGCCGGCCGCGCTCGTACTCGTACGCGAAGTCGCGCCAGATCGCGGCCTCGGGACGGAGCCGGCGGTACGCCTTGAGCAGCAGCGCGATCACGCGGTAGGGCCGGAACGCCGCGTGATCGTACGCCGGATGGTCGACGTGCACCTGCACGGCACCGCACAGCGTGCCCGCGTGCTTGTGGAACGTCGGCTCGAAGAAGCACGGACGGAGCGTGCAGCCGCGGAGCCACTGCGGCGCGAGGCGCTGCATCTCGGCGACCACCGCCACGCCGTCGAGGTCGGGCGCGCCAACCACCTCGAGCGGCCGCGTCGTGCCGCGCCCCTCGGAGAGCTCCGTGCCCTCGATCATGACCGTCCCCGGGTAGCAGCGCGCCATCGCGAGGTTCGGCGCGTTGGGGCTCGGGTTCACCCACGACAGCTCGCCCGCCGGCCAGCCGAAGCCCGGCGCCGCGTGCGGATCCCAGCCCGCCATCGCGATCACCTCGAGCTCGACGTCGATGCGCAGCGTGCGGACGAACCAGCGCGCGAGCTCGCCCAGGGTGAGGCCGTGCCGCATCGGCATTGGTCCGGCGCCGACGAAGCTCTCCCAGCCTTCGCGAAGCCGCAGTCCTTCCACCGGACGCCCGACCGGGTTCGGACGGTCGAGCACGCACACGGCTTTACCGCGCCGCCCCGCCTCCTCGAGCACGTAGCGCAGCGTCGTGACGAAGGTGTAGATCCGCGTGCCCAGGTCCTGCAGGTCGACCAGGACGACGTCGACCCCATCGAGCATCGCGTCGGTCGGCCGGCGCGTCTCGCCGTAAAGGCTGTAGACCGGGACGCGGTGCCGCGGATCGACGAAGTCGTCGGACTCGATCATGTTGTCCTGCTTCTCGCCGCGCATGCCGTGCTGCGGGCCGAGCGCCGCGACGATCTGCAGGTCGTCGCAGGCGGCGAGCGCGTCGAGCGAGTGCACGAGGTCCCGCGTCACCGACGCCGGGTGACCGAGCAATGCCAGGCGCCGGCCGCGCAGCCGCGCCCGCTGGTCGGACTCGGCGAGCAGGCGATCGATGCCGAGCTTCACCGCGTCGAGCCTCTCACTTGATCACGTCCGGGTAAACCTCGAGCGTCCACGAATCCCGGGCGTGGAAGTCCGGACGCTCGCCGACGTGCGCGAGCGCAAAGTACGCGCGCTGCCCGTCCTGCTCCTCGACCACGGCGCAGAGACCGACCCGGTAGGGAGGCGGGCCGAGGAACCCCTGCACCGCTTCCGGATCGACGATCGCGTCGACGCGCAGCTCGCGCGGCATGCGCAGCACGCGCAGGCGCGGCGGGCCGCACGCCGCCGCGCGCATGCCGGCGCGATACCCGTCGAACGCCCAGAGCGCCCAGTCCTCCGACGGCGCGAGGTTTACTTCGAGGTAGGCATCCCCCGCGGCGCTGACGACGAACGCCTCGCAGCAGGTGTGCTCCCAGAGCCGGTCGCGGCGCCCGGGGTGCTGCGACCGCGGCGCCACCACGACCTGATGCGGTGCGGCGCGGACGGAGAAGCGCAGGACGAGGCCGCGACCGTCGAGCGCCACGGACGCGAGCACGGCAACACCGGCCGACGGCGGCGACGCCGGGTGCGGCACGAGCGGCCCCAGGGGCTTCTCCATGCCGCGGCGATACCCGACCTGCCCGGCGGCGACAACGCCGCCATCACGAAGCGGCGGCGGCCCCCCGCAACGCCACGCCGGGACCGAGACGGATGGCATATGCGTCCTCGTCGGGCACGGTGTCGGGCAGCGTGAGGGTGAGCACGCCGTTGCGTTCGCCGCGTCCGAGCGAGGCCCCTGTCCCGAGGTGGACCGCCTCCGACACGCTCGCCGCTTCGATGCCGTCGAGCGTGAACTCCCGGACGCCCGGGCGGCCGAGCAGCAGCGCGTGCACGACGCCGTCCCGTGCGGTGAACCGCACCTCGGTACCGTCGTCGGTGACGGTCGAGGCGATCTTCCACGGGCGCGTCCCGCGCAGCGCGTCCCCGTTCCGGGCCATCCAGGTACCGAGTCCGCGCAGCGGCGCGGCCTGCTCTTCCGGGATCGCACCGGACTCGTTCGGGCCGACGCCGATCAGCAGGTTCCCGTTCTTCGAGACGATGTCGCAGAGGGAACGGACGAGCTCGGCCGCGGTGACGATGTTCTCGGGTCGCTCGTTGCGGTTCGCACCGAAGGAGTTGCCGACGCCGCGGGTCGACTCCCACTTCTTCTCGCGGATGTCGCGGAGGCTCTCGTACTCGGGGGTGGAGAAGTCGTACCACGTGGCCCCGGGGAAGGTGAGGCGCTTGCGCTTCTCGGGGATGAACCGCCACAGCGCCTGGATCGCTCGGCCCGCGCCGCGGAGGAGCGCGACGCTCACCGGGTTCCGCGCGAAGGTCGGCTGGACCCACCGGTCGTTGATGACGCCGTCCGGCACCGCGTTGTAGTACTCCGCGAACAGCCCGGCGAGCGCCGGATCACGCGGCCACCCGATGTCGTTCCACAGGAGCGACGGTTCGTAGCGTTCGATGAGCTCGCGCCAGTGCGCGGTGACGTAGGCGAGGTAGCGCGGGTCCTCCGGGGTCGCGAGCACGATGTCGGCGCCCTGTCGGAGCACGACCTCGTTGAAGGGCCAGTCCCATGCCCCCGAGTAGTAGAGACCCATGCGCATGCCCCGCGCCAGCACGGCATCGCGGAGCCCGCCGACGAGGTCGCGGCGCGCGTGATACTGCCCCTTCACCGGATGGGGGACGGACGACGGCCACAGGGCGAACCCCTCGTGGTGCTTCGAGGTGAGCACGACGTAGCCGGCCCCGGCCGACCGCGCGAGCTCGGCAATCGCGTCGAGGTCGCAGTCCGACGTCCCCTCGTCGAACATCGGGATGAACCCGTCGTAAGCGAAGTCCGGGCCGTAGGTCTCACGGTGGTACCGCTGCGTCGGCGAGCCCGGGATCCGCATCGTGTTGTAGTACCACTCGGCGTAGGGGTTGTGGCTCAGCATGCGCGCCGGGCCATCCTCGACGAGCATCGTCTGGATGTCGGGCACCTGCGGTGCCCAGCCCGGCACGGAGTAGAGGCCCCAGTGCACGAAGACACCGAGCTTCGCGTCGTCGTACCAGGTCGGCAGCGGGTGCTGCCGCACGGACTCCCACGTCGGTTCATAGTGCATGGCCGTCTCCCTCGATCGAGGCGAATGCTCCCACACCCGACGCCGACGGCGCCGGGGCGCCTAGATGCCAGAACGATCTGCTCGCATCAACGAACACGGGCTGCCCCTCCGCGACCGCGATGCGGTTCGCGGATGCGCCAGGGTGCGGCGGTGGGCCCGGGTCGGCGTGGGCTGACGTCCGTCGCGTGTCCGATGGGCGCGGACACGTGAGCATCGGGCCGCTGGAGCGCCTGCCCGCCGAGGTCAACGAGATCCTCGGTGGACGCTACGACGTGCCGCGCGAGGTCGAGGCGGTGGACGCCTGTTTCGAACGGAACTCGGCCGGAATGGGGCAATCGCTGCAGACACGGTCGTCACACAAGCGACAGAGCGTGCAGCGCTCGAGATCGGTCGTCTCCATCGAGGCCAGGATCTTGTGCAGCAGCGCCCCGAGGGCTTCCTGCTCCGCATCGGTCAACGGTGTCAGAAACGGCCGGATGGCGGCCAGCCTTCCCGTCAGGAGCTTCTCGCGGAGCCTCTTGCCGCGCTTGGTGAGATGGAGTGCGATCGCCCGCTTGTCGGTTCCTTCGCGACGTTCGACGAGGCCGTCCGCGACGAGCCGGTCGACCAGGCGCACGGCTCCCGGGTGGGAGAGCCCGAGAATCCGTCGGAGCTGATCGTTCGATGGGCCCAATCCGTAGCCGATGACGACGATCGCCCCTGGCGCTTCACCGGCGTGATTGAGGACGTCGCGCGCCGTGCTCTCGATCCGGCCGAAGACGGCAAGCCCGAGGACGCCGAGCAGATTGGCAGTTCGTTCGATCATTCTTGAACCACACGTGCGCTGCGCACGGTTTCGACTTGACTATATGTGCGTAGCGCACATATAGTCACGCTTCACCTACTTCGATGGAGAGAGCGATGCCGGACGAGAATGCCACAAACCTCACCCCGGAGCACCGGGATTTCTACGAGCGCTTCCAATCGTTCTGGGCAGCGCCCAGTGGTGCGCGCGTGGCCGAGTTGATTGCGCCTCACGCCACGATCCGCTTCACGGGCGCAGGGACCTTCTCGGGGGCCGAGTACGTCGATGCCATGCAGGGAATGCTCGACTCGATGGTCGACATGGAGGACGCGTCGGTGGTCGACGACATCTGGGCGACCTGCCGCCGGGTGCGCCGCATCACGCGCAACGATGCCCGGCCGGGATCGCACCTCGTCGGCCCCGACGAGCTGCCACGGCGGCGGGCGGCCGGTCTGCCGAGCGCGCCCGGCGCGGATGTGTCTCCGGGTCGCGCAGGCCTCCCGGATCCGCGAATCCAACGCTGACGGCGTTCCGACCGCTGCGACTCCTGCGCTTCGCGGTACCCCGGCGGGCGCTTGATCCTTTACTGGCCAGATGCCTGACTACGCGCGGCGGCCGCGTCTCGTCGATGCGCGCCGGCGGAAAGCGGGAGGTGTCGATGGACTATCGCGGCAAGGTCGTGGTCATCACCGGGGCGTCGTCGGGGATCGGACGCGACGCGGCGGTCGCGTTCGCGAAGCGCGGCGCGATCGTGGTGGGCGTCGCGCGGCGCGAGAGCCTGCTGCAGGAGCTCGCGGGCGAGTGCCGGCGTCACGCGCCCGATGCGAGCTACCTGGCCGGCGATCTCGGCGAGCGCGGGTTCGCCGAGCGCGTGGTGCACGACACCGCCGCGCGGCACGGACGCCTCGACGTGCTGATCAACAACGCCGGCCTCCCGATGCACAAGCAGATCTACGACGTCACGCCCGAGGACATGGACCTGCAGATGCGGGTGAACTTCATGGCCTGCGTGTGGACGACGCTCGCCGCGATCCCGTACATGCTGCGCCAGGGCGAGGGCTACGTGATCAACGTGTCGTCGATGGCGGCCAAGGTGGCACCGCCGCGCGAGACGCCCTACACCGCCGCCAAGGCCGCGATGGACGGCTTCACGGCCGGGCTGTGGAGCGACCTCGCCGGCTCGAACATCCACGTGTCGCTCGTCGTCCCCGGCCCGATCGACACCGAGATCTGGGCGAAGGACGACTCGCCGAGCGCGTACAGCGGGCCCAAGTACCCGCCGAAGATCGTGACCGACGCGCTCTTCGAGGTGATCGAGAAGAAGGTCCACGAGCGGGTGGTGCCGCGCTTCAGCGCGCAGCTGGTGTCGGCGCACCTGCTGCGCTTCTTCGCGCCGTCGCTGCTGCTGCGCGGCATGGCGTGGATGGAGCCGGTGGCGCCGGACGTCGTCGCGAAGGCGCGCGCGCGTGCGGCCGCGTCGACGGGTCGAGGCGGGGGTGGGGCCGCCGGCGGCTCCGCGAGCGGCGGAACCGGCGGCGGCGCCGGATGATCGCGACGCGCGAGCTCGCGCTCGCCGCGCGCAGCCCTACTCCACAGCCCGCAGATCCCCCCGGTCGCTGCCGCGCGAGAACACCGGCGGCCGCCCGATCGGCGCTGCGACTTCGATGGTACGGCCGCCGTCGAGCCGCTCGCCCGACCAGACGTCGAACCACGTCCCCGGCGGCAGGTACACGCGGCGCGTGACGGCGCCCTCCTCCACCACCGGGGCCACCAGCAGCGCGTCGCCGAGCATGAACTGATCGCTCACGTTCCGGCTCGCGGCGTCGTCCGGGAACACCAGCATCAGGTGGCGGACGATCGGCATGGACGTCCGCGCCGCCTCGTCGGCGAGCGCACGGATCTCCGGCGCCAGCACCTGGTGGACGAGCGCGAAACGGCGGAAGTGCGCCGTCGTCTCGGCGTCCGTCTCCCACGACCAGTTCTCGAACTTCCGGGCGCCCTCGTGCGTGCGCATGATCGGCGTGAACGCGCCGAGCTCGGTCCAGCGGAGAAACACCTCCTTGGTGCTCGGACCACCGCTGAATCCGGCGATGTCGTGCGTGACGAACGGCACGCCGGAGAGTCCGAGACTCAGCATCGCCGGGACCACCGTCGGCAGGCCGTCGTGCGGGCTGAAGTTCGCCTCCTGGTCGCCGACCCAGTGCACCTGCGAGACGCGTTGCACGCCGGTGAAGCCGCTCCGCGCGAAGACGACGAAGTCGCCGTCGGGACGCAGCTCGTCCATCACCTCGCGCCACAGGGCGTGCCACTGGAGCGGGTAGAGGTTGTGCATGGCCAGAGGGTCGGAGCCGTCGGAGAGAACCGCGTCGAGCGGCAGCCATTCGGCGAAGTCGGCCATCCAGCCGTCGAAGCCGTACTCGAGGACCATCTTCCGGAAGAAGCCCTTCGCGTAATCGCGCGCGGCCGGGTTCGTGAGATCCGGGTGCGACGACTCGAGGTTGGGCGCGAAGTGCACGTACGGCGTGCCATCGTCGCGCGTGATGAGGAGGCCCTGCGCGGCCATGTCGGCGAAGTGGTCGGGCAGCTTCGGGTCGACGAACGGGTTCGCGTACGCGAGGAACCGGAAGCCCTGCGCGCGGAGATCCGCGACCATGCCGCCGATGTCGGGATAGAGCTCGGCGTCGGGCGCCCAGCGGTACTGCACGCCGAAGCCACCGTCCAGGTTGCGGCGGATACCCGTCCAGTCCTGCACCCACAGCACGCCCGCGGGGATGCCCGCCGCGCGCAGCGCCGCCGCTTCGGCGACGACCTTCTCGCGCCCGCCCTGCGAGCCGATCCACAGCTCGTACGCCCACGCCGGCGGCGCCGTGGGGCGTCCGACGACGTCGCCGAGCTGGCGGATCACGTCGGGCATGGTCGGCCCGTGGAACACGGTGACGTCCACCGGCTCCGGTCCGTTCACCTCGAGCCACGCGACCGCGGGATCCGACTTGCAGAGATCGACGTCCACGCGCCGCGACGTGCCGAGGAGAGCGCCCCAGCCGCGCGCGTCGAGCCAGTACGGCATCGGGAAGTACGTCGTGTGCTCGTCGCCGTTGACGAAGAACAGCGGCTCCTCGATTCCCGGAACGCGCCCGATGCCCTGCTCGGTGACGAACAGGCGGAACGCCTCGCCGCGGTGATCCGTCTGGTTGTACTGCTCGCCGAAGCCGTGGAAGCTCGCCTCCGCGTCGCAGCGCACGGGCAGCGCGATCGACCCGACGCCGTCGATCGCCGAGACCGCCACCTGCACGCGCGTCGTCGCCGCGGCGTCGTCGCCCGGCGCGACCGTCACGCGCGCACGGCCCGCGCCGCCGTCTGCGTCGAGCTCGACCACGACCGCATCGCCGTCCTGCGCCGCCGCCGCCAGGTGCCCGATCGGAAACGCCTCCTCGCCGCTGCGCGTGAAGCTCCAGATCGCCGCCTGGCCGCGGAACGTCTCGGTGAAGCGGCGCGCGACGACACCCGCGACGTCGGAGGTCGCGAACAGGGCGCGGCCGTCCCGCGACAGCGCGACGCCGCCGTTCGGCGCGACCGCGACGGTCGTGCCGTTCGACAGCACGAAGGTCCGTTCGGGCGCGGACGTCCCGGCATCGCTGCACGCGGCCATGGCCGCACATACCAGAGGGAGAACGAGACGTCGGCTGGGGGTCATCCTCCAGCGATAACGCAACCCTGGGCTGCTTGCCCAGGGACATTCGCGCAGGGTGGCGGGAAGCTGCTCGGATCCGCCGGGTTCGTGCCCGCGTCGAGCTCGTCGCGGTCGTACGTCGCGTCGCCGTCGCGATCGACGCCGATGCGCTCGCCGGAGCCCGGCGGCACGCAGGTGAAGGTCACCTCCTGCCCCGGCACCTTGGCCTGTTTGCGCAGCGCCGCCTTGGTCGTCGTCGGCTCGGCCGCGCGGTCCGAGCGGAACGCGCCGCTCGGCAGGCGCACCCAGCCGCGCGCCTCGCCGGCGAGGTTGCCCTTGGCGACCAGGTCGCACTCGCCGGCCGCGGCGCGCGCGACCAGCAGGTCGATGCGCGCGTCGACGCTCGCGTCGCCCTTCGCGTTGCGCGTCACCTGCTGGCCGACGGCCGGTGCGAGGTCGGTGTCGAACGCGAGCACGAACTGCTCGAGGTTCAGACGCTGCGTGTTGGTGAGCCCGAACACCGTCGCGTTCAGGAAGCGGTGCACGGTGTCGATGCTGCCGTCGTGCAGGAAGCCGAAGCCGCGGATCTGCTCGCCCTGGTGCGTGTGGTCGGTCGGGCCGATGAACGCGACGTCGGGGAAGCCGAACATGCCGACCTTGGTGTAGGCGTTGCGCAGGTGGGCGATCTTGAAGAGCTGCGTCTCGGCCTCGAACGTCGACTCGCCGTCGGTGCCGAAGAAGCCCTGCGCGGGGTCGAGCACGTGGCAGCCGTTGCAGCTGCGCACCGTGTCGGTCAGCTGCGCGGGGTCCATGTAGAGGTCGCGGCCCGCCTGCTGTGACGCGGTGAGCACGTTGTCGAGCGCGCGGATCGGGTTCGGCGGGTACTTGACCGTCAGGATGAAGTCCGTGAACGCCTGCATGTCGGCCTCGGACAGCTCGGTGGCGCGGCCCACGAGTCCCACGAACGCCGGATTGAAGCGCTTGAACGCTTTCTCCTCGTCGAGGGCGTCGGCCGCGACGCCGCCGGGATCGTTGGCCCCGCTGCGGTCGCCGCGCCAGTGCATCGGACCGGCGCCGGCCATGCCGCGCAGGCTCTGGGTCGTCATGGGCCCCTTCAGCGGGTGGAAGCCCTGCCGTGGACCGGGCAGCTCGAACTCGAACGGGTTGAGGTTCGGCAGCACGTCGTCGTCGGGGTTGCCGAGGTCCCACGCGAGGCTGTCGTTGTCGCCGAAGACGTGGCAGCTCGAGCACGACGCCTCGCCGTTGCTCGACGTGAAGCGCGCGTCGTAGAGCATCGGCCGTCCGGCGACGACCTCCGGGGGCTCCGGGTTGTAGAGCGGCAGGTGGTCGATCTCGGTCGCGGCGGCGGTGTCGATCACCGACAGGGCGTTGTCGAAGCGCGTCAGCACGTAGAGGCGTCCGCGCGCTTCGTCGAGTACCAGGCCGGTCGGTCCGCCGCCGGTGACCGGGACGTACTTCTTCGGGCTCGGCACGAACGAGTCGTCCTCGATCTGACGCGTCCTGTAGACGCCGACGCGCGACGAGCCGAAGCCGGCGACGTAGAGCTTTGCCCCGTTCGACGAGATCGCGAGCCCGACCGGCGTCGCGAGGCTCTTGCGCTTCGTCTTGCCGTCGCTCGGCACGACCGAATAGTCGATGTGCTTGTTCAGGTGCCGCGGCTGCACGCTCGCGCCGTCGATCACCGTGATGCGCGCCTCGTGCAGGTGCGAGCGCACCGTCGAGCTGTCGAACGCGGCACCCGGGCCCTCGAAGCGCACCTCGTTCCGCGCCTCGGTGTTCGACACGTAGAGCTTGCCGCTCACCGGGTTCACCACCATGTCGAACAGCACCGTGCCCACCCCGGCGTGCGCGCCGATCTGCATCGGTGGCGACGCCATCGCGTCGATCGCGAACACGTCGAGGTCGGGCAGCGTGAACTTGACGGCGTTGTTCCAGCTGCGCCCGAGCTCGTCCAGCCACTGGCCGGCATCGCCGTCGTACTGGACGATCAGGCCGACCTCGGGCTGCGGCGCGTTCTCGTGGTTCACGTTCGGCGCCGGGAGGCCGCCCGGCACCTGCAGCCCGCCGACACTGCACGCGGGCGCGCCGGACCCGCCGTTGCAGACCGCGCCCTCGGTCACGGTGGTGGTGCGATTGCCGGAGTGGAACACCGCCGCGTAGACGACCGCGCCGTCGGGCGTCGCGGCGAGCGCGCGCGGCGTGTCGCCGAACAGGCTCAGGATGGTGATCGGCGTGCCGCCGAGCTTCGCGCCGAGCGCGTTCGCGTCGAACACCCAGACGTCGGCGCGTCCGACGCCCGGCGTGGTGAGCTGGGGATCGCCGGGGCGATTCTGTCCGCGGTGCGCGGCGGTGACGAACGCCCGCGAGCGGTCGGGCCCGGCGAACAGGACGTCGCGCGGCTCGTCGCCCACCAGCAGCGTCCGCACCACGCGCGGCGGGCTCGAGGCGACGTCGACGATCGAGATGCTGTCGGACAGGTGGTTCACCACCCAGACCTCGGCGTCGCTGCGCGCCGCCACCGCGACCGGCTCGAGCCCCACCGGCACCGACGCCTCGTGGACCGGGCTGCCGCTCGCCAGCGAGAAGATCTCGAGCCGGTTGTCCGGCGTGTTGGCGGCGAACAGCCGCATGCCGTCGGGCGACAGCGCGAGCGGGCGGACCTGCCCGGACTCGAAGTTCACGAAGTCCGCGCGCGCGGGGAGCGAGACCAGCAGCAGGGTGACCGCCAGCAGGCGCAGACTCGACGGGACGCAAGCAGTACGCAGCATGGGCACCTCTCTCAAGACGTCTTCGACCGTCGCGTCGCGATCCATGACGCTCCCGCAAGCCAGCGCGAAAGCCCTGGCGAAGCGCTCATCGGACGTCCGGACACACTCCGGCGCTACCCTTCGCGCAGCCGCTCCGCTACCGATGGTGGTTCGGCGCGCGCCACGCAGCGCGAGCGGACGGAGAGCACACGATGGATCTGGGAAGCTGGAGCACCCTAGGCTGGCAGGCCTGGGTCACGCTTGGCGTGATCGTCAGCATCTTCGCCGTTCTGATGGCGAAGGACGTCGACACGGACGTCGTCCTGACCGGCGGCATCACCATCCTGCTCGTGACCGGCGTCCTGAGCGCGAAGGACGCGCTGGCCGGGCTCTCGAACGAGGGCATCGTCACGATCGCCGTGCTCTACGTGGTGGTCGCGGGGCTCGAGTCGACCGGCGGCAACACGCTCATCACCGAGCGCTTCCTGTCGAAGCCGAAGTCCGTGACCGGCGCGCTCACCAAGATGATGTTCCCGGTGACCTTCGTCAGCGCGTTCATGAACAACACGCCGGTGGTCGCGATGTTCCTGCCCGCGGTCAACGACTGGGCGAAGCAGAACCGGATCGCGGTCTCGAAGCTGATGATCCCGCTCAGCTACGCGGCGGTGCTGAGCGGCGTCGTGACGATGATCTCGACCGCGACCAACCTGCTCGTGAACGGCATGCTCATCAACGCCACGGGCAAGGGCTTCGGGATGTTCGACCTGTCGTGGATCGGCATCCCGATCACGATCGCGGGCGTGCTCTTCGTGGTCGCCTTCAACAAGTGGCTGTTGCCCGACCGGCGCGCCGCGATCGAGCAGTTCGGCGACACCCGCGAGTACACGACCGAGATGATCGTCGAGCCGAACGGCCCGCTGGTGGGCAAGACCATCGACGACGCGGGGCTGCGCTCGCTGCCGAACACCTTCCTCGCCGAGATCGAGCGCGAGGGCGACATCATCCCGGCGGTCGCGCCCGAGGCACGGCTGCGCGCGAACGATCGCCTCGTGTTCGCGGGCGTCGTGGAGTCGGTGGTCGATCTGCAGAAGATCCGCGGCCTCAAGCCGGCGACCGACCAGATCTTCAAGCTCGACGCGCCGCGCGCGCGCCGCGTGCTCATCGAGGCCGTCGTGTCGCCGCGCTGCCCGCTGATCGGCCAGACGGTGCGGGACGGCGGCTTCCGCTCGACGTACAACGCGGTGATCATCGCGATCGCGCGCAGCGGCCAGCGCCTGAACAAGAAGATCGGCGACATCGTGCTGCTAGAGGGCGACACGCTGCTGCTCGAGGCGCACCCGGCGTTTGCCGACCAGCAGCGCAACTCGCACCACTTCTACCTCGTCAGCAAGGTGCCGAACTCCTCGCCCGTCGAGTACGACCGCGCGTATCTCGCGCTCGCCATCCTCGCCGCGATGATCGGGCTCGCGAGCTTCACCTCGCTCGGCATGCTCAAGGCCGCGATGCTCGCGTCGGGCGCGATGATCCTGACGCGCTGCTGCACGCCGTCGACGGCGCGCCGCAGCGTCGAGTGGAAGGTCATCCTGTCGGTCGCAGCGGCGTTCGCGCTCGGCAGCGCGGTCGAGAAGTCCGGGCTCGCGAAGGCGATGTCCGAGACGCTCACCAGCGCCGCGGGCGGGAGCCCGATGCTGAGCCTGGTCGCGATCTACGGCGGCACGCTGCTGCTCACCGAGCTGATCTCGCACAGCGCGGCGGTGTCGCTGATCTTCCCGATCGCGATGAACACCGCGGCGGCGTTGAACGTCAGCTACTTCCCCTACGTCGCGGCGGTGACCGTCGCGGGGTCGCTCGGCTTCGCGACGCCGCTCGGCTACCAGACGCACATGATGGTCTATGGTCCGGGCGGCTACCGCTTCACGGACTTCCTGCGCATCGGGATCCCGATGGACCTGCTGTGCTGGGCGATCGCGATGGTGACGATCCCGATGGTGTTTCCGCTGACGGCGCCGCCCGTGCCGTGACCGGACGCCCGGAGCGCGACCGGCGGCGCCCCAGCCCGCGGGCGAGAGCACGTTGTACACCCACTCGACCGTCAGCCGCCGCGGCAGGCGCGGTGCCGCGTAGGTCGAGCCCGCGATCGCGCGCGGCTTCAGCACGGGGTTGCGGGCGTAGTTCACCGTCGGGCCGATCGGCTCGCCCGTCACCTCGTCGACTTCGCGCTCCGGGTTCTGGATCGAGAAGAGCCGCGACAGCTCGACGTCGGTTGCCCAGCCGACGAGCACGGCGAAGGAGTTGGACGGGATCGTCCGGTACGCGGCGTCGAGATCGACGGTGAACATCGTCTCGACGGGCCAGCGCGGGTGGTGCGGAATCGTCGCCAGGTTCGACATCCCGTTCGCCTCCGAGTTGCCGCGCTCCCCGGTCCAGGAGAGCTTGTTCGACAGCTTCGGCTGTCCGGGACCACCGCAGCCGTCGCCGGCGGTGATCGTCACGTTCGTGACGAGCTGCGTCTCGCCGACGGCGAACAGCGGGTGCTCGCCCTTCACTCCGGTGCTCTGCTCCTTCGGCGCCGTCAAGGTCGCACCGGGCGCGACCTCGATCCGCACGCCGGACGGGACGTCGACCTCGGCGAAACGATGCAGGCCCGGCGCGATGTAGACCCGGCCCTGGCCGATCACGGGATCGGGGTTCTGAGCCGCCGTCGCGAGCAGCGTCGCGAGCGCGGCGCTCTGATCGGTGTCGACGTCTTCCGCGGTGCGGAGGGTCGGGACCGGGACGGCGCAAGTCTGCGGACAGCTCGCCGGCGCCGGACTGTTCGGCTCCCCGTCGAAGCGATCGACACGGTCGGACTTGTCGGTGCTCGGGGGGTTTCCCCGCCGCCGGGCGTCGGCGCCGGCGCACCACGTCGTCGCGCCCAGCGTCACGCGTACGCCGACGCGTTCCTGCTACGGCTCGTCGAGCGTGTAGTCCCAGCCGTACCCCGAGCCCTTCACCTTCAGCTGGTCGTTGCGCACCAGGGCGTACGAGATCGGCGCACCCGGTGTGTCGTCGCGGTACTGGAAGCCCAGCGGGTTGCGATCGCTGCCGACCGTCCGCCAGCCCGCGGCCGGCAGGGCGTGGACGACCGCTTCGCCCGATCCGGCGCCGTTGCCGACCGCGACCACCGCACCGTGCAGCGTCGGGTCGTCGGTGCCGCCGCGCGCCGGCGGCACGACGCGGTTCGCGGGGGCGCTGCGCGCGGTCGCCGCGCGGAAGTAGATCTTGCGCCGGCGAAGGTCGATCGGGGCCTCGCTGTCGTCGTCGAGCCGCAGCTTCGTCGTCTCGACGAGCACCGTCGTCGCGGCCGCTGCGAGTCCCGGCGCGAGGAGCGCCGCGCCGATCAGGAGCGCGAGTACCGGAGCTGCCTTCCGGCGCGCGACGCTTGCGAAGTTCGATCCTGCGTTGCCCATCTCCGTCACCTCTCGAGCAGCGGACGCGTACGCGCGTGCTCGCCCGCCGTATTCGTTCCTGGATGTCTGTGCCGTGGTGCTGCCATGGTGTCCCCGTGGTCCGGGATCCGGTTGCGCCGCTCTCCTCAAAGCACGGGCGTGCCGTCGAGGAAGGCGCCGCTCGGCGAGCCCAGCGGTGGGATCGGGCACGACGACGGCGCAGGAGTCTTCGACGCGGCGACGAACTTGTCACGCTTGTCGTTGGCCGCGGTGGTCGGCGGACGGCCCGAGGTCTTCGCCGGTGCGTCGGCGCACCAGTCGAGACCGCTGCCGAACGACAGCCGCACCGCGATGCGGCCCTGCGACGGCTCGTCGAGGGTGTAGCCCCAGAGGCTCTTGCCACCGCGGATGGAGATCGAGTCCGTCTTGACGGTGACGCTCTGCACTGCATCGGTCGCGGCGCCGCGATACGAGTAGCCTCCCGACCCGCTCGGTCGCCAGAAGGCGGCCGGCAAGGTCACGCTGAACTGCTCGCCGCTGCCGGCCGAGTTGTAGACGCGCAAGGTCGCACCGGCGATGGTCGGATCCGCAGGGTCGCCGAACGGTGGCGGCACGATGCGGTTCGCCAGCGCATCGTTGCGCGTGCTGCTGCGGAAGCTGATCTTGCGGCGTGCGGGGTTCACCGGGTCGGTGCTGTCGTCGGCGAGGCGCAGCGACGTCGTCTGCACCGTCACCACCTCGGCCGCGCCGGGGAAGCTCGTCGGATCGGCGGGATCGGTGCCGGCGTCGATCTCGTCGCGGTCGAAGCGGCCGTCGCCGTCGCGGTCGATGCCGGCGCGCACGCCCGATCCGGGTGGGACGCAGGTGAACGCCTGCTCCTGCCCCGGTGCAGCCGCGAGCCCGCGTAGCGTGGCCGTCGGGACGAGACCGTCCGACGCACGATCGGTCAGGAAAAGACCGCTGCCGACGAAGAGCGCGCCGCGCTGCTCGCCACCGACCACGCCGTGCCCGACGACCTCGCAGCCGCCGGCCTGATGGCGCGCGATCAGGAGGTCGAGTCGCGCGATCGCCGCCGCATCGCCCACGCTCGCCGCGTCGAACGACACCTGCTGGCCCACCGCGGGCTCGAGCCCGGTGTCGAACGCGAGCATGAACGCTTCCACCGCGCGCCGCCGCTGCGTCGCGACCACCGGATTGCCACCGAAGTTGAACTGCTGCGCGCTGATGAAGTTGAACACGGTGGCGACGCTGCCGTCGTGCAGCACACCGAAGCCGCGCACCTGGTCGCCCAGGAATCCGGTTCCCGGGGTCACGTCGTTCGTCGGCACGCCGAACATGCCGACCTTCTGGTACAGGTTGCGCAGGTGGGCGATCTTGAACTCCTGCGTCTCGCCCTCGGTCGTCGAGAGGCCGTCGGTGCCGAGCGGCAGCCGGTGGCAGAACTGGCAGGTGCCGGCGCCGTCGGTGTTGGCGAGGTTCAGGAAGAAGTTCTCACCCGCGCCCTCGGCCGGGCTCGGCTCGTCGTTCAGGGCACGAATCGGGTTCGGCGGGTAGACCATCGTCAAGACGAAGTCGGTGAACGCCTGCATCTCCGCCTCGGGCAGCTCGGCTTCTAGGCCGAGCAGGCCGACGAACGCCGGGTTGAACGCCTTGAACGCGAGCTCCTCGTCGAGCGGATCCCCGCCGCTCGCGCCGCCGGTACGGTCGCCGCGCCAGTGCATCGGTCCGGCGTTCGCCATGCCACGCAGGCTCTGCGTCGTCATGGGCCCCTTCAGCGGATGGAACGGTTGCCCGGTCCCGCGACGGAACGGATTGGGGTTCGGAAAGCTCACCGCCTCCGGGTTCGCATCGCCGAGATCCCAGGCGAGGCTGTCGAGGTCGCCGAACACGTGGCAGCTGGCGCACGCGGCGTCGCCGTGCCCGGAGGTGTTGCGCGCGTCGTAGAGGACGCGGCGGCCCTGCCGCACCTCGGGTGGCGTCGGGTCGAAGCGCAGCGACACCGAGCCGGTCTCCGCGCGGGCGTTCGGATCGTCCAGCTCGGTGACGATGCCCACCCGCTGCGTGAAGCGATTCATCACGTAGAGCCGGTTGCGCGCCTCGTCGAGCGCGAGGCCGCTCGGACCGCCGCCGACCTCGATCATCTCCTCGGCGAAGAAGCCCCCCTCGAGCCCGTTGGCGTCGATCGCCGCGACGCGGCTCGAGCCCAGCGCGGCGACGTAGAGGCGGCTCCCGTCGGACGAGAACACCATGTCGGTCGGGAACGCGAGCGTCTGCTCGATCTCGCTCGCAGGCCCGGGCGAGCGCAGGTAGTCGATGTGGTCGTTCAGGTGGCGCGGCGTCACCGTCGCCCCGTCGACCACCGTGATCCGGCTGAACGCGACGTTGCCGCGGACGCCGTGCAGTCCGTTGGGCAGGATGCCCTCGAAGCGCACCTCGTTGCGCGCCTCGGTGTTCGACACGAAGAGCTTGCCGCTACCCGGACGCACCGCCATGTTGAAGAGTGTCGTGCCGACGCCGGCGACGCTGCCGATGGCGCTCGGCGTCGGCGCGTCGGCGTCGATCGTGAAGACGTCCTGGTCGGGCAGCGTGAAGGCGACGAAGTCGCTCCAGTCGCGCCCGATCTCGTCCACGAAGTTGCCGGTGTCGGGGTCGACGCGAACGATCAGCCCGACGTCGGGCCCGCCGGGCAGCGCGCCGGGAGGTGGCGGCGGCAGACCACCGTTCTGGGTCACGACGCGCTCGTTGATCGCGGTCGTCCCGTTGCCCGAGTGGAAGACGGCGGCGTAGACAAGGCTGCCGTCGGGCGACGCGGCCAGCGCGCGCGGCGTGTCGCCGAACAGCACCAGGTTTGCGATCGGCGTTCCGCCGAGTGCGGCGCCGAGGGCGTTCGCGTCGAACACCTGCACGACCGCGCGCCCGATGCCCTCGGTGGTCGGGTCGAACGGCACCGGGCAGTTCTGCCCGCGGCGCGCGACCGTCACGAAGGCGCGTGTCCCGCCAGCCCCCGCGAACACGAGATCGCGCGGCTCGTCGCAGGTCAGCAGCGTGCGGACGACACGTGAGCGTGTGACGTCGGCCTGATCGACGCGCACGATGCTCACGCTGTCGGACAGGTGATTGACGACCCACACCTCGTTGTTGGCGCGCGCCGCAACGGACACCGGCTCGAGACCGACCGGAACCTCGGCGACGAGCGACAGGCCCGTCGCGGTGACGTCGAAGATGGCGAGGCGCGCGTCGGGCGTGTTCACGGCAAAGAGCCGCGTGCCGTCGGGCGACAGCGCGATCGGTCGCACGTGACCGCTCTCGAAGTTCACGAAGCTGCCCGGTTGAGACTGCGCGCCCGCCGCAGCGACCAGCGACAGCGATACGCAGATCTGCACGAGCATCTGGACGGACACGCGCACCGCGCGTGCGGTTCGGGATGTCAGGACCGCCATGTCGTTCTCCTCGGAGGGCGGGACCCCTTCCCGCCCGTCGCGCGCGCCGCCGGCCTTCGGCCGACGACGTGCCTCGCCCATCGTCCACTGCTGAGACTCGCGCCACCCGTCCGGGGTAAAGCGGCGCACCGTCAGATTCTCCTCAGATGATGGCGCCGAGACGCGCCGCGTCGGACCACGCGAAGCCCGGCAAGACCGTGGCGACGTCCGGGTTGCCGAGGTGGCGCACCAGGATCTCGGCGAACAACGTGCGGAAGTCCGTCGCGACCGCGAGGTCGCGACCGTCGGCGAGCTGCGCCGCCGCGAGCCCGGGCCACGCGCCGAGCACGCGCCCGCCGCGCACCGTACCGCCGAGCGCCAGCATCGCTGTGCCGCGCCCGTGGTCCGTGCCGCCCGAGCCGTTCTCCGCGAGCGTGCGGCCGAACTCGCTCATCGTCAGCACGCACACGTCCGCCATCGCGTCGCCGAGGTCCGTCCGGAACGCGGCCAGCGCGTCGGCGAGGTCACCCAGCAGCGTCGCGAGCTGGCCCGTGCTGCCGCCCTCGAGCGTATGCGTGTCCCAGCCGCCGCGATTCAAGAACGCGATCTCGAGCCCGACCCGGCCCTTGATCGCACGCGCGACGTCGCGCAGCTGCGCGCCGAGCTCGCTGTCGGGATAGCGCGCGCCGTTCGCGGGCTGGTACGGCGTCGCGTCGAGGCTCGCGAACACGTCGAGCGACTCGAGCGCGTCGCGCGTCGCCCTGCCGAGCAGGTCGTCGCGCGAGCCGTACATGCGCTCGACGGCGCGCCGCGCGAGCGCGCCCTGCCCCGGCGGTCCGAAGGCGACCTCGGCGAGGCTCGTCGTCGCCAGTGCGGGCGCCGGACCGGCGAGCGTGCGCGGCATCTGGCTCGACAGCGCGACGGCGCGAACCGGCGTCGCGTTCGCCCCGGAGCCGGCGGTCTGCAGGTGACGGTTCAGCCAGCCGTCGCTCGCGTTGCGCTCGCCCGGCTCGCCGATCTCCATGTAGTCCTGCGCGTCGAAGTGCGAGCGCGTCGGGTCGGGCGAGCCGCACGCGTGGACGATCGCCAGATCGCCGGCGGCGAACGCCGGCGCGAGACTCGCCATCGCCGGGTGGAGCCCGAAGAAGCCGTCGAGGTCGATCGCGGCGCCGTCGCCCGAGCCCGGGCGCGGGATCGCGATCGTCGGCCGCGCGGCGTAGTAGCCCCGCTCGCCGTGCGGCACGACCATGTTGAGGCCGTCGACCGCGCCACGCTGGAAGATCGCCACCAGAACGCGGCGGCGCGCCGCCGTCGCCGCGGCCGCCGTGCGCAGCAGGAAGCGCGGCCCGACGCCGAAGCCGAGAGCCGCGATGGCGCCTCCCTTCAGCACCAGCCGGCGTGTGACGTTCGTCGTGCGTTGCATGGGAAGCTCCTCCTACTGCTGCTGGAACTCGGGGCTCGACAGCACCAGCGCCGCGAGCAGCTCGGGCGTCGCACCGGCGTCGCGCGCTTCCACCAGCGCGGCGCGCGTCGCGTCGGACGGCGGCGCGAGCAGGATCTCCTGTGCCAGCGCGTCGACGCCGCCCGCGCCGCGCGCGAGCGACGCCCAGCGAGAAGCGTCGATGCGCACCCCGGGCACGCGGTTGCGCGCGATCTGCGTCGCGACGTCGAAGCGCGTCACCATGCCGCCCGCGGTCACCACCGCGTCGGCGGTTTCCTGCCAGCCGGTCGGCGGCTCGGCGCGCAGGATCGGCTGACCGAGGTCGGCCACGAGCCGTGCCGGGACCAGCCCCAGGCGGACGTCCGCGCCCGCCGCGCGCAGCGCGCTCGCCACCAGCTCGAGCGGGCTCTTCACCTTCGCACCGCGGCTCGACGCCCGGAACAGCTCGTCCGACTCGAGGATCGTGCGCATCACCTGCGCGAGATCGCCGTCGGTGCGCAGCCAGACCTGCTTCGCACGCTGCACCAGCGCCTCTGGTGGTACGTCGGCCACGAACCGTGACACGAGCTTCCGCACGACGTGCTCTGCGGTCGCCGGCTCGCGCGCCAGCAGATCGAGCACCGCCTCGCCCTCGGCGCGTCCGCCGGGCGCGATGCGACGGCCGAGCACCGTCTTCGCGCCGCCGTCGTGCAGCCAGGGCGCGAACACGAACTCGATACGCCCCGAGCGCAGCGGCGTGATCGTCCAGCCGGTGAAGACGCGGGCGACCTCCTCGACGTCGGCCTGCGTGTACCCGCCGGTCACGCCGAGCGTGTGCAGCTCCATCAGCTCGCGCGCGTAGTTCTCGTTGAGACCCGAGCTCTTGCGCCGCGTGCGCGCCCCCTCGGCCGTGCTCAGATAGTTGTCGAGGTAGTAGAGCATCGCCGGGCCGGACGCGGTGGCGCCGAGCAGATCGCGGAAGCGGCCCAGCCCGTGCGGCCGGATCGAGTCGCGCACCCAGGAGACCCCCGCCCAGCGGTTCGGGCCGTCGGCCGCGAACACGCTGAAGTGGTTCAGCCAGAAGTCGGTCATCACCTCGGAGAGCTGCGCGCGCGCGTGCACGGCGCGCGTCACCAGGTCGGACGAGACCTCCGCCAGCACGCGTCCAGGACGCCCGACGGCGTCCATCGCCATGCTGCCGTCCTTCGCCTGGGGGTAGCTCGCGAGCAGCGCCGCCGAGTCCATGCCGAGCGCCGGGTAGACGGCCAGGCGTTCGGCGAGCGCACGATCGGTGATCGCCCCGGGCGCCAGCTGCTGGTCCAGCCAGCGCGCCCGGCCGAGCTGCCGGATCTCGTCGCGCAGCTCCGGCGTCGCGCCGAACGTGGCGCGGCGTGCGAGCTGCAGGATGCGCGCCTCCTCGGCCACGTTGGCCGACGCGGAGGCCGCTCGCGTCGCGTCGAGCGCCGTTGCCTGCGCTCGGGATGCGAGCGCCGCGATGGTGGCTGCGAGCAGCGCGGCGCGGGTTCGTCCTCGGGACATCGCACACCTCCTCGCGGCACGCCCGGTCATCCGGGCCCGTGTCGCGTCGTCGGAGGATGGGATGCGCGCCGCTCGTCGAGCGTAAAATCCGTGCGCGTCGGGTCAGTCGCGCGCGGCAGCGCCGTTGCCGTTACCGCCGCGGCGCCGGCGCGCGACGTCGATCTGCTGCTTCATCCTGTCGCGCAGCAGGACCAGCCGTGCACGCTGCTCGGCGGTCAGCACCGGCTGTATGCCCTTCCACAGCAGATCCGGGAGCTGCGCGATCCGCTGCTCGATCGCGACGAGCTGATCGGTGAGCGCGTCGAGCGCCTTGTCGTCGCGCGGCTGCGCCCCGAGCTGGGTCTCGAGCCTGGTCGCGAGCGTAGCCTTCTGCGCGACCAGCTCGCGCCGCTGCTGCGCCACCCGGCGGAACTCACCCGCGACCTTGACCGTCTGCTCGTCGCTCAGGTGCAGCTCCTCCGCGATGCGCAGCACGAGCAGCATCGGCCCACGGCCGCCGCCGCGCCGCGCGCGCTGCCCGCCGCCGGAGAAGCCAGCAGCGTCGCCGCCGTCGTCGTCGGGCGCCTCGACCGACGCGGCCGCCGCGTCTTGCGGGGCCGGGGCCGCCGCGGCAACCGAGACCGGGGCGAGCGAGAGCGCTGCGAGCAGGAAAAGGCCGACGGTACGACGCATGATCAACTCCAGCCCGGACTCGGCACGAGAATGGTCTCGACCTCGTCGAGGTCCTCGTCGCTCAGCGCGTCGAGTGCCGGGTCGGACCTCGAAGCGAGCGCCAGCGCGAACGGATCGTTGCTGGCGATGATCCAGGAATCGTCGGCAGACTCCGCGTCGAGCGCGGCGACGGGGCCGCCGGCCGGCCCGTCGGCCATCGTCACTTCGATGCCCTGTGGGCGCGGCGAGCGCGCGAGCAGAGCGCCGAGCGCGACGGCGATCGCGAGCCCCGCCGCGAGCGCGGGCACGAGCGGCTGCCAGATCGAGTGGCGCCGCACCGGACTCGATCCGCGACCGGAGCGCGCGCCGGTGCCCGAGATCGCACGCAGCACCGGTCGCCTCGCGGCACGCGCCGGTGCGCCCGCACCGACCACGCCGCCGTCGGCGTCGTCCGCCGAGGCGCCGATCGTCTCGAGCAGCGACCCGCGCCGTGCGGCGAAGAAGTCGTCGTCCGGAAGCTCGTCGGCGCGCAGCAGCGTACCGACCGACGCGAGCAGCGACGCGTCGGGCGCACACGCGGCGCACGACGCGAGGTGCCCCGCGAGCCAGTCGAGGTCGCGCTCCGCGAGCACCGCGGCGGGATCGTCGTCGAGCGCGTGCGCGGACGCATCGTCCATGCGGGCGAGCAAGCTCCGGCAGCGCGCGCAGTCGTCGCGAACTTCGGCCATGGTCACGCCTCCTCGTCCTCGTCCGTCGCGGCAGCGGCCGCGCCGGGCACGAGCCAGGCACGGAGCTTCTTCACCGCGTGGGAGAAGTTGACCTTCGCGGACGCCTCGGACGACCCGACGATCTCGCCGATCTCGCGGAACGAGAGGTCGTCGCAGACGCGCAGCAGGACCGCGGCGCGCTGCTTCTCGGGCAGCCGCCCGACCAGCCTGCCGAGCGTGATGCGATCGAGCACGTGCCCGCCGGGGACCGGCGCCGCCGGCTCGGCGATGGCGTCGAGCGGCGTGGTGCGTCCCGCCTTGCGGTACAGCATGCGGCACTCGTTGAGCGCGATGCCGTAGAGCCAGGTCTTGAACGACGCGTCACCGCGAAAATCGCCCAGCTGCCGGTAGGCCGCGAGAAAGCTGCTCTGCATCACGTCCTGTGCCTCGTCACGGCTGCCGGTCATGCGCATTGCGAGCGCGAACACCATGCGCTCGTAGCGGGCCACGAGCACCGCGAAGCGTTCGCGATCCCCTCCACGGACCTGGGCGACGATCGCCAGATCATCGGGGTCGGCGCCTTCCCCGCCCATCCGACGAGCGTCTTAGCGCCGCCCTGGGCGGTGGAGCAAAGGGTCGGGTCGCAACAACACTGACTGCCTTGCCGTTTCGTTGGTCTCGCCAGCTGAGATGCACGACGCACCGGTCGGGTAAAACCGCCGGTCGCGGTGGCCTCGGGGCGCGCCCGGCTCGGACAGCGCTCCGGGCCGACGAGCCCCGCCGCTCGGTCACGGAACGGGCCGGGGCTGGCGATCGCGCTTCGGCCGCCGCGCCTCCGGGTCACGACGCTTCTTCGGGGGCCGCGCGTCCGGGTCACGACGCTTCTTCGGGTCCGGTGCGTCCCAGGTGGCGTTCAACAGCAACCCCGGGACGCACAGCGTGCGGGCGCCCAGCCCTTCGACGACCAGGCTCTGGAAGCGGTTGGCGGCGAGAAACGGCACGCGCATCGTGGCCGACGTCCCGGGCTCGAGGCGGTGCAGCTGGTAGCAGACGCGGGCGTCCGGACCGGGCGCGTCGTCGGCCGCGCCGGTGGTCTCGACGCCGGCCCTCGCGACCGGCGGATAGCAGAGCTGCACGGGTCGCCCCAGCGCGAAACGCTCGGACGGCACCTCGCCGACGACGCGTACCGCAACCTCGTGCGCGCTCCGCGTACCGCCCGCGCCGGAGGGGACGACCTGGCACTGGTAGGCGGCCCCGGCAGCCTGCACGCTCGCCTCGGGCGCGCCCACGCCTGCGGGCAACGAGACCCGCTCCACACTGCGCGGCGTCAACTCGAGCACGCCGAAGCGATCCTCGATGGTCGTGCCACCAACCAGTTGCGTCGGACGGCCGGCCGCGCGGCGCGCGGGCTCCACGGGATAGGCGATGTACGCGGGGCGCACGTCTCCCGCGCCCGCCGCCCGGACGTCCGCGTCGGCGTCGGCGTCGGCGTCGGCGGGCGGCGTCACCGCGCCGCCACCGTCGTCACCGGTCGTGACTGCGGGCACGCAGACGCTGCGCGCAGGCCTCACCTCCTTCACGTGGAGGCCGAACTCGCGCAGGGCCTCCGGCCGCGGCTTCTCCCCGTGGATTCGCCGCCGATCGCGCAGCTGCGCGCACAGGTAAGCCGAGCACGCGAAGTCGTCGCGCGGCCCACCGCGGCAGACGTCGGCGACGCAGGTGTCGTCGGCGGTGCAGGCGTCGCCGTCGTCGCACGTGGCGCCGTCCGGCAGCCGGACGTCCGCGGGACAGTCCTGCGAGGCCCCATCGCACCACTCCGGCGGATCGCAGCCGCCGCGCGACGCGCGGCACTCCCCGGTGCGTCTCGCGTCGGCCGGGCACTCGCCCGACACGCCGTCGCACTCCTCGTCGAGGTCGCACGCCCCGGTCGCGACGCGGCACACCGTGCCATGCGCGCGGACCTCGTTCACGGGGCACTCGGACGACGTGCCGCTGCAGACCTCGGCGACGTCGCACGCGCCGGCGGGCGCGCGGCACGGCGCCCCGGCGCGGGCGAAGCGGTCCTCCGGGCAGAGGGCGCTCGTCCCGTCGCACAGCTCGGCCTCGTCGCAGGCGCCGTCGGCCGGACGACAGGCCGTTCCGGCAGCGTGCAGCGTGCACCTCGTGCTGCAGCACGAGCCCGGGCCGCCGTTCGCGGCGCCGTCGTCGCACGACTCGCGTGCCGCGACCACGCCGTCGCCGCAGCGCGGCTCGTCGGCGGCGAAGCGCGCCACCGCCACGTCGCGGGCGGCTCCCGTCCCCACCGAGCCGGCGGCGACGACGCGTCCGTCCGGCTGCACCGTGACCGCGGCGACGACAGCGGACTCCGCAGCGGCCGTCCGGTCGATCACGCCGCCCGCGGCGGCCGCCACGTCGATCACGCCGCCCGCGGCGGCCGCCACGTCGATCGCGCCGCCCGCGGCGGCTGCCACGTCGCTCGCGCCGCCCGCGGTGGCTGCCACGTCGATCATGCCTCCCGCGGCGATAGTCTCGTCGCGTGTGCCGTCGGCCGCGAGCAGCACGAGCACCGCGCGCTCGCCGCCGGCGCGCGCGACCGTACCGCCGATCACGACGCGGCCGTCGGCACCGAGCGCGACGCTGCCGGGTGCGATGGCGAGGCCGTCGTGCGTGAGCTCGGCGACGCCGCCCTGCGCGAAGCGCTCGTCACGCCTGCCGTCCGGCCGCACGCGCAGCGCGAGCGACGGCGCGTCCACCGCCGGCGCACGCGCGACCAGGACCGCCCCGCCGTCGGGGTCGATCGCCGCGGCGGTGACGCGCGCAGAGCGTTCGAGCGGCAGCAGCGCGACGCCGTCGCGCGCGAAGCTCCGGTCGAGCGTACCGCTCGGCGCGAGCCGCGCCGCGAACGCGCCGCCGCCGCCACGTCCGGCGACGGCGATCCGCCCTTGTCGATCGCTCGCGAGCGCGAGCACCGATGCATCCCGGCCCGCGCCGTCGAGCACCGCCCGACCGCCGTCGCCGAACGAGGGGTCGATCCGCCCGTCGGGCAACAGCCTCGCCAGGAAGGCGCGCTCGTCACCGCCCACACGCGTCGAGCCGCCGACGACGAGCCCGCGGTCCGTGGCAACCGTCACCGCGAGCGCGCGCTCGCGCCCCGCCGCGCGCAGGGCGTCGCGAGCTCGCGCGCCGAAGCCGGTGTCGGGCTCCCCATGGGGCGACACGCGGAGGACGAGGACGTCGCCGTCGGCCTCGCCCGTCCAGCCCGCCGCGATCAGACCATCGCCCGCGGCCACCAGCGCCGCCACGTGCGCACCGCTTCCTGCGTCGAGTCGCAAGGTGCCGCGCGCGGCAAACGTCGCATCCACCGAGCCATCCGCAGCGATCGCGCTCAGGGAGACCTGGTGCCGGCCGGCGGTCCGCGAGGTGCCCGCGACGACGATGCGACCGCGAGCGTCGAGCACGAGGGCGTCGGCGGTGTCGTCACCGCCGAGGTCCACCACGACCCTTCCCGAGGCCGCGAACGCGCGATCGCGCACGTCCGATGGCACCGATGGCGGCGTCGTGGCGGGGGCGACGCGGGCCGTCGCGACCAGGGCGACGAGCACCCACGGCAGGACTGCAACCCGGTGCCGTCCGGACGCACGGGCTCCGCTCCGACTGCTGGGCGGTGGTCCGGGACGGCTCATGGTGCCCCGCACTACGTCGCCGGACCCGGCGCAGGCAAGCAGCGAACCGGAAGATCGCACGACGCGCGTCATCGTCCGGCTCTTCGGTCGTCCCGCCGGCGATCCCGAGCGCGCGGCGAGGCTCGCACCCGCCATGGCTCTCGGCTATCGAGCCATCGAGGCTACCGAGCGATCAAGGAACGACGCAACGGCGTTCGCCGACGCGGGCGCGGGGAGGAGTGGCGCGATGAGCGGACGAGCACTGGTGACGGCGGGACGGGAGCTCCTGGTCCTGGCCCTGGTGTGCGGACTCGCGGCATGCAGCACGATCGGCGGCGTCAAGCTCGGCCCGAAGGCGGTCGAGGGCAAGAGCCCCAACGGCTTCGTCGAGATGCACGAGGTGCAGGCTGCCTACATCGGCAGCGGCGCCGGCGGTGGCGGCACGCTGTTCTTCAACGGCCGCGAGTATCCCTTCGGTCTGGCCGCGGCGGGCATCGGCGGCATCGGCCTCTCGACGGTCGACGCGAGCGGCGACGTCTACAACCTGACCCGCGTCGAGCAGTTCCCCGGCACGTACGGACAGGCGCGCTACGGCTTCGCGATCGGCAACGACAGCGCCGGCGACCTCTGGCTGCAGAACGAGCAGGGCGTGATCCTGCACCTCAAGGCGAAGCGCACGGGGCTCATGCTGACGCTCGGCGGCGACGCGGTCGTCATCTCGCTGAACCCGCAGTGACGGGAGCGCCATGAAGCCGATCGACCCGGCCCTGGCCGACCGTGTCCCACCCGGCCAGGTGCTGACCGAGAAGTTCCCCGTGCTCACCTACGGGGACACACCGCCGTTCGACCCCGCGACCTGGACCTTTCGCTGCTTCGGCCTGGTCGAGCGCGAGGTCTCGTGGACCTGGCCGGAGTTCCTCGAGCTGCCCCGCGTGCGCGTCCGCTCGGACATCCACTGCGTCACCACCTGGTCGCGGCTCGACAACGACTGGGAGGGCGTGTCGGTGCGCGAGATCCTGCGCCACGTCAAGCCGCGCCCCGAGGCGAGGTACGTCCTGCAGCGCGCCGAGCAGGGCTACACGACCAACACCACGCTCGACGACCTGCTGTCGGACGACGTGGTTCTCGCCCTGCGGCACGACGGCCGCGACCTCGAGCCCGACCACGGCGGGCCGCTGCGCATGGTCGTCCCGAAGCTCTACTTCTGGAAGAGCGCCAAGTGGCTGCGCGGCCTCGAGTTCCTCGACGTGAACCCGCCCGGCTTCTGGGAGCGTGCCGGCTACCACATGAACGCCGACCCGTGGCGCGAGGAGCGCTACGCCGACCAGGAGACCGATGCCATGCAGCGCATGCGGACCGAGGCGGCGCGCGCGCTGCGCGAGCGGCGCTGAGCCGCCGCGCTCCGCCTCGACGATTCCCGCCTCCCACGCTACCACCTCGCGAGAGACGTGGCTGCTCGCCCCGACATGCACCGGCGTACCTGGGAGGTCAACGATGCGACCTACGCCGCGTGGAACGCGCACGACGCCGACGCCGTCGCGGCCGTGTTCGCCGAGGATGCGGTCCTGATCGAGGCCGGCTCGCCGAACGTGCTGCGCGGTCGCGCGGCGATCCGCGAGCGCGCGGTCACGCTCCTGACCGCGTTTCCGGACTTCCACCTCGAGCGCATCGAGCTGCTCGTCGACGGAGACCGGCACGCCGACCGCTGGATCATGACCGGTACCCACCGCGGCCTGCTGTTCGGCATTCCACCGACCGGCCGCAGCGTCCGCGTCGCGGGCGCGACCTTCACCCGCATGGGCGAGCACGGTCTCGTCGTCGAGGACGTCCACTTCGCCGACATGGCCGGCCTGCTCGCCCAGCTCGGCGTGAGCGGCTGAAGCTCAGCCCCCCGCGGTCACTCCACCCCTACGATCGCGAAGTTCTGCTGGCCCTCCTGCCAGCGGACGAACACGGTACGGCCGTCGAAGTCGGGCAGCTCGTACTCGCCCTCGAGGCCGGTCAGGAACGTCGCGCCCAGCGTCGTCACTGTGAACGCGGCCTGTCCGAACGGCATGCCGTCGGCGAACGCGGTGACGGTGTGGTCGCCGTCGCCGAGCAGGTTCCAGTTGAGGAGCCGCCCGAAGCCGTTGTTCGCGTCAGTGCAAGTGGCAACGGTGTCGAGGCGCGAGGTCCCGTACGCCGCGGCGACGGGCGCGCCGCCGTCGATGCTGAGGGTCACCTGCGAAGCGCTGCATACCCAGCCGGAGATGACGCCGATGCCGCTCTGCACGGAGTCCGTGCCGGGGTTCTCGAGCACGCCGACCGCCGCCGCCTGCGGTGCGGCGAGGGACGGTGCGCTGCTCGTGTCGAAGGTGTCGGCGATGACGAAGTTCTGCGACGACTCCTGCCACGCGACGAGAGTCGCCGCTCCCTCGACCGGGAAATCGGGCAGCGCGTACGTTCCGGTCACGCCGGTCAGGAACGGCACGCCGAGCGTCGCCACGTCGAAGACCGCGCTGCCGAACTCGACGCCGTCGGCGAACGCCTTGATCGTGTGCGTGCCGTCGCCGAGCAGGTTCCAGTTGAGCAGCGCGCCGAAGCCGTTGTCCGCATCGCCGCAGACGCCGGCGGTATCACCGCGCGACGTCCCGTACGCCGCGTCGCGGAGCGGACCGTCGTCGACCTGGAACGCGACCGTCGCCGCGTCGCACACCCAGCCCGAGACCAGGCCGATCCCGCTCTGAAACGTATCGGGCTGCGGATTCTCGAGCGCTCCCTGCACCGGGCTCGCCGAAGCCGCGGCCTCGACCGCACCGACCGCGTCGACGAGGCCGTGGCCGGAGAGGAAGTCGTAGCCCGCCGACTCGATGTCGCGCGCGGTCGTGGTGAGCGTGGCGAGCACGCCCGCCGGTGACAGGGATGGGTTCCGCTCGCGCACCAGCGCCGCCACCGCGGCGGCGTGCGGTGCCGCCGCCGACGTGCCGAAGAAGTTCGGGAAGCCGTCGCCGTCACTGTCCTGCGTGAAGAAGGTCGTGTTGGTCCCGTCGGGAGCGGCGATCTCGGGCTTCGAACGCAGCTGCACGCCACCGGGCAACGGCGTACCGTTGCCGGCGTAGAACAACGGCAGGAATCCCCCGAGCGAGCTGAAGCGCTCGACGTTGATCACGTCGAGCGGTGGCGTCCGGTCGCCGTCCTGCTCGATCTCCCGGTAGTCGACCGCCGCCACCGCGACCACGCCCGCCGCCGCCGCGTGCCCGTAGATCTGGGCGCTGTCGAAGACGGCGTCGTCGAACGCGTACCCGGAACCCGTCAGGGAGCAGCCGCCGGTCGACGTGACGCCGATGCGGAAGCGCGTCGCGGTGCCGCAGACGCGATTGACCGCCAGAGACACCTGCCGCGGCTGGGCTGTCTGGTTCAGCGGCGAGAGCAGGATCTCGAGCGGATCGCCGCCCGGCCCGCCGCCCAGCGTGGAGCAGCCCTGCGCCGCGTTCGAGACCGCGCCCGGGATGACCTCGCACGAGTCGCCGGAGCAGTCGAAGAGCCCGAGGTCGAAGTCGGTCGACGCGCCGGGGCCCAGCGTGCCGTCGAACGGCTCCGCCCACTGCAACACGAGACGCACCCCGCAGCCCGGCGGCAGCGTGATGTTCGCGATCTGGCTCCCCGAGGCGAACTGATGGAAGTCGTTACCGGAGTCCGCCGGCGCACCGTCCACGTACTCCTCGTCGACGCCGACGCGCCCATAGTTGCCGGCCGACGAGAAGTACGGCACGCCCGCGTCGACCGCCGCCTGCGCCGCCTGCGCGATGACACCGTCCTGGAACATCGGCTCGGCAAAGTAGATGACGTCGTCGACCAGGACCTTTGCGCCACACGCCCGCAGCGCGTCGATGCCGGCCGCGAAGCCGGGCTCGCTGGTGAACGCAGTATTGAACAGGATCGGCGCACCGGGCGCGAGGTCGTGGATCAGCTCGGCCATCGCTCGGCCCTCGTCGCTCTGCCCCGGCAGGTCCTGCACGACCTTCACCGACGCCGGCAGATCGCCGGTGGCCTGCGACGAGGTGCCGGTGACGGTGCGGTTGCAGCCCGAGCCGTTCACGCTCCCGCCGCCGAGCGCGTTGAAGCTGTCGGACAGGACGCCCACCGGCACGCCGCTACCGTCGACGTCGAATTGCGCGCGCGCCTGCGCCGCACGGGTCGCCGTGTCGGCCTGGCTGGTCACCGCGCCGACGTCGAGCAGCGGCCGGTAGTTCGGGTGGATCGTCCGCACCTCGGGCACGGCGGCGACGCGGTCGAGCAGCAACGGATCGACGGTACCGATCACGCGGCCCCAGCGCTCGTGGACCTCGCTGACGTCCATGCCGGCGGCGCGCAGCGCGGCGACGACCGGCGGCGTCGCGGACACGAGTCGTACGTCGATCTCCGGCGCGTCGGCTCGCATCGGCACCGACGGCATGGCCTGCTGCGCCTGCGCGTGGCTCTGACCGGCCCGCAGGCGCTGGCGCGCGTCGAGCAGCACGGGAGCGACCTTCTCGAGGTCCGCGTTGGCCTCGTAGCGCGCGTCCGTGAAGACCTTGAGGCGCGGCACGGACGCTCGTCCGGGCGCGACACTCTGCGCGGACACGCGCCCGGGCACGACGATCGTACCCGGCACGACCAGCACGAGCGCGAGCAGGCGGACGACGAGAAGGCGATGCGGGATCAGGCGACGCATCCGGTGGTTGTACGGCGCGACGCGGGTTCTCGCCATCCAGATCCGCCGACGCCGCGGCCACGCACCGGCCGACGCCGCGGCCACGCACCGGCCATAGACTCCGCTCGGGACTGGAATCGGCGCGGAGCGGATCACCCGGGGGCCGCCCGCGAGCGCCGGGGCAGAACACCCCGGCCGCTCGCGAGCGTCACCCCGGATCACCCCGGCCGGTTCTCGAGCGCAACGTACGGGCGGCACGGCTGGCCGCGCAGCGCACCGCACACCGGGCGCTCCGGCGGAACGTCGACCGTGCCCGCCGGCAGCACCGGTAGCACGATCGACGAGGCGCGCGCACCGCCGCGCCCGATGGCGTAGCCGACGTCTTCCCCGCCCGGGTCGAGGTTCTCGAAGAACCACAGCGGCAGGTCGCCGCCCGGCGTGTTGATCTGCACGCGCAGGCGCGAGCCCGCGCGCAGCGGGTGCGCGACGGGGAAGATCGGCACGTTCAACTGGATCCACTCGCCGACCGGTACCGGCTGGTAGTCCTCCAGCGAATAGAGGATCTGCGTCAGGAACTCGTCCGACCGCGCCTCGTCCACCGTGCGGAAGACCGCGTTGAGGACGCCGTTCTGGATGCGCACCTCGTCGCCGTCCGGCGTGACCTCCGACAGCACGATCTCGAGGTTCGCCTGCGCACTCTCGCTCCTGAGCCACAGCTCCGCGTGACCGGAGCCCGCGAGCACGACGTCCTCGTCGAGCGGCTCGGTCAGGTACGCGAGGCCCTTGCCGTCGCGCGTCGGCTCCCACTGGAAGTTCAGCGTGACCGCCGGCCTGATGAAGTCGTACGCCCCCTCCTGCGCATAGCCGATCGGCCCGATCGCGGCGTCGAAGGTGAAGCGGTCCGCGCCCTCGGACGGCGGCGCCTCGGCGGCGAGCGCGCCGCCGGCATCGAGCCAGAGCTGCCACGGCTGGACGTTCGCCGGCGGGAACCGGTCGAACTGCTTGGTGAAGCGCGGGATCGGCGCGCCGATCCCGGCGCCCGGATCGCCGTAGCCGACCTCGAAGTCCACCGTGACCGAGGGCTCGTTCTCCCAGCGCGCCAGCGCCTCCGCGTACTGCCCGTCGTTCAGATCGGCGAAGCGGTCCGGGTCGAGCTCGAGCGGCACGCCGAAGTTGCTCTCCATCTCGCTCGGCAGCACCGCGCGCACCACCTCGAGCAGGCGCGGCACGCGCCTGGCCACGTAGAGGCCGAGGAACTCGTACCAGCGGCTCAGGTTGTGCGCGCTGTAGCCGTCGGGGTGGTGCCCGTTGAACAGCAGGAAGTGCTTCTTTCCGGCGCCGCTGAACTCGTTCAGCATGGTCGCGAAGCGCGGACCGGTCTGCTCGTCCTGCCAGGCACCGGTGAGGAAGACCGGCGCATCGATCGACGACACCAGCTTCGAGAGGTCGCGCGCGTCGGCGTCGGCGGGACGGAACTGCAGCGAGCGCACGAAGGCCTCGAAGCCGATGCTCTGGTCGCGCAGCTGCTGGTTGTCCTCGCACACGCGGTCGCCGGCGTTGATGCGGTCGAGCGTCCAGCCCGCCCCGCCCGACGACTGGCGCTCGCGCTCGAGGATCCACTGCCTGGTGAAGCCGGCGTTGTAGATGCCGCCCGGCCACGCCATCTGCCACGAGTCCTCGATCACCGAGAGCGACGCGAGCGCCGCGAGGCTCGGCGGGCGCGTCGCGCCGACGTAGAGCTGCGTGTTGCCCGAGTACGAGAGCCCCACCATGCCGACGTGGCCGTGCAGCACCCACGGCTGGCGCGCGACGATCTCGATCGCGTCGTAGCCGTCGGCCTGCTCGGCCTCGCTGAACACGTCGAACACGCCGCCCGAGCAGCCGGTGCCGCGCAGGTTGATGCCGACGGTCGCGTAGCCGAACGCCTGCGCGATCATCGAGCCGGGCTCGGGGTCGCGCGGGTTCGACGGGTCGTAGCCCGACAGCTCGATCACCGTCGGATACGGGCCGTCGCCGTAGAAGCGCGGGTCGGGGAGGCGCACCATCGCCGACAGCAGCGTGCCGTCGCGCATCTCGAGGTAGTTGACGCCCTCCTCGACGGAGCGGCCCGCCAGCACCCCGCCGGTGATCTGCCACGGCACGCCGTTCAACGTCTGGCGCTCGTACAGAGACGGATCGGGATGGTCGTCGCGCGCCAGCACGCGGAACGACGCCGAGGTCGGCATCGGGCTCCTCGACTCGTCACGGATCAGATAGCCGTTGCCCGGACGCAGCGTCCCGCCGCTGCCGGTGAGCGGTGCGGCGCCCGTGCCGGTCTCGTAGACGACGTAGTCCTCCGGGATGTTGGCGAAGGTCGCGTTGCCGCCCATGTCGGCGATCAGCGTGATGAGGCGGCGGCCGCTCTCGTCGATCAGGGTGAGGGCCTGCTTCGGGTCGGCGCCGGTGACGGTCACCTGCCGCACGCCGGGGCTGACGGTGAAGGTCGCCGGGACGGAGTCGCCGCCGTTCGACGAGTCGCCGCAGGCGGCCAGGGTCGTGGCGAGAGCCGCGACGCAGACGACGGATCGGTAGCGCGGAGCGAGGGTCATCGGGTTCTCCCGTGATGCCAGGTCTCCACGCGCGAACGGGCGACCCTGGGTTCTCTTGCGAATCTCGGCGTACGTAGCAGTGCTTCGTCCTCGCCGTAAAGGCAGATTGATCCGTGCGGATCGAACCGTGCGTCGCGCCGGACGGTTGTGGTGCCGGACGGTTTGACCGCGCGCGGCGGTGCCCGGTAGAGCACCGCCGGGAGGCGGGTGCGATGCGCGACGCGGCGACACGGCGCCCGGCGCGGCTCGAGGCCGCGTTCGCGGCCGAGGTCGAGCGCGGGCTCCGGCTCGCGGCGCGCGTCCGCATGGTCGCGCTGGCGGTGATCGGGATCTGGGTGGTCTACGAGAACCCCTGGCCCGAGTTCCTCTACCAGCTGCCGGCGCTCGGACTGTTCGTGCTGTTCAGCTGGCTGCCGCTCGTCGCCCGCCGCGAGGGACGGCCCGTCGTCTGGGTGCGCTATCTCTGCCCGCTGCTCGACACCGCGCTGTTCACGATGCTCGTGATGCTGCCGAACCCGCTCGAGCCCAACGTCGTGCCGCCGCAGCTCCGGCTCCGCTTCGGCAACGAGATCTACCTGTTCACGTTCCTGGTCGCGTCGGCGTTCACCTACTCGCCGCTGCTCGTGCTGTGGACCGGTGTCTGCGCCGCGGCGACCTGGTCCGCGGCGACCCTCGCCGTCGTGCTGCTGCCCGAGAGCGTCGTGTCGATCCCGACGCACGCGGTGCACGCCGATCCGGTGTGGCGGGCGATCGACCCGCAGCGCGTGTACGTGGAGGTCTGGGGACGCCAGGTGATCGTCTTCCTCGTCGCCGCGGGCGCGCTCGCCGTGCTGGTCGAGCGCGCGCGGCGGCTCGTCGAGCGGCAGGCGTCGGCCGAGCGCGAGCGCGCCAACCTGTCGCGCTACTTCTCGCCGAACCTGGTCGACGAGCTGGCGCAAACCGACCAGCCGCTCGGACCGACGCGCCAGCAGCGCGTCGCGGTGCTGTTCGCCGACGTCGTCGGCTTCACCCGCCTCGCGGAGGCGCTGTCCCCCGATGCGGTCATCGCGCTGCTGCGCGAGCTGCACGGGCGCATGCAGGGCGTGGTGTTCGCGCACCACGGCACCGTCGACAAGTACATCGGCGACGCGATGATGGCGACCTTCGGCACGCCGGTCGCAGGGCCGCGCGACGCGAGCGACGCGCTCGCGGCGGCGCTCGCGCTGCGCGACGCGGTCGCAGCGTGGAACGAGGACCGCGTCGCGCGCGGGCAGGCTCCGGTGCGCGTCGGCATCGGCGTGCACCACGGACCCGTCGTCCTCGGCGACATCGGCGGCGCGTCGCGGCTCGAGTTCGCGGTGCTCGGCGACACCGTGAACGTCGCCAGCCGGCTCGAGCACGCGACGCGCACGCTCGACGCGACGATCGTCGCGAGCGACGCCGTCGTGCGGGCGGCGCGCGACGAGCAGCGCGACGGCCTCGACGCCGTGCTCGCCGCCTTCACGCCGGGTCCTGCGCAGGCGCTGCCCGGGCGCACCGAGCCGGTCGCGGTGTGGCTCGCACGCTGACGCCGCGGCACGCAACGGCCGGCGCCGCGCGCGCGGCGGGCTACTCCGTCGCGGCCGTCGCGACGCGCGCCGTCGACGGCTGGTTCTCGACCGGCGGCACGTTGCCCGTCACCAGCGCGTAGACGACCAGCGGGATCTCGATGAGCACGACCAGTAGCACGTTGCCGGAGACGAAGCCGCGCGCGACGCGTGACGCGAACAGCCCGTCGGGCAGCAGCGCGTAGACGCCCCACAGGACGAGCGCCGTCGCGAGCCAGCCGCCGAGCGACAGCGCAACGAACTGGCGGCGCGTGTTGGCCTGCGAGTCGAAGCTGAACAGGAAGCCCGACGCGAGCGACCGCCCCGGCTGCACCGTGCTACCGGCGAGCACCGCACCGAGCAGGTGCCCCCACTCGTGCAGCAGGTAGCCCGAGACGCCGACCAGCACGCCGGCGATCACGCCCGCGAAGTCGCCGGCGAAGCCCGGGGTCGCCGAGGTCACCGCCCCGAGGCGCCAGACCACGGCCGACAGCCCGACGATCCCCAGGTCCCGTACCAGCAGCTTCGCGAACATGGCCGGCACCTTTCCGCTTCCGGCCCCTCGCCGCAAGGCCCCGGATGAGCCTCCTCCGACACGGCGCTCGACCGTTCGGCGGCTTTGGCTCTGGGCGCCCCGCGACCGGCAGGGTATGGTTCCGGGACGCAGCGCAGGACCGCACCGGACCGCGCAGACGAAGAGGGACGCCACCGTGACCACGACGCACCAGGAAGGACCGACCCCGAACCCGGACGCGAACGATCTCGGCTTCGATCCGGACGCGCTCCGCAAGCGCTACCGCGAGGAGCGCGACCGGCGGCTCCGCGCCGACGGCAACGCGCAGTACGTCGAGGTGACGGGCAAGTTCGCGCACTATCTCGACGACCCGTACGTCGCGCCCGGCTTCACGCGCGCGCCGCTCACCGACGAGGTCGAGGTGATCGTGGTCGGCGGCGGCTTCGGCGGCCTGCTCGCGGGTGCGCGCCTGCGGCAGGCGGGCTTCGAGGGCATCCGCATCCTCGACCCCGCGGCCGACTTCGGCGGCACCTGGTACTGGAACCGCTACCCCGGCATCGCCTGCGACATCGAGTCGTACACCTACCTGCCGCTCCTCGAAGAGGTCGGCTACGTGCCGAAGGAGAAGTACTCCTTCGGCAAGGAGATCCTCGAGCACGGTCAAGCGATCGCGCGGAAGTTCGACCTCTACCGCGACGTCTGCTTCCGGACGCGCGTCGAGGATCTCGCGTGGGATGAGGCGTCGTCGCGCTGGATCGTCTCGACCAACCACGGCGACCGCATGAAGGCGAAGTGGGTCTGCCTCGCGACCGGTCCGCTGAACCGCCCGAAGCTGCCCGGCATCCCCGGCCTCGAGACGTTCCAGGGCCACTCGTTCCACGCCAGCCGCTGGGACTACGACTACACGGGCGGCACGTCCGAGGGCGGCCTGACGGGGCTCCGCGGCAAGCGCGTCGGCATCATCGGGACGGGCGCCACGGCGGTCCAGGTCGTGCCGCACCTCGGGGAGTGGGCCGAGCACCTGTACGTCTTCCAGCGCACGCCGTCGTCGATCGACGTCAAGAACAATCCGGAGACCGATCCCGAGTGGGCGAGGTCGCTGCCGGCGGGCTGGCACCAGGCGCGCATGGAGAACTTCAACAACCTCGTCTCCGGCGTGCCGCAGGCGGAGGACCTGGTCGCCGACGGCTGGACGTCGATCATCCAGAAGCTGCTGCTCGGCTTCACCAGCGGCCGCGTCACCGACACGTCGCGCGAGGGCCTGATGCGCGCTGCCGAGATCGCGGACTTCGAGAAGATGGAGGAGATCCGGGCGCGCGTCGACGCGACCGTCCTGGACCCCGCGACCGCCGAGGCGCTCAAGCCCTACTACCGGCAGTTCTGCAAGCGCCCGTGCTTCCACAACGAGTACCTCGAGACGTTCAACCGCCCGAACGTCACGCTGGTCGACACGAAGGGCAAGGGCGTCGAGCGCATCACGCCGAAGGGCGTGGTCGCGAACGGCCGCGAGTACGAGCTCGACTGCCTGATCTACGCGAGCGGCTTCGAGGTCGGCACGGACTACTCGCGCCGCGCCGGCTTCACCATCCACGGCCGCGGTGGCCGCACGCTCGCCGACGCGTGGGCGGGCGGCACGCGCACGCTGCACGGCATGCACGTGAGCGGCTTCCCGAACTGCTTCATCATGAGCAACGCGCAGGCGGGCTTCACCGCCAGCTACCCTCACCTGCTGAACGAGCAGGCGAAGCACATCGCGTATCTTCTCGGCGAGGCGCGCCAGCGCGACGCGAAGCTCCTCGAGGTCACGCCCGAGGGCGAGCAGGAGTGGGTCGACACCTGCATCCGGAAGGCGCGCGACACCGGCGACTTCTTCGAGAGCTGCACGCCGGGCTACTACAACAACGAGGGCAAGCCCTCGGAGCGCAGCGCACAGGACGGATTCTATGGCGGCGGGCCGGTGGATTTCTTCCGCGTGCTCGAGCAGTGGCGGGCGAGCGGCAAGCTGCCGGGGATGAAGGTCGAGTAAGGGCCCCGCCCGATCGACGGGCGGGGCGCGCGCGTCACAGGTTGAGGATACGGTAGCCCTGCTTGCGCAGCGACTCGCGCTCGCGGTCGATCGCCGACCGCACCTCGAAGTCGCGCAGCCGCCGGTCGTGCGTGGTGTGCTCCACCCCGTCGATCAGGAGGAGCGGATTGCCGTTCGGACCGGTGACGATGGTACCGGTCTTGGGCGGGTCGTCGGGCTGGGCGCGAAGCTGCAGCTTCATGGTGTCGGGTCCTCGGGGCTGTGACCGTGGCGGCCAGATACCAGCAGCATGCGCTTTTCCCGGACCCACGCCAGCGCCGCGCGCTCGTCGCTTCGTGGGGGTCGACGTGCGTGGCACGGTGAACGCCCGGTAGCGGTCGTCGAGTGCCTGCGGCAGGGGCTCGCGCTCGCCCGCCGGCGCCGAGCACGAGCCCCCGGCACGCTCACTCGAGCACCACGCTCAGGTCATCGGAGCGCGCGAGGCCCGACGCGCGATCGTACATCGCCCGGACCTTCACCCGGACGAACGGCTCGGTCGCGACGATCTGCTTCTCGCGCACGTCGTCCCCGAACGAGCCGGAGCCGCACTTGAGCGTCTTGCGCTGCTTGGACCCGTCGGCGTGGACGAGCGACAGCTCGACCTGGAACTTGCCGGCGGTCGCCGGAACGTTCTTGCCGGATCCGGTCGCGCGGAACGTGACGGTGTCGCCCGCGTCGCCCGCGATCAGCACCGTCTGCAACGCCTGGTTGAGCTCGCCATCGCCGTTCATCTGGAGCTCGCAGCCGGACGAGCTGCACTGCACGCCGTCGTTCGGCTGGCCGAGGCGGCGCAGCCGCCAGCGCGCCGGCCCGCCGCCGATCTCGCGGTCCTCGAAGCCGCCGTTCGCCAGCAGCTCGACCGGGCGGCAGCCGGCGAGCGGCGCGGTCGCGAAGGTCGCCGCGTCGACGTCGTCGTCGATCGCATCGCCGCTGCCGGACCCGAGGCCGCTCGGACCGTCGGACGAGCCCCACCAGTTGCCGTTCGCCGTGATGGGGGCGTCGTTGACGGGCTCCAGTGCGGCGTCGGAGTTGCCGACGAAACAGCTGGTGGTGACCGTCGTCGCGACGCCGGCCCCGGTGGCAACGGCGATCGCACCGCCGCTCAGCGCGCGGTTGTCGACGAAGCTGCTGCCGGTGACCGTGAGTGCCGCACCGACCAGCATCGCACCGCCCACATGATCGCCGGCGTCGTTGTCCTCGAAGACGGAGTCCGCGACGGTGACGATCGCGCTCTTGCCGCTGCGGATGGCCGCACCCGCGGACGCGATCGAGACGTTGCGCGCGAACACGCAGCGCACGACGGTGAGCGTACCGGTGCCGAAGTCGATCGCGCCCCCGCCCTCGCTGGCGACGTTGTCGGTGAACGCGCAGTCGGCGAGGGCGACCGTGGCCCCCGCACCGGCCTTGAGCCCGCCGCCGCCCTGCCCACTCGGGCTCGTGCCGTCCGCCACGACGACGCC